>ERZ780162.570-NODE-570-length-28827-cov-6.779195_pt1 | contig 28827 bp, 26 predicted proteins | sample MGYA00511474_ERZ780162 | MGnify/ENA primary metagenome ERZ780162 (study PRJEB29588, sample SAMEA2143633) | human gut metagenome | biome: human gut; feature: human-associated habitat; material: faeces | place: Denmark | collected 2008/2010 ...
CCCACGCCGTGCTGTGCCACCGGCTGGACACCGGCACCAGCGGCCTGGTACTGCTGGCCAAAAATAACGCCGCTGAGGCATTTTTGACAGAGGCCATCAAGAAGCGGGAGATCGAAAAGCGGTATCTCTGCGTGACCTTTGGCCGCCCCAATCCCCCCGCCGCTCTGCTGCGGGATTACCTGCTGAAGGACGCCGAACGCGGCATCGTGCGCATTACCGACACGACGGCGGGCGGCGCGAAGGAAGTCATCACCGGCTACGAGACACTAGCCGTCAGCGGACGGCTGGCCCTGCTGGAAGTGGAGCTGGTCACTGGCCGCACCCACCAGATCCGTGCGCATTTGGCGCATATCGGCTGCCCCATTTTGGGCGACAGCAAGTACGGCAACAACGCCGCCAACCGCGAACTGCGGCTGAAGTACCAGGCACTGTGCGCATGGGAATTGAAGTTCCCCGCCAAAATCAGCGACGAGCGTTTTGCCCACCTGACCGGGCGGGTATTCCATGCCGAGAAACCGTGGTATTGCCAGCAGGTTGAGGATGGGACGCTGAAATAAACACGTTCATTACAAAACAAATCCGTCATGCACACGCATGGCGGATTTGTTTTTATTCCATCATTTTAATTTGCGCGTCCAGACTTTCCCATGTGTACAGGGTGTTCAGAACTTGCAGCAGTTCCTTTTTGCTCAGGCGCGGAGGCAGACCCAAGCGGGCCAGCAGGGCGCGGCGGCGGTCGGCGCTGTTGGCCGTGCCGGAGATGCCCCACTCGTATAGATCGGTGTAGGTAATGGCGGTGCGGTCGGTATCCTGCGCTGTAGTTTGGGGCGCAGGGGCGCTGTCCAGCGCAGTCTGCAGGCCCTGCAAAATCAAGTCATCAGCGATGCCCTCGACGCCCAGCAGCCCCTCCTTGCCGGGGGCCTGTTTGCGGGCCTCCTTGCCGTGGACCGCTGGGACGTAGGCCTGCAGGACATGCTCGGCCCCGACTAAGCCGGTGACAAAGTGGCGGATGCGGAAGCCCGCATCGTCGGAATCGGTCAAAATGATAAGTCCTTGGGCGGCGGCAATGCGCTTGAGCATGTTTTGCAGCTCTTTATCCCGGAAGACTCGGGAGCCGTCGGTCGTCAAAATCGTCGCATCGACGAGGTTTGTCAGCCGCGCGGCGTCGTATTTTCCCTCCACCAGGACGGCTTGTTCCAGTTTCAGCATCAGGACCTCCCTGCCAGTGCCAGTTCGCACAGAGCTTTCTGCATCAGCAGGTCGGCGTCCAACTTGCTGCTTTTTAAATCGGTGTCCAGCTTTTGCAGCACTTCCAGGCATTTTTCCAATTGGCGGCACTTGAAGCGGGAGGCCGTGCGTTCGGTCTCGCCCAGGCGGTAGCTCCACTTGCCACCGTAGCCAAAATCCTTGGCCACATCGGCCAGGCTGCGGCGGCTGCGCTTGGCCTGCAGGACGCGGTACATATCGATGTAGTTGCCGATGAGGGCGCCAGTGATCATGATCGGCTCGTTTTGCAGGGCCAGCAGCGTTTTCAGCTTTTGCTGGGCCTGGTCGGTGCGGCCAGCGGCTACCAGCTTGACCATATCAAAGGTGTCAGCATCCAGCGTGACAGTGCCCAGCTGGGCCACCATCTCGGCGGTGATGGTACCATAGCCGGAGAGGGCCGCCAGCTTGTCGATCTCATTTTTCAGCAAAAACTGGTCCTCGCCGCAGCGGTCCAGCAGGGCGGCTTCCGCGCCCTTAGCAAACTGAGCGCCGCATTCGTTTGCCCAACTGCGTGCCATCTCCTGCAAGGCGGCGCGGCCGGGTTTATTGAGCTGCACGCAGTAGCCCAGCTTCTCACAGGCCGTGATCAGCTTTTGCTCCCGCTTGCCGGGGCGCAGCTTGCCGAACTTTTCCTCGATGACGCTGGTCATGACGAAGATGGCGTTTTCGGTGTCGGCCAGCGTATCGCAGAGGTCCTGCAGGTCCTTGTCCGAGTAGGTGGACGGGCGGATGAGGGGCATCAGCACCAGCCGCCGCCCACCGAAGAAGGAGATGGTGCCCGCTGCCAGCACGATCTCCTCCACCCGGGGCGCGGGGCCGTCCAGCACGGTGGTCTCGGGGTCATCCTCGTTCAGCACCTTCAGCGCCTTTTGGGCGGCGGTGTGGACGAGGGCCTCGTCGGCAGCGTAAAAGTAGTACAGCCCGCAGCCGGAGCGGAGCCGTTTATTCAGTTCGTTTTCACTGTAAAGCAACGCGTTCTGCCTCCTTGATCTGGAGCGAGCGGCCGGGCCGCAGTTGGATAAAGGGAATGTCCTGCCCATAGTATACCTGCTGGACGCCCGGCTGGTCAAGCCAGCGGGGCGAAGATGCGGTGGTCAGGATGGCGGCAGGCTGTACCGAATCCGACAGCGCCCCCGCCGCGCAGAGGACGTCCACCGCCACCGGCGCAGACAGGGCGGTGCTACCTGCCATGACGGCAATGTGACTGCGGCCATCCCCTACCACGGCCAGATTGCCGCCGGAGGTGTGGTAGATGTCCAGCGTCAGGCCGTTTAAAATAGGCCGGGTGGTGTAGGCGCCCGTAGTTTGGGCAGTGCATATTTCCTCGGTGTCAAAGGTGATTTCTGTGCCGCTGCGGCGCAGATCCACCGTAAGCACCTGCTCGGCGGCGCCGTGGTCGGCCAGGTAGCTGCGCACGGCGCGCAGGTTGGTTTCCCCGCCACGGAACAGCACCATCGCCTGGCCATCCTGCACGCAGACGACCGCCGGGTTGCCTGCGGTGCCTACAAGTGCCATGGTAACAACGCCTTTCTGCATCTGCACACCCAGCACAATGGCCACTGCCGCGCAAACCACCCCCGCCGGCAGGAACCAGCGGAACCTGCCCGCCGCATAATATACCAGCGCCAGTATGCCCAGCAGGACCAGCACCAGCAGCGTGTACTCCCGCGGGAGGTACAGCCGGGCCAACGGCAGGGCAGCGCACCAGGAGGCCAGCGCGTAAAAAATCCGCAGCCAGACCGCCAGCAGGAAACTAGCCATATGGGCCAGCGGGGCCGCAATGGCAAGCGGGATGGCGACAATTTGCAAAGCCAGCACGACAAGGCCCAGTACCAGCGCGGGCTGGAGCATCCAGACCGTGAGCAGGTTGGCAAGGACGCCCACGCCGCTGGTTGTCAGGCCTTGGGCGACCAGCACCGGCAGGGTCGCCAGCGATGCCAGCGCCGCCGTCTGCACAGTGGAAAGCACGGCCAGCCCGGCGCGGCGCAGTTGGGCCTGCCAGCTCTCGGCATCCTGGCCGGGGATATGCGCTTCTTCCCAACGGGTAAGCGCCACGGATGCCTGCACGCCCAGCACGGCGCAGAAGGAAAGCTGAAAGCCGATGTCGCAGGGCGCGTAAGGGTTTTGCAGGCCCAGCAAAACGGCCGCCGCACCCGTGAGGGTGAGCAGGTCAATGGGCTGGTAGAACCAATCTCCCAGCAGCACCAGCAGAAAGACGATGCCAGCCCGCAAAACCGAGATCGGCAGGCCGGTGAGCAGCATGTAAAACACGGCTACCGCCGCCCGCACAAGGATCAGCGGCCGATAAAACCGACGGCGACGGCCAAAAGAGAACAGCCCACACAGCAGCGCCAGATGCAGGCCCGATACGGCCAGCAGGTGCGAGATGCCCGCCGCGCGGAAGGTATCCTGCACGGTGTCCGGCAGGGCGGCCTTATCCCCTAACAGCATGGCAGCTTCGAGGCCGCCTAAATCCCGCGGCAGCCAGCGGCGCAGCAGCGCTGAGGCATTTTTCCGCAGTCGGTAGAGTGCAAAGCGCGGGGCGCAGCTGTCGGCACCCGTTTTATAGCCGCCGGTGTACTCGCCTTGCAGCAGGATGCCGCGGCTTAATCGGGATGCCCGGTAGGCATCTTTGGGTAGGTCGGTCATGGTAAAATCGGCGGTGAAGGTCTCCCCTGGCTCCTGGGCGGGGAATCCGTTGCTGCGCATTTTAAAATGGCAGCTTTTGCCGTTGATGCCGGTGACCGTTAATGTGCCCCGCAGCTGGCCGTTCTGGTAGGCGGCTGTGGCATCCGTTTCAACAGTAATCATACAGGTCACCGTCTGGCCTGCCAGCGCCCGCACAGGGCGGAACACCGCAAAACTGAACGCGCAAAACCAGCAAAGCCCCGCTACGGCACCAAGTACCAGCGGAAGAGCTCTGCTGCGGCGGACTATACTTAAAAATAAAAGCAATAGCAAAAGTGCCGCCGCAGGCACCAGGACCAGCGGCGGCATGTTTGCCGCAAACAGCTCGGCCCCTGCAAAGCAAAGGCCAAAAATGGCAAGTTTGCGTTTCATCTTACTTAGTGGGCAAAGAGCGGCAGCGGCTCCAAGAAGAAGATGTCGGTGCGCTTGGCGGCATCCCCCTCGGCCAGGGCGGCGCAGCAGCCAACAACGGTGCCGGTGCTCTTGGCGGCCAGGGTCTCCAGGGCGTGCAGAGAGCCGCCGGTGGAGATGACGTCATCCACGATCAGGATGCGCTTGCCGTTCATATAATCGATGTCCTTCTTGTCGATGACCAGGGTCTGCTTGCCGGCGGTGGTGATGGACTGGTCCTCGATGATGACAGGCTCTTTCATGTAAAGCTTGGCACCCTTGCGGGCGGGGATCCAGTACTTGCCGCTCTGGCGGGCCATCTCGTAAGCCAGGGGGATGCCCTTGGCCTCGGCGGTCAGGATCACGTCAAACTCGGGGGCTTTCTTCAGCAGCGCGGCAGCGCAGGCCTCGGTCAGCTCCACATCACTGAACATGATGAAGGCGGCAATGTCCAGATGGTCATTGACCTTGCAGATGGGAAGTTCACGGGTCAGACCCGCGATATGCAAAGTATAGGTATCAGCCATGATAGCTACCTCATTTCGTTTTATAAAGTGATGCTGCAGCTGGCATCAGCCCGGAGGCCATGCCAGGCTGCGGCCTGCCAGCACATGGAAGTGAAGATGCTTGACGCTCTGGCCGCCGTCGGCGCCCACGTTGGTGACAACGCGGTAACCGTTCTCGGCCACGCCCAGCTGGCGGCATAGATCCGCAATAACGGCATAGATGTGGCCCAGCAGGGCGGCATCGCTCTCGGTCAGGGCGGCAGCAGAGTCAATGTGCTGCTTGGGGATGACCAGGAAGTGGGTCGGGGCCTGGGGGTCAATGTCGTAGAAAGCCAGCAGCTGATCGTCCTCGTACAGTTTGTTCGAGGGGATCTGCCCTGCAGCGATCTTACAGAACAGGCAATCGTTCATCGGATTTTCCCTCCTTTATTCTGGAATCCGAAACAGCTTGCGCTGTGGATTTACTGCATTTCAGCCTTGACGATCTCGGGCACGGCGTTCAGGGCGTCGTCGATCTTGGAGGTATCGCGGATACCGGCCATGGCGAAATCGGGCTTGCCGCCGCCGTTGCCGCCTGCGATGGCAGCGATCTTCTTGACCAGAGCGCCAGCCTTCAGGCCGCGGGCCTGGGCGTTCTTGGAGACGCCAACGGCCATCATAGTCTTGCTGCCGTCGCTGCCGATCAGCACGGTGACAGCGTTGGGGGCCTTATCGCGGACCTTATCGACCATGTCGCGCAGGGTGTCAGCGCCGGTGCCGGTCAGGTAGGCGGAGACGATGCGCACGCCGTCGATGTCGGCAGCATTCTCGAACAGGCCGTCGATCTTGGCGGAGGCCATCTCGGCTTTCAGGATGTCCAGCTGCTTGTTGGTCTCTTTCAGTTCAGCGGTCAGGGCTTCAGCACGGGCCGGGGCATCCTTCAGGTTGTTGGCCTTCAGGGCAACGGCGGTCTTGGCCAGCTGCTCGGTGCGCTCATCCAGCAGGTTCAGCACACCGTAGGCAGTGGTGGCCTCGATACGGCGGATGCCGGCAGCCACGCTGGACTCGCTGAGGATCTTAAAGCAGCCGATCTGTGCGGTGTTGGTCACGTGGGTGCCGCCGCAGAACTCGGTGCTCCAGCCGCCAGCATCGACGACACGGACAACGCTGCCATACTTCTCGCCGAACAGAGCCATGGCCCCCATCTTCTTGGCTTCCTCGATGGGCAGGTTCTGGATGGTGACAGGCAGAGCCTCGAAGATCTTCTCGTTGACGCGGTCCTCGACCTTGCGCAGTTCCTCAGGGGTAACAGCGCTGAAATGGGTGAAGTCGAAGTGGGTCAGCTTATCATCCTGAAAGCTGCCGGCCTGATGGACATGCTCACCAAGGACCTCGCGCAGAGCCTTCTGCAGCAGGTGGGTGGCGGTGTGGTTGCGGCAGATGGCCATACGGCGCTGGGTATCAACAGAAGCGGTGACCTCATCGCCCACATGGATGGTGCCGTCCAGCAGCTCGCAGGTATGGACAAAGTAGCCCTTGGGGGTCTTCTTGACCTGGGTGACTTTCAGCTTGGCGTCGCCGTTGGTGATATAGCCGTGGTCAGCGACCTGGCCGCCCATCTCGGCGTAGAACGGGGTGCGGTCCAGCACGACCAGCACGCCGTCCTTGCTCTCGCCTGCCTCGTCGGTGGCGATGGCATCGGCCAACTCTTCGCCGTCAGACAGGGCGATGACCTTGGCGGATTCGCTCAGGGTGTCGTAGCCGTCAAACTGGGTAGCCTCGGCGGTCAGCTCACCGAACAGGTCGGCGCTCCAGCCGGAGATGTCCTTGGCCAGGCGCTCGGCGCGAGCGCGCTCACGCTGCTTGGTCATCTCGACATGGAAAGCGGCCTCGTCGACAGCCAGACCAGCCTCGGCGGCGATCTCACGGGTCAGGTCGAGGGGGAAGCCGAAAGTGTCATTCAGCTTAAAGACTTCCGCGCCGGACAGGACCTTCTCATGGACTTCCTTCAGGTGGCTCATCATGCCGTTCAGGATGTTCAGGCCAGCGTCGATGGTGCGGCCGAAGCGCAGCTCCTCGGTGCCGATGACCTTCTTGATATAGGCTTCGTGCTCACGCAGCTCGGGGTAGCCGGCCTCGCTAGACTCGATGACAGTGTCGACCAGCTCGGTCAGGAACGGGCGGTTGATGCCCAGCATGCGGCCATGGCGGGCAGCGCGGCGCAGCAGACGGCGCATAACGTAGCCGCGGCCCTCGTTGGAGGGCAGGATGCCGTCGGATGCCATAAAGACGGTGGCACGGATGTGGTCGGTGATGACGCGGATGGAGACGTCGTCCTTTTCATTCTCTCCATACTTCTTGCCGGCGATGCGCTCCACATGGTGCAGCACGGCGGCAACGGTGTCGACCTCGAACAGGTTGTTGACATCCTGCATAACGACGGCCAGACGTTCCAGGCCCATGCCGGTATCGATGTTGGGCTTGGCCAGCAGTTCATAGTTGCCCTTGCCGTCAGCATCGTACTGGCTGAAGACCAGGTTCCAAATCTCCATGAAGCGGTCGCAATCACAGCCGACACCGCAGGTGGGCTTGCCGCAGCCGTACTTCAGGCCGCGGTCATAGTAGATCTCAGAGCAGGGGCCGCAGGGACCAGAGCCATGCTCCCAGAAGTTATCCTCTTTGCCCAGGCGGACCATGTGGTCCTCGGGGATGCCGACGGACTTGGTCCAGATGTCGTAGGCCTCATCGTCGTCCTGATAGACGGAGATGTACAGCTTATCGGCGGGGATCTCCAGCTCTTTGGTCAGGAATTCCCAGGCCCAGGGAATGACTTCCTTCTTAAAGTAATCCTGGAAGCTGAAGTTGCCCAGCATCTCAAAGAAGCAGCCATGGCGGGCGGTGATGCCGACGCGCTCAATATCCGGTGTGCGGATGCACTTCTGGCAGGTGGTCACGCGATGGCGCGGCGGCTCTTCCTGGCCGAGGAACCATTTCTTCATGGGGGCCATGCCGCTGTTGATCAGCAGCAGGCTGGGGTCGTCTTTCGGCACCAGCGGGAAGCTGCCCAGGCGCAGATGGCCTTTTGTCTCAAAATAATGCAGATACTTTTCGCGCAGTTCGTTAAGTCCTGTCCATTGCATGTGTGTGTTCTCCTATCCATTGATTTACGGTGAAAGGCCACAAAAAAGAATACAGCCTTCGCCCCTGTACAGGGACGAAGGCTGTGTAAGCTTCCGTGGTACCACCCGGTTTGCAATGTGCCGCATGGACACACTGCCACTTTACCCGCGTTAACGCCGCAGTTACGCTCGGCTTAAATACCGAAAGCTCCGGGGTGGCTTTGCCGGGGTACAGCCGGATACCTTTCACCTAGTGGCATCCTCTCTACAGACTGGCCTGATCGGCATTGGCCCTTTCATCGCCATTTTCCTTTTAACAAAGCTATTATATGCCCCTTTTTACGGCTTGTCAACTGGTTTTTCCGGGTGTTTAGCGCAATGGGGTCATTCTTATTCAATCGGATGCTGGCTGTTCAATTACTTGCAAGCCTTCGGCAATTTTGGCAAAGAGGGCGGCGCTGGAAGTTTCGGGTTCCAGTACGCCGTCCTGCAAGACCGTGATGGTATATTTCGGCGTTTGCGCCGGGGTGAAGCCGCTGAACCAGTAATTGAGCAGCTCGTCCCCTGCTGCATCAAACTGGCCTGTCTGGGCGGTGCCGGTCTTGCCTGCGGCGGTGCCGCCGGCGGGTTTGGCGGCGTGGCCGATGCCATCCTCGACCACGCTTTGCAGCATGCTGCGCAAGGTTTTGGCGGTGGCGGCATCACAGACGATGCGGGGCGCAGGGAGTTGAAATGGGTTGGTGAGGGTGCCGTCTGCATCGGTGACGCCGTAGCAGAAGCGTGGCGTGTGGTAGGTGCCACCGCCGGCGATGGTGTTCATCATGGCGGTGATTTGCAGGGGCGTGGCGGTGAAGCTGCCCTGCCCGAAGCTGAACACCGCCAGCTGGCCGGTGCTTTGCAGTTCTTTGGCGGTGGGCAGCACCCCGGCGCTGGCGGTCAGGTCCGGAGCGATGGGCACAGCGGTGCCAAAGCCTAATTCGGCAGCCGCCGTGTCCAGGGCCTGCCCGCCCAAGATCTGGCCCAGGGCGACGAAGTAGGTGTTGCAGCTTTGCTCCAGCGCACCGCGCAGGTTGACCGTGCCGTGGGCTTTGCTCAGGGCGCAGCGGTAGGTCTGGCCGTCCACCTCGATGCTGCCGGTGCAATCATGGGTGAACCAATCGAGCCCATTCTCGTAGGCGGCCAGCGCCGCCGCCACCTTGAACACAGAACCCACGCTGAAAGTGGAGAACGCCCGGTTGACCAGTGAAGTATCATCGGCGCGGATGCTGCGGGCCACGTCGTCGGGGTCGTACTCCGGCATGCTGACGCTGGCTAACACCTCGCCGGTGGCGGTGTCCATGACGAGGATGCAGCCGCGGGGCATATACAGCTGGGCCAGGCCTTCGCACAAGCGCTGGATGTCGGCGTCGAGGGTCAGCTGCACCTGGGCGTCTGTGCCCTGCTGCTCAACTTCGATTTCCGGCGTGCCAGTGCCCAGCAGCCGTCCGCGGGCGGTGGTCCGGCAGACGGCGGCGGTCTGGTCGCAGGAGTTTGCCAGCACAGCGTCCCAGGCGCGTTCCAGCCCGGTGACGCCGCGGCCTTCCTGGTTGAGGTAGCCCAGCAGGTGCACAGCAATAGGGCTGGGCAGCGTACGGCGGGGCTGGTCCAGCAGCAGTACATTGGCCGGGGCACCGGTTTGGCCGATTTCGACCAAAAAGGGGCTGGTGGAATTGCGGCGCTCGTACAGCAGGGTCTGCGCCTGGTAGGACACGTAGGGCAGCAGCGCGGAGTAGCTGTTGTCGCCGGGGACGCAGAGGGCGTAGCGAGTGGTATCGGTGCCGGTGAGCGGACGGTCGGTGCGGTCCAGGAAGTTGCCGCGGGCGCGGGGTAATTCTGTGGTTTGGGTGGTCTGCCGCCCAGCGCTGGCCGCGTAGGTGGTATCGGTGCCTACCCAGTACACCCGCGCCAGAATGACCGCCGTCAGCACCATCAGCACACAGCACAATCCCGTAAGCCGCCGCAATGACACAAAACCGCCCCCTTTCCCCGGTTAGTATGGCCGGGTGGAGGGAGCGGCAAACAATTATTGTTCTGCTTTTCTGCGCTGCAGCAGCCAGATAATGATGCAAGTCACCGCGATGCAGGGCAGAAAGCCGAAGGCGTCGATGCCTACATCGGTCAGCAGCATGGCGCGGGCGGGGACAAAATATTGGTGAATTTCATCCGACATGGCGTACAGCGTGCAGAGCGCTGCCGCCAGCAGGCCTTGCTGCCATAGGGCGATGCGCCGTGTCCAGAGGTGCACCGTGACCGCCATGCTGACGCCCAGCGCGCAGTAGATATACACATGCGCCCATTTGCGGATGTTGGCGTTGAAGTTCTGCGCGCTGAACCAGGACGGCGTAATGGCCGAAACTTTGCTGTGCTGCACAGTATTCGCCACTGCCCCACTGAGCTGGTAGGATGTCTCCCCCGGCTGGGACGAGAAGAAGAAGATCAGCGCCATGATACCCAGCGTAACGGCCAAGACCAGATATTTGGCGTGTTTCTTCATGGCGCTGTCCCCCTTTGCACAAAAATGTAAGATTTATTTAGTATAACACAGAGCGGGGCAAAATACAAACACAAGCCCGGCATCCGTTTATGGCGGATGCCGGGCTTATTCGTTATTTATGGGGTCTGTACCGCTTAGTACATACCGCCCATGTCGGGGTTAGGGGCGGCGGGGGCCGGCGGCTCGGGCTCTCGGTGGTCAGGACCATGGCTGCAACGCTGGCAGCATTCTCCAGAGCGGAGCGGGTGACCTTGGTCGGGTCGACGATGCCGGCCTCGATCATATCTTCAACATACTCTTCCTTCTGAGCATCGAAGCCGTAGTTGGCCTTGTTAGCCTTCAGGATGTTGTCGATGATGACGCTGCCTTCCAGGCCCGCGTTCTTGGCGATCTGGCGCAGAGGAGCCTCCAGAGCCTTGCGGACGATCTTAGCGCCGGTGCGCTCGTCGCCTTCCAGCTCGTTAACGACCTTGTCAACAGCGGGGATAGCGTTGATGGTAGCCGTGCCGCCGCCAGCAACGATGCCCTCTTCAACAGCAGCCTTGGTGGCGTTCAGGGCGTCCTCGATGCGGAGCTTCTTGTCCTTCATCTCAACTTCGGTAGCAGCACCGACCTTGATGACGGCAACACCGCCGGCCATCTTAGCCAGGCGCTCCTGCAGCTTCTCACGGTCGAAGTCAGAGGTAGCGGAAACGATCTGGCTGCGAATCTGAGCCACGCGGTCAGCAATGGCCTGCTTGTCACCGGCACCGCCAACGATGGTGGTGTTCTCCTTGGTGACCTTGACCTGGCGGGCCGTGCCCAGCAGCTGCATGGTTGCATCCTTCAGCTCATAGCCCAGGTCGCTGCTGATGACGGTACCGCCGGTCAGGATAGCGATATCCTGCAGCATCTCCTTACGGCGATCGCCGAAGCCGGGAGCCTTGACGGCAACGACATTCAGGCCGCCGCGCAGACGGTTGATGATCAGGTTGGACAGGGCATCGCCCTCTACATCTTCAGCAATGATCAGCAGCTTACGGCCGGACTGGATGACCTGCTCCAGCAGAGGAACGACGTCCTGGAAGACGCTGATCTTCTTGTCGGTAATCAGGACGGAGCAATCGTCGTAGACGGTCTCCATCTTCTCGGTGTCGGTGACCATGTAGGGGGTCACGTAGCCGCGGTCGAATTGCATACCTTCGACGACCTCGGTGTAGGTCTCGGCAGTGGTCTTGTTCTCCTCGATGGTGATAACGCCATCGGCAGTGACCTTCTCCATTGCGTCAGCGATCAGCTGGCCGATCTCAGCGTCACCGGCAGAGACAGTGCCAACACGGGCGATGTCCTTGCTGCCGTTGACCTTCTGGCTGTGCTCCTTAACGGAGGCAACAGCGGCGGCGACGGCCTTCTGCATGCCGCGCTTGATGTCCATGGGGTTGGCACCGGCGGTAACGTTCTTCATGCCCTCGGTGACAAGAGCCTGGGCCAGAACGGTGGCGGTGGTGGTGCCGTCACCAGCTGCATCGTTGGTCTTGGTGGCGACTTCGCGAACGAGCTGTGCGCCCATGTTCTCGAACTCATCCTTCAGTTCGATCTCCTTGGCGATGGTAACGCCATCGTTGGTGATGAGCGGGCTGCCGAACTTCTTGCTCAGCACCACGTTGCGGCCCTTGGGGCCCAGGGTGACCTTAACGGTATCGGCCAGCTGGTCGATGCCTGCGCAAAGTGCCTTACGGGCGTCCTCGCCCTGTTTGATCTGTTTAGCCATAAAGAATCGCTCCTTTTATATCAAAATGGAAAAGTCTGAAAATTACTCAACCACAGCGAGGATGTCGCTCTGGCGGACGATGGTGCACTCTTCACCGTCGACCTTGACCTCAGTGCCGGAGTACTTGCTGGTCAGGACCTTATCGCCGACCTTGACGATCATCTCGACTTCCTTGCCGTCGACGTTGCCGCCGGGGCCGACTGCGATGACCTCAGCAACCTGGGGCTTCTCTTTGGCAGAGCCGGACAGGATCAGGCCGCCCTTGGTGGTCTCTTCTTCTTCAACCAGTTTGATGACAACACGGTCTGCAAGAGGTTTGATTTTCATAGTGAAATTTCCTCCTAATAAAGATTTCTCTTTGAAGATTTTAGTTTAGCACTCATTCTCTCTGAGTGCTAAATATATAATAACCACTTCGCATACAAAAATCAAGAGGTTTCACTATAAAATTTTTGTGAACAAAAAATACGGTAGGGATGTTTTACCATTCCTACCGTATTTGGGTAACACCGCACAATTCTAAGTGCCGATACGGCAAGCGAGGTATGCCAGCTACTAAGCAAAAAGCGCAGGTAATACTTTGTGTATTACCGAGCATTTTTGCAACACAGATAGCATGCCGCAGCCGCCGGAGCGGTGCTTTGGAATTGTGTGGTGTTACCCCTTATTGTTTCATTGCGATATTTTTGTACCGCGGGCGCATAATGCCGTGCTCGACATGCGGCTCTCCCCCGTTGACGGTATCCTCGTCGATGGTCACCTTGGTGATGGTGGCATCAGAGGGAATGTCGTACATGATAGGGATAAGCAGATCTTCGACCACGCTGCGCAGACCGCGCGCACCGCTCTTGCGCTCCACCGTCTTGCGGGCAATGGCATGCAGGGCTGCATCGGTAAAGACCAGCTCGGCATTATCCAGGTGCAGCAGCTCTTTGTACTGGCGCACCAGGCTGTTTTTCGGCTCGGTCAGCACGCGGACCAGGGCATCCTCGTCCAGCGGGTCCAGCACAGTGACGACCGGCAGACGACCGATCAGCTCGGGGATCAGGCCAAACTTGACCAAATCGTCGGGCTCGACCTTCTTCAGCAGCTTCTGGCGGGTCTCATCTTTATCCAGCGTTGTACGCAGCTGGCTGCCAAAGCCCAGGGAGGCGTTATCGGTACGCTTCTGGATGAGCTTCTCCAGACCATCGAAGGCGCCACCGCAAATGAAGAGGATGTTCTTGGTGTTGATCTGGATGAACTCCTGCTGCGGGTGCTTACGGCCGCCGTTGGGCGGCACATTGCTGACAGTCCCCTCAACGATTTTCAGCAATGCCTGCTGAACGCCCTCGCCGCCGACATCGCGGGTGATGGAGGGATTCTCACTCTTGCGGGTGATCTTGTCGATCTCGTCCACATAGATGATGCCGATCTCGGCCTTGGGGATGTCGAAATCTGCCGCCTGGATCAGCTTGAGCAGGATATTCTCCACGTCTTCGCCCACGTAGCCAGCCTCAGTCAGGGTGGTGGCGTCGGCAATAGCAAACGGCACGTTGAGCATCTTGGCCAAAGTCTGGGCCAGCAGGGTCTTGCCGGTACCGGAGGGGCCCAGCATCAGCACGTTGGATTTTTGCAGCTCCACGCCGGTCTGCTGGCCGGAGAGGATGCGCTTGTAGTGGTTGTACACGGAGACTGCCAGCACACGCTTGGCATCGTCCTGCCCGATGACGTACTGATCCAGCCCAGCCTTGATCTCGGCGGGAGTAAGGATATTGACGCTTGCGAGCGGATCGGTATCATAGCGTGACTGGGCTGCACCGGGCTGTGCCTGCTGGCGGCGGGAGGCCCCGGCGCGCGGAGGCGGCGGGTTCTCGCCATCTTTGTACAGCATGTTATGGCACATGTCGATGCACTCGTTGCAGATATTGACGCCGGGGCCGATCAGCAGCTGTTCGACCTCATTTTGGGAGCGGCCGCAGAAACTGCAGCGCATCTCGCGTCCTTTTCCGTCCTTGCCGGACGTTTGATTTGCCATGTTCTTCCCCCGAATCAGTGTTTATAGAGGATCTCGTCGATCAGGCCGTAGGCCTTTGCCTGCTCGGGCGTCATATAGTTATCACGCTCGGTGTCCTTCTGGATAGTCTCCAGCGGCTGGCCGGTGTACTGGCTGAGCAGGGTGTTCATCTTGTTGCGGATGTGCACCATGTGGTTGGCGTGGATCTGGATGTCCGTGGTCTGGCCGGAGATGCCCTGGCCGCCGATGAGCGGCTGGTGGATCAGGATCTCGGAGTTAGGCAGGGCGAAACGCTTGCCCTTGGTGCCGCTTGCCAGCAGGAAAGCGCCCATCGAGGCAGCCATGCCCACACAGATGGTGGAGACATCGCACTTGATATAATTCATGGTATCGTGGATTGCCATACCGTCCGAGATGGAGCCGCCGGGGCTGTTGATGTAGAAGTAAATGTCCTTCTCCGGGTCCTGGCCTTCCAGATACAGCAGCTGGGCAACGATCACACTGGCAGAGGAGGAGTTGACATCCTCGCTCAGCACGATAATACGGTCATTGAGCAGTCGTGAAAAAATATCGTAGCTGCGCTCACCGCGAGCAGTTTGTTCGACAACATAGGGTACAAGGCTCATGGGGTTTTCCCTCCTTAACAGGTAAAATAGGGGTTACCAAAGAACCGATACGGCGGCAGATGCGCACCGTATCGGCCCTTTTACATCTTTAGTTCAGAAAACGCGGGAGATTACTCGCCCTTGTTTTCCTCTTCCTTCGGCTCCTCGTCCTTCTTGGCGGCAGCCTTCTTGGTGGTCTTGCGGGTGGTCTTCTTGGCGGGCTTCTTCTCTTCCTCGGCAGCGCCCAGGACGATGTTAGCCTTCTCCTTCACGAAGTCGATGGCCTTGTTGACAGCCAGATCCTTCTTGACGGCAGCGGCATCGACCAGGCTCTTGACCTTGTCGGCCTCCATCTGGTAAGCATCGGCAATGCGCTTGATCTCAGCCTCGAACTCCTCCTCGGTAGCCTCGATGGACTCCTTGGCGACGATAGCCTCCATGGCCAGGCGCATCTTGACCTGCTTGTCCGCCTGCTCACGGAACTGCTCCTTGAACTGCTCCATGGTCATGCCCATGTACTGGAGGTACTGCTCCAGTTTCAGGCCCTGCTGGGAGATACGGTACTGGAAGTCCTGAACCAGCTCCTCGATGCGGCTCTCGATCATGGCGTCGGGGATCTCGGCCTTCATGCCGCCCACGACCTGGTCGATCAGGTCGTTCTCGACCTTCTGGTCAGCCTGCTTTTCATGGTTGGTCTGGATGCCCTTGCGGATAGAATCCTTCAGCTCATCGAGGGTGTCATACTCGCTGACGTCCTTGGCAAAGTCGTCGTCCAGCTCGGGCAGTTCCTTGTACTGCACGTTGTGCAGCTTGATCTTGAAGGTAGCGTCCTTGCCGGCCAGCTCCTCAGCCTGGTACTCCTCGGGGAACTTGACGTTGACGTCGAAGGCCTCGCCAGCCTTATGGCCGACGACCTGCTCCTCGAAACCGGGGATGAAGGAACCAGAGCCCAGCACCAGAGAGTAGTGCTCAGCCTTGCCGCCCTCGAAAGCAACGCCATCAACGAAGCCCTCGAAGTCGATATCGACGGTGTCACCGTTCTGGGCCTCGCCCTCACGGGTCAGCAGACGGCCATTGCGGTCCTGCATACGCTTGATCTCAGCGTCAACATCGGCCTCATCCACAGTCTTGACATCTTTGTTGACGGTTAAACCGGTGTACTCGCCCAGCTCGACCTCGGGCTTGACGGCGACCTTGACCTTCAGGGTAGCGCCCTCGTCTTCGGACATGGAGACGACCTCGGGATCAGGACGGCCGACGGCCTCGATGCCAGCCTCCTTGACGGCGGCCTCGTAGTTCTCGGGGAACAGGTCGTTGATGGCGTCATACTGGAACAGATCCTTGCCATACATCTTCTCGATCATGGCTTTGGGGGCCTTGCCCTTGCGGAAGCCGGGGATGGCGTACTTCTTGCCCTCGCGCTTGAAAGCGGTATTGACGGCAGATTTGAAGGTCTCCGCGTCAATGGAGAACCGCAGTTCGACCATGCTCTTTTCGAGCTTTTCACAGGAAATCAGTTTCATTTATAAATTCCTCCAAAAATAGATGTACATAAAAATACAAGTTATTATACCATGCCTGTGCAGAAAATACCAGCCCTGTTTTTAAAATTTTAACAAACTAAGCGGATTTTTCTGCATTTTTCTTGCAAAAATACAGCGCCAGACAGAAAATCAGCGGCAGACACCCCGCAATCGGCAGGAAATAGCGCATACAATCATTGACCGGGGACGCGATGCAAGTCAGCCAGAAAATGCCTAGGCCCATAAAAATCGGCAGCATCTGCTTTGCTTTGCGCCGCGCCAGCCAGACCCCCAGCACCGCCGTGAGCCAGGCCATAAACCCGATGGACGTGATCAGCCCCACCAGCGGCAGCTTTTCAAACGCCGAGAGCGCCTGTACAAAAGCATACCGCAGATAGCCGGATTTATCAAGATAGTGGACGTCCATTTCAAACATTTGCATGCAAGTGTCATTATTAAACGTGTAGTAATCGTTGATAGCCCGGCATTTCGTGATGGTGTAATAGCCGTGGGAGTTGGCATGCAGGGCCTCAAAATAGCAGACCGGGTGCTTGAAGAACATCTTGGCCCAGGTCAGCATATAGCGGGCCAGGCCACCCTTGCTGGGATTCTTGTAGTACTGCTTTACGCCATCGGAAAGTTCCGGCATATAGCTCTGGGCCAGGCTGTCATAGTCAAGCACTTCATTGATGACAGCCTTCTCGTCGTCGGTGACGTCATAGCCGAAGTCCCGGACATAGCGAGCCGTCTGCTGCATCGGCACCGAGAGGGCCTCCCCCACGCTGCTCGCCGGGATGTCGAGGACTTTTTCGGTGAATACATCAAACCCGAAGGAGCCAATGACCACCGCCAGCATGACCGCCAGAAGTGGTTTGCGCAGCTGTTTACCAGTCAGCACAAGAGCCGAAGCAAGCATCATCGGCACAACGGCGTAGATGCCGTTTTTGCGCAAAAGGCAGCAGAGGATGCCCAGCACCGCGTAGGCGGCCAGGCGTTTGCGGCTCCCCTGCCATTCCTGCGGGAACAGCAGCAGATCGGCGGTTTTCAGCACGAACAGCACAAAGAGGCCGGTGTAAAGCGTATCCTTGACCTGGGTCTGGATGAACACGCCCCAAATCGGGTTCAGCGCAAAGAACGCCGTGACAGCGTACTGCACCCCGCGGGAGCAGCCCAGCTTGCCCGCAAAGGCCGCCACCTGCCCGAACACCCAGGCACAGACGATGAACTGCAGGACGATGTAGAAGAACACACCCAGGTTATCACTGCCCAGGATGCGGCCCAGCTGGAACAGCCAGCCGTGCAGCCAGGTGGACAGCACCGTATGGTGGGCGGTCATTTCCTGCTTGCCGATGACCTGGGAGATCTGCCCCCAGGAGTCCCAGTCCACCGACCCTGGCCAGAACACGGCCACCCAGGGCAGCCATGCCGCGCCGATGAGCAGCGACGACGTGCGGCCCGGGGCCCTGGCGAACCGGCGGGCGAAGCGGTTTTCCGGTTCTGCTTCTGCCCCGCCAGGCCGCCCCAGCAGGGCGTACAAGCCCCAGACAGCGTGGTAGAACAACACCCCATACCCGGCCATGCAGACAGCGCCCACAAAGACCTGATAGGGATTTTTAAAGACGAAGGCCCAGCTGCCCAGCTTGCAGATGCTCAGGCCCAGCACCTCGGCGACACCAAAGACGATGCTCAGCACCAGTTCGGCGCATCTGGGCTTGGCCGTGCGCTGGCGGCGCACCCAGTAGAGCAGCGCGGCCAGCCCCGCCGCCGCAGGCCCCCAAGCCCAGGCGTCCAGCGGGAAGTTCTGGTGCAGCTTGACAAGCCCCACCAGCAGCCCCGGCGCGGCGTCCAGGTCAAGGCCGGTCGTCTCGTACTGCATACCGATCATCAGGTCGGTGCGAGCGGTTTCGGTATCCGCCACCGTGATGACGGCGGAGAGCGCCAACGTGCAGAGCAGCCCCAGCAGCAGCGCCCCGATGATATCTTTTGTTTTCTGCTTCATAGGCTTCACCGTATTTTATAGGGGCAGAACGACAGGCCATCGGCGGAGATCAGACGGTAGGTGATGCCGTCCCGCTCGCCCTGCATGGCATAGCGGATGGACTTGCCGTGCAGGTGGCCGTAGCAGCATTCGGTCACATGGAACTCGTTCAGCACATCCACAAGCTCCTGCGCCTGTTCGCCCGGGTAGATGGGCGGGTAGTGCAGGAAGGCGATTTTTTCACGCGTCTCCCCCGCCGCCTGCAAACTCATCCGCAGGCGGCCAGCCTCGCGCGCCATGAGCTTTTCCCCCTGGGCGGCCACATCGTCAAAGGGCCAGCCCCGGGTGCCGCACAGCGCCACATCGCCCACGATGCAGGCGTTATTGTGCAGAATGTGCAGCGTGTCAAAGCCGTTGGCGGCCAAAAACGTCTCCATCTTGCGGGTCGTCGTCCACCAGTAGTCGTGGTTGCCTTTCAGCAGCCATTTCTGGCCAGGCAGGTTTTGGATAAAGGCAAAATCCGCCTTGGTGTCGTTCAGGTTCATGGCCCAGCTGGTGTCGCCCGCCAGGACAACGGTGTCCTCCGGGCATATGAGCTTGCGCCAGTTGGCTTCCAGTCGGGGCAGGTACCCCTCCCACCCCGGGAAAACGTCCATGGGCTTGTCCGTTCCCAGCGAGAGGTGCATATCCCCGATTGCAAAGATGGCCATACGGCCCTCACTTTCTAGTTGTTGTTTTTAACGAAGGGATGCGGTGCGGATATCCGCAGGCTGCAAGACCGTCTTGAAGCGCACTTCCAGCTTGTCCAGCTCACTTAAGGACGCCGGGGCCTCGGCGCCGGTCTTGGCGGTCAAGGCCGCCATAGCGGCAAAGTCGCTGGCGGGAGCGGTCTCGCCCAGAGCGGTCAGCACGTCGCGCGGGAACTTGAAGGGGCTTGCCGTGGACAGCACGACCATGGGAGCCTCGGTGCGCAGGGCTTCGGCCACGCGGAACGCCACGGCGGTGTGGGTGTCGCAGAGGTAGTTGTCCTCGTCAAAGCGGGCCTTGATTTCCGCTGCGCCCTCGGCGTCATCCGCATAGCCCGCGGCGAAGCTCGCCTGGATCTTCGCCAGCGTCTCGGTATCGACGGTGTACTTGCCGGTCTGGCTGAGCTCCTGCATCCAGGCGGCGACCTTCTCACTGCTGCCGCTGACGTGGTAGAGCAGACGCTCGAGGTTCGAGGAAATCAGGATATCCATGGACGGTGACGTCGTCTTGTAGAAGGTGCGGTGGGCGTCATAGGTGCCGGTGCGCAGGAAGTCGGTCAGCACGTTATTCTTGTTGGACGCGCAGACCAGCTTGCCCACCGGCAAGCCCATCTGCTTGGCGTAGTAGCCGGCCAGGATGTCGCCGAAGTTACCGGTCGGAACGCAGAAGTCAACCGGCTTGCCCCATGCGACCGCGCCCCGCTCGGCCAGACGGAAGTAGGCGTAGAAGTAGTAGACAATCTGCGGCACCAGGCGGCCCCAGTTGATGGAGTTCGCGCTGGACAGGCGGATGCCGCGCTTTTCCAGCTCGGCGGCAACGTCGGCGTCGGCAAAGACCTTCTTGACGCCGGTCTGGGCGTCGTCAAAGTTGCCCTGCACGGCGTAGACCTGCACATTTTGGCCCTTCTGGGTCGCCATCTGCAGGTGCTGGATCTCGCTGGTGCCGTCGTTCGGATAGAACACTTCCATTTCAATGCCGTCGAGATCAGCATAACCCGCCAGCGCGGCCTTGCCGGTATCGCCGGAAGTCGCAACGAGAATGCGGGTCGTCTCGGTGCGGCCCAGCATCTTCTTGGCTTCGACCAGCAGCTTCGGCATCAGCTGCAAAGCGTAGTCCTTGAACGCGCAGGTCGGACCGTGCCACAGTTCAAGAGAATACAGGCCGTCGCGAACCTTGACCGTCTCGCCTGCCTTGCCGCCGAAGGCTTCACCGTAGGTAGCAGCGGTGGCGGTGTGCAGGAAATCAGCGCTGTACTCGGTCAGGAAACCGGCCAGCACTTTTTCAGCCAGTACGGGGTACGAAAGGTCTTTCCAACCTTCCAGATCAGCCTTCGGGAAAGTTTCCGGTACAAACAGACCGCTCTGCGGTGCCAGACCACGGACGATTGCTTCCTGTGCGGAAACGCGGAGTGCGGAATCTCTGGTGCTTAAATACTGCATATGTTTACACCCTTTCTCTTATTCTCTTGTACTTTCGTTCCTCTATATCTTCTCAGCACTCAAACGCGCTGGGAATGCAATGTACCTGCCAGCCCTTGGCGGCGGGGGTGACTTCCACCACATCAAAGCGGATGGCTGCGTCCCGGTAGGGGCTGCACTGCAAATACTGCTGGGCGGCTAAAATCAATCGCTGCTGCTTGCGGGCATCCACCGCAGCGGCCGGGCGATCCAGCATCGCGCCGGTACGGGTCTTGACCTCGGCAAAGACGAGGGTGTCATCCTTATATAAAATAAGGTCGATTTCCCCCATCCGGGTGCGGTAATTGTGGTTGAGCAGCAGCCAGCCGCGCTGCTGGTAATACTTAGCGGCAATCGCTTCGCCGATATGGCCGGTGTCAGTCATGCCAGTAGCCCTGTTTTTTCAAAAAGCTGCGGCGGTAAAACGGCTGGATGCCGTACTGCGCAATCAGCTCATAGTGCAGCTTCGTCGGGTAGCCCTTGTGCTTGGCAAGCTGGTACTGGGGGTATTGCTTGTCCAGTTCCAGCATATAGCGGTCACGGCTGACCTTTGCCAGAATCGACGCTGCCGCAATGGACGCGCTGTTTGCGTCGCCCTTGACGACGGCCTCGGCGGGCTGTATCAGCCCCGGCGGGCAGCGGTTGCCGTCAATCAGCACATAATCGGGCGTTATTTCCAGCCCTGCCACTGCCTGGGCCATGCCGTCCATCGTCGCCCACAGGATGTTGCGCTCGTCGATCTCCTGCGGCGAGATAAATACGATTTTGTACGCCAAGGCACGGTTTGTGATTTCTTCAAACAGCGCTTCGCGGCGTTTTTCGGTCAGCTTTTTGGAGTCATTGACCCCCGCAATGGGGTCGTCGGGGTTCAGGATGACCGCCGCGCAGCAGACCGGGCCGCACAGAGGACCGCGCCCGGCCTCGTCCACGCCGCAGAGTACGCCGTGCTCGGCGCGTTTGGCGGCGTCAAAGGCGTAGAGCGCCTCGTTACTGCTCGTCGTCGTCCCAGTCGTCCGGGGCATCGTCGATCACCTCTTCTGCTTCTTCTTGAATCGCACGCTGGGGCGGGCGCTCCAGCGAGAGCCGCCCCCACTTGCTGGCGCGGAACTCACCCACCAGCATTTTTGCGGCGCGTTCGGTGTCCACCTCGCCGCCGGAAATCAGCATCCCGCGCTTGGCACCTATGGCCTGCAGCAGGTCGTAGGGCGGCAGTTCCAGCGTCGCCGCATCCAGCTTGTAGCGGGCCAAAAGCTGCTGGGGGTAGATGCCGCGAACGCTCGAGAGCAGACCGCAGGCCAGTTCCTCAATGTCCAGGATATCGTCGCGGATGGAGCCGATGAACGCGAGGTTCGACGCCGTTTCCAGCGAGTCAAACTTTTTCCACAGCACGCCGGGCATATCCATCAAGTCAAAGTTGTCAACGCTGATCCACTGCTTGCCGCGGGTGACGCCGGGCTTGTTGGCAGCCTTGGCGCGGGTCGTGCCCGCAAAGGAGTTGATAAAGGTGGACTTGCCCACGTTCGGGATGCCGACGATCATCACGCGGATGGCCGCACCCACCATGCCGCGGTTGCGGCGGCGCTCCATCAGGGCGGAGAGTTCTTTCTCAATTAACCCTTTCGTCGCCGTGGCGCGGCCCCGCTGCTTGGAGTCCATGGCAATGCAGCCCGCGCCCGCGCTCTTAAAGTAGGCCAGCCACTGCTTGGTGATTTCGGGGTCGGCCAGGTCGGATTTGTTCAGTACATATAAATGCGGTTTGCCCGCGGTGATGCGCTCGATCTCGGGGTTCAGGCTGGAAAGCGGGATGCGTGCGTCGAGAATCTGCAAAACGCAGTCGACGTTGCGGATTTCCTTTTCCATCAGGCGCAAGGTTTTGGTCATGTGCCCGGGGAACCACTGGATCTGGCGGCTGTTGATAATGTCGCTCTGGCTCATTCGGCCGCTCCTATCTTGCCAAAGGGCAGTATGCGCAGCATGGCTGCGCCCATAATGTCACGTTCGTCCACGCAGCCCACGCGGGAATCGCGGCTGTCGGTGGAATTGTTGCGGTTGTCGCCCATCACAAAAAGGCAGCCGTCCGGCACCGTGATGGGAAAGTCCACGCTCTCATATAAATAGGTAGGCTCTGCGGTGTACGGTTCGTCGAGGGCGACGCCGTTGCGATAGACGATGCCCGCGGCGAAATCAATGTTGATGGTATCGCCGCCCTTGCCGATGACCCGCTTGACCAGCGGCTTTCCGTAACTGGTGTAGCCGTCCACCACGACGATATCGCCGTAGTCGGGCTGCTTCATCAGGTTGATGAGGATGCGCTCGCCGTTGAAGAGCGTCGGATCCATCGAGTGGCCGTCCACCTTGACGATGCGCACAAAAAAGGTGAACACAATGGCAATGACTGCCACGGCCATGGCCAGGGCGTCGTACCATTCCAGCGCTTCCTTATTGCGGCGGTAGCGTTTTTTGAACGATTCATCAAACGCTGCACCCATGCTTTCCACCACCCATTCCTAAAAAAATACGAAAAAAGGGAGAACGCCAACCGTCCTCCCCTTTTCTCAGTATGCTCAGATACGTGCCTTGACCTTGGCAGCCTTGCCGGTGCGCTCGCGCAGGTAGAACAGCTTCGCACGGCGAACCTTGCCGCGGCGAACGACGTCGACCTTCTCAACGAACGGGCTGTTGACCGGGAACACACGCTCAACACCGACACCGTAAGAGGTGCGGCGAACGGTGAAGGTCTCAGCGATGCCGCCATGCTTCTTAGCAATAACGGTGCCCTCGAAAGCCTGGATACGCTCCTTGTCGCCTTCCTTGATACGGACGGAGACGCGAACGGTGTCGCCGACTTCGAACTGGGGCTTGTTCTCTTTGATCATACCCTCGGTAAAATGCTTCATTGCGTCCATGGTTTGAATTCCTCCATTTTATTGCGACGTTCATACACGATATTTCGTCAGAGGACCGCCTGTATAATGATGTGTCATTATCCCGCCGATGGCTCGGCGGCACTAACGCTTTAGTATTATATCATTGTGCAGGAAGTTTGGCAAGGGGGTTTTGACAGAAAATCGAAGATTTTTTCAACTTTTGCCATCCTCTGCGGGGGAAGGCTTTTCTTACTCGAAGTCTTTGCCCGCCTTATTATAAAGGTGCGTGCGCAGCACACGGCACTGCCAGACCGGGGCGGCACCCTGGGTGCGCAGGAAATCCGTCAGCAGCGAGGGGTTCAGGCTCAGTGCCTCGCCGCTGCCGCAGGGCAGCATTGCCGTAAAGCGCACCGTGTCCCCCTCCACCGTGTAGGCAATGCGGTCTAAGTAGTTCTTCAGTTCCAGCGTTTTTTGTCCGCGCTTCGTCTTTTTCGTGACCTCGGCGTGCTCGGCGTTGTTGTAGGCATCCAGCGCAATGGCACTGCTTGCCGGCATCGTGACCTCATAGGCCGCTGTCTCGATCTCGCCGACTTTTTCCACCGCCGGGGCAATTTTTGTGATGACAATGCCCCGCGGCATCAAGGGCTGCAAAGCGTCGATCCAGGTTTGCGGGTCGATTGTCTCCTGTTCGGTCTTGACCTCGCAGCTCTCACATAAGCTCTCCTGTCCCAGAGACAGCGGGCAGGTGAAGGACAGGTAGATATGGGGGTTGAAACCCTGGGTATAGTACACCGGCAGGCTGCTCATTTTCAGCATCCGGTGGAACACCCGCTGCAAATCCAGCAGCGAGATATACGCGGCCTCACCGCACTTTTCAAAGAATATCCTGATTGTAGTCAAAGCACGGTCCTCCGATCAGTTTATTGGCACCGCAGGCGCTGCACTGGCGGTTGCAGGGCTGGGTGGTCCTGGCTTCCAGCGCTTTTTTGTACTCCCGCACCAGATGGGCCTTTGTCACGCCGACGTCAAGATGATCCCAGGGTGTGACCTCGTCCAGGCCGATGGCGCGGTAGTTGTAGAAGTCCGGGTCGATACCGCAGGTCTTAAAGGCATCCAGCCAGCGGTCATAGTCAAAGTATTCTTCCCACGTATCGAAGAACGCGCCGTTCTCGAACGCTGTCTCGATAACGCGGCCCATGCGGCGGTCGCCCTTGGCGAAAACGCCTTCCAGCACGCTGGTGGTGCTGTCGTGGTAGTTGACCTTGATTTTGCGGGAATGCACGCAGCTGAGCAGATATTTCTGCTTCTCGCGCAGGGCTTCGCGGCGGTCCTGGGCGCAGAACTGGAACGGCGTGTCGGGCTTGGGCACAAAGCAGGCCACGCTGATCGTCACCTGTACGCCCTTGCCCTTCGGGCGGTTGGGGATTTTGTAGAAGAGATCCACGACCTGCTGGGCGGTATCGGCAATACCCTTGATATCGTCCAGTGTTTCGGTGGGCAGGCCCATCATAAAGTAGAGCTTGACCGAGGTGTACCCTTCCGAGAAGGCAATGCGGCAGCCGCGCTCGATCTGCTCCCAGGTGACGTTTTTGTTGATAACGTCGCGCAGGCGCTGGGTGCCGGCTTCGGCGGCAAAGGTCAGGCCGCTTTTGCGTACTTTCGTCGTTTTCTCGACCAGAGATTCCGAGAAATTGTCCACGCGCAGTGACGGCAGCGACAGGCTGACATGGTCAGCCTCGGCCCAGGAGTTCAAATTATCCAAAATTTCTTCCAGCCGGGAATGGTCGGAGGTGGACAGGCTCGACAGGCTCAGTTCGTCATAGCCGGTGTTGCGGCAGAGCGCACGGGCGCTGTCGCTGATGAGCTTAGGGCTGCGCTCGCGGAAAGGCCGGTAGAGCTGGCCCGCCTGGCAGAAGCGGCAGCCGCGGATGCAGCCCCTCTGAATCTCCAGGGTTACCCGGTCCTGGGTGATCTTCATGAAGGGAACCACCGGCTTTTTGGGATAATAGGTGTCCGTCAGATCCATCTGGATCTGCTTGACAATTTTTTCCGGAATGCCCTCCACGGACGGGGTAAAGGACGCGATGGTTCCGTCCTCATGGTAGGAAACCTCGTACAGAGAAGGCACGTAAATCCCGGGAATCTTCGCCGCACAGGTCAGAAATTCCCGGCGGGTCCATCCGCCTTTTTTATATTCCTGATACAGATCCAGCAGCTGCCGGTAGATGGTCTCCCCCTCTCCGATATAGAAAAGGTCGAAAAAGTCCGCGATGGGTTCCGGATTGTAGGTACATGGGCCGCCGCCGATCACGATCGGGTCGTCTTTTCCACGGTCTGCTGAAAGGAGCGGAATGCCCGACAGGTCGAGAACCTGGAGGATGTTGGTGTAGCACATTTCATATTGAATGGTGATTCCAAGAAAGTCGAAATCCTTTACCGGATCCTGGCTTTCAAGGGCAAACAGCGGGATGTGCCTCTCACGCATGATCTTATCCAGATCCACCCAGGGGGAATAGACCCTCTCACACCACACGTCGTCCCAGCTGTTGAACATGTCGTAGAGGATCTGGATTCCGAGATGGGACATGCCGATTTCGTACACATCCGGGAAGCACATGGCAAAACGGATGTCAACTTTTTGGGGGTCCTTCATCACTGAGTTGACCTCGCCGCCGATGTAGCGGGCGGGCTTTTCGATAGATAACAATATTTCATCGCTTAATGCAAGTTTTCTCATATCAAAACACCTTAATTTTTAGTATACAAGCATAATTTTCTGAATTGGTTTCTCCATTTCAAAGCTCCTGTCAAGCGCTTTTACAGGAGAAAATTGACAGACTGTATAAATTGTACTATAGGATGATTGTTCTGTCAAAGTGATATTCATGTGCTGTTTTTAGATGATTTTGTAACATTTTATTGGGCTTCAGCTTATGGCGGGGAATAGAATTCCAGGAAAAAATAAAGCCCCCACCCCATCATGAATGAGGGGCAGGGGAATTGAAATATCAGAGGCGTTTTTAGTTTGCGATCTCTTTTGTTTCCCTGAAATCTCTGATAGTCGAACAGAGCCTTCAGAACCTTTTCCATGTCCTTTTTGACCTTCTTTTCTCCGGCATTGAGCGGGCCGGTGATTTAGAATCCGGTCAAATCCGCTAAAATTCCATCAGGCATATGGACCGAGCGAGGCGAGAATTTTTGCCATATTTTCCGGCTCGCCCGAACGGGACATGTCTCCTGTTTCAGACAAACAGCGGTACGGCTTTGAAGCCTTTGCGAAAACCTCATCGGCTTTCTGCATATATCCGCCCTTAAAAAAGGCACACTTGGCCGGATCGTAATGACGGTACTCCTTCGTAAAAGCAAAAGCGATGGCGCGGCAGCCTCCCATACAGCATTTCCAGTACTGACACGACTGACAGACCGTATTTTCCTTTAAAATATCAGCCACGGGCATGGTCACCTGCGCGAGATATTTCCCGTCGCTGAGCAGCTCGTGCAGAGGCTGCTTTTTGACATTCCCCAGGCTGATTCCCAGATGGGAAAACGTGCCGGACAGCTGGTTGCAGGGATATACTTCCCCGGTATAGGATACCGCCACGGTTCCTCTCGCACCTTTGCATGCCGGAATGTTGTCACGATAACTGCTGCAGCCGGTCTGTACGGGATGGAAGTAATAGGCTCCTTCCGGCTGACGGTAATGCAGAAACTGCCACACGTCCATACTGATTTTGAAGTCGCTCTGCACACAGCGCTCAATGAGTCTGAGCATTTCGTCATAGTATTCCATGATGCCCAGGGTCGCGTTCCCCGCGTTTTCCAGCCAGCGTGAGCTTTCCGTCGTACGGATGATCCGCACCTCATCTACGCCGATGCTGTCAAGCAGAGCCACCGTATCATACATGACAGCCAGATTTCTTTTGTGCACGTTGGTCTGCGCGCGAACCCGAAATCCCCTGGCTTTGGCAAGGCGCATGGCATTCAGCGCTTTCTCTTCAGCTCCGGCTACGCCTCTGAGCCAGTCGTGATGTCCCACTCCGTCGTAGCTGATTTTAATCTCCGTATCCATACCCAGCGCCTGGAATTCATCCAGAATGTCCTCTGTCAGAAAGCTGCCGTTGGTGTTCAGCTCGCTCACATGGAGTCTGCGCCTGGCGCATTCCCGGACGATATCCATAAAATCCGGATGGAGCATCGGTTCGCCGCCTGTGAGCGTTATGGTCTGTATTCCGCAGCGTTCGCATTCATCCAGCAGCGCCAGACATTCCTCCCGGGAAAACTCTCCCATCATGGGGGAATTGTCAGCCGCCATAAAGCAATGCCTGCAGTTGAAATTGCACTTTCCCGTAATGGCCCAGTTGAGGGCTGGAAAATAACGATTGTCACAGGAACGGACCCTGGACCAGTGGCTCCACCTTTCTCCGGGCTTTGCCGGATGGATAAAGCCTTCCTTTTCAAGCTTTGACAGCAGGGAGGAAGGGGCAAGCTCCGTTTCTCCGTCACATTGGGAAAGGAGCTCAAATACCTCTGGCTCCAGCTTTTGAGCGTATTGATAGCCATATATATAGTACGCGTGCGGAACCAGCTTCCATGAACGCAGCGCTATGTTTTCATTCAAAACATATTTCATAAGTAGTCCCCTTCCTGCTTTTCCAATTTCCGGATGATTCAATTTCATACGATCCGGTTCCTGAATCCTGTTTTACGGTCTGAGAGGCCGGAGATCAGCCCGGCGGATAGTAGGACGGATCTTCCGCGCAATGAGTTCCTTCTGTGTAACTGGACCATTTGGGAGAGCCTGAACGGCAGCCGCCGGCCACGTCTTCAAGCTCATTGTCTGAAAGCTCGCCCTTTTGATTCTGCTTTTCCTTCAGAAAAGCTTCCGCCTCTGCCGCTGTCGCTTCGCAGTCGTGGGCCTTGAGAAAGTCTTCAAGAGTACCCTCCCTGGCAGCTTCGGCAAAGGCTTCTTGCAGTTCGTCGTTGCCGATTATCTCGTTGTACAGGTTTTCGAGTGTTTTCACTTCGGTTTGCTCCTTTCTTTTTAATGATATATATTTATTGCTGTGAACAGCCATGAGATAAAACCGTCCCGACGGCTGGTTCCCATATCCCGGGATCACAGTCGCCTCCGGCGACATGGAAATCTCCTTTCACAATTCAACTTTTTCTGTTCTATTTCTTTATACGAAACAGAACGGAAAAAACGGCACTTTTTTTAAAAAAAATAAAAAATTTTTTCGGCTTCACCTTTCTCATGAATCCAGCTGCTGCCGTGCCACCAGCTCCGCGAATCTGCCTTTTTTCACCATCAGCTGATCGTACGTGCCGTCTTCTGTGATTTTTCCGTTTTCAAGAAAAAGGATGCGGTCACATTGCCGGATGGTGGACAGGCGGAGGGGAATGACGATTCTCGAACATTTGAG
>ERZ780162.581-NODE-581-length-28553-cov-3.039862_pt1 | contig 28553 bp, 25 predicted proteins | sample MGYA00511474_ERZ780162 | MGnify/ENA primary metagenome ERZ780162 (study PRJEB29588, sample SAMEA2143633) | human gut metagenome | biome: human gut; feature: human-associated habitat; material: faeces | place: Denmark | collected 2008/2010 ...
TTCTGCGTGGGCGGCGGCTCCGTCTCCGTCTGGGTTCCTGACGTCCGGTAGAGAAGGGATGTAAATCCGGCAACGCAGGGCCGCTGACGGGAAAGGCCGGAAGAATTCTTTCAGGAAACCGGACGCTGTCAGGTTTCCGTCTCTGAGGTGAGGGATTCAAGCTGTCCGTCTCTCACCTCAACATCCACTTTCCTGTCCCTGTAATAATACTTCCTGTCGTGCTCGCCGATTTCCCGGATCACCCGGCAGGGATTGCCATATGCCACCACGTTGGCCGGAATGTCCTTCGTCACGATACTCCCTGCGCCGATGACAGTATTATCCCCGATGGAAACGCCCGGAAGCAGAACGCAGCCTCCGCCAAGCCACACATTTCTCCCGATATGGACCTCCATATTAAACTGCGCCTGAACGTCCCGCAGTGCGGGATCAATCGGATGTCCTGCTGTTGCGATGGTCACATTGGGGCCGATCATGGTATTGTCTCCCACATAAATATGGGTATCATCCACCATGGTCAGATTGTAGTTTGCATACACATTTTTTCCGAAATGCACATGCTTTCCGCCAAAGTTGGCATGCAGCGGAGGCTCGATGTAGCTGCCTTCCCCAATCTCGGCGAACATGTCCTGAAGCTTTTCGAACCGCTTATCCATATCCTTTGGCTGGATCTGGTTATACTCCCACAGCTTCTGCATACACACTACCTGCTCCGCCATGATTTCCTCATCTCCTGGCGGATAGATCCTGCCCTCCATCATTCTTTTTTTCGCTTCTTTTGAATCCATGGTATGTACTTCTCCTTCCTGATTTTCATTTCCATGCTGATTCCGTACTCTTCTTCCAGAATATGTTCCTTCTCTTCCGGCGTCAGTGAAAAAGATAACAACGTATTCAGAAGACTGTTATAAGCGCAATACCTTCCATTTTCCCGGGTTCCCGCCGCCTGTACTTTGTACTGAGATTTTTCGGCAGAAACTGCCAGAATGTGTGATTACACGTTTGAAGTCCGGACAGAATTTCCGGCTTCCAAAAGACAAGTTCAGCATAGCTCACGAAGGAGAAGATGTCAATGGGTTCCCGGGCTCTTAGAAAAATCTTAATATTTACAGTTAAGAAAAAAGCGGCCATCCCCGCGATACCCGCTTTCCCAAATCTTATGTCCTTTTTTCGTTTAAATTTATGCAATTAACAATTCATACGATTCCCATCATTTTCAGTACCCAGTAAATTACCCCGAGAACCCAGGAGGTGAAAATCCCGTACAGGATCACGGGTCCGGCAATGGTGAAGATCTTACATCCCACGCCGAACACCTGGCCCTCCTTCTTGAATTCAATCGCACAGGCCGCCACGGAATTGGCGAAGCCGGTGATCGGCACCAGCGCTCCTGCACCTCCCCATTTCACGATGGAAGGATAAAGGTTAAAACCGGTCAGGAGTACGCTTAAGAGGATCAGAAGAAGCGCCGACCAGCTCCCCGCGGTCTCTCTGTCCAGCCCCATTGCAGCACAGACGTTCAGGATCGCCTGACCGATCACACAGATCGCTCCGCCAGTCACGAACGCCTTTATCATCTGCAAAAGCAGATTGTGGGTCGGTGTGATTCTGCTGACATACTGTTCATATTCCTTTTTCTGCTTCTCGTCCATCTCTACCTCCATACATGAGCGCCGCAGGCTTCGCAGTGCAGTCCTTTTCGGGACTGCATGCCTGTTTATGGGGGTAGTATGCGCAGCATACGCCGGAAATATGCACAGGACATTCTTCGCCCGCAAAATCGCAAAATCGGGGAACCGGCCGCCGCCTCCTCTCATTTTCCGCACAGCGGGGCGGTTACATCAGATAGAGCAGAACCGCAGCCGGCATGGTAAGGATGCAGACGAGGGTGGAAAGCACGTTGAGCACACCCGCATATTCCGAGTCCTGTCCATATACCTGGGACATCTGGATCACTGCGGAGGCAGGCGGCGTGATGGCTGCAAGGAGCGTGATCAGCAGGATGGTCTGCGCATCGGCGGATACGCCCGCCGCCGTTTTCAGAAGGCGAAGCACCAGCAGGCTCACAGCAGGAAAGACGAGCATGCGCAGGCAGACGATTCCATATGCCCGCCTGTTTCCGAAAATCTGCTTCGGACGCATGCCGGCGATCAGCATGCCGGCAATGAACATGCTTGCAGGGGCCACCATGCTTCCCACCGAATGCAGCGTGTCAGACAGCACATCCGGCAGGCGGAAGCCTGTCAGGAACAGGAAAATCCCGGCGAAAACGGCCAGAAGGTTGATATTCGTGAGTATCTTGCGGATATCGGCACCCTTCTGCCCGGAAAGAAGCACCTTGCCGTGGGTCCACAGAAGCAGAAGCTGCACGCTCACATAGGCGGTGGAATAGACCACCCATTCCGGCCCCAGGACCGCCGTAATGATCGGGATGATCAGATTGCTGGAATTGGAATAGATGACCGACGCTTTTTCCACGGCGGTCAGATGCAGCGTCTTTCCCAGAAAGCCCGCCGCAAGAAGCAGGATCACGTGACAGATTATCGCTGCTGCGAAGGCGAGCATGAGCCCTTTCAGGACTTTGCCGTCATATTCCACCTGAAAGGAATCCAGGATCGCACAGGGCAGGGCGAGATACAGGAGCAGAACGGAAAGGATTCTGCTGTCCTGCGCCTTCAAAAGACCTGCTTTCACCAGGGCAAATCCCATCAGGAGCATCAGGAACATGGATAAAATCTGCCAGAAAAGAAGAATACTGATTTCCATTTTTACCTCGTCTCTTTTGTCTTGCCTCACTCCTTTCCGCACGCTATAATAGGAGGAAGCTTTTCACTTTTCACGGATTATAAGGGGGATGCCATGAACCGGGTCATCATGATATTTTTTGCCGCCGCAGCCGTGCTGGGCGGCCTTGACTGTATTGCCGGAAACCGAAAAGGATATGGGGAGCGGTTTGAAGAGGCCTTCCGGCTTCTTGGGCCCACCGCCCTTTCCATGGCGGGCATGATCTGTATCGCCCCCGCCCTTTCCTTTCTGCTGGAGCGGCTGCTCGCCCCTACTCTGCGTATGCTCGGAACCGATCCCGCACTGGCGGGCGGCTTTTTCGCCATTGACATGGGCGGCTACCAGCTCGCCGTGCAGCTGGCGGATGCTCCGGACTGGGGCGGCTTCTTCGGCATCATCGTGGCCGCGGTATTCGGCTGTACCCTTACCTTCACCCTGCCCGTGGGCATCGGCGTAATTGAAAAAGGCGACAGCGGCTATTTTCTGAAGGGCGTCATCATCGGGCTGATCACCATGCCGGCAGGCTTTTTCATCGGGGGCCTGCTCTTCGGCTTCAGTCCCCTTCAGCTTCTTGGACGGCTCGCCGTTCTGCTGGTATGCGCCCTGCTTCTGGTTCTGGGGCTCTGGAAATGCCCGGCCCGGATGCTGAAAGGCTTCCGGCTGTTCGTTCGGGCGCTGAAGGTTCTAATCACCCTCGGCCTTACCATCGGCGCAGTCCTGTATCTTCTGGATCTGCAGAGCCGGTGGATCACGCCGGTCATGGAGGCCATGCAGACCGTTTCCTCCATCTGCGTGGTCATGCTGGGAAGCCTGCCCGCCGCCCTGTTTCTGCAGCGGCTTCTCCGGGTTCCCCTTCAGAAGGCGGGAAATCTTTTAAAGCTGGATGAAACCGCCGTCACCGCCATCCTAATCGGGACTGTCAGCGTCCTGCCCGCCCTGACCATGTTAAAGGACATGACGCCCCGCGGACGTGTGGCCGTCTCCGCCTATCTGGTGAGCGCCGCCTCTCTGATGGGTGCGCACATCGCCTTCACCATGGGCGTCTCTCCGGATCTGACCGGGCCGCTGATTGCCGCCAAGCTCACCGGCGCCTTTGCCGCGCTGGCCGCTGCGCTGTGGATGGAGCAAAAAAGCTGCAGCTAACCTCTGTACAGGGAAACGGCCGCGCGGGAAGCACTGACGTAAGGAATCCTCCATACGGAAACTGCTCCGCCGCAGTCCGGCTTCCGTTACAGCTCCGGACAGAATTCTTCCGTATATTCCATCACCGGAAGACCATCCTCTGTAAAGTCAAGGGGCAGAATCACGTATCTGGAATCATGATAATTTTCCCCGTTCCAGCGGTCAGAGACATAGTAGTACGTTCTTTTTTCTCCCTCGCCCACAGGCAGAATAAATGCAGGCTGGGTGCGGTATGTTACGCTGTCCCCGATGTCCGTAAGCACGCTCCAGCGTCCTTCCATGCTGTCAGAAACGGCATAACGGCATTGATTGGGTGCCCAGCCTGTACAATAAGAGGAAAACATATAGTATTTTCCGTCCCGTTCCATCACAGCAGGCGCTTCCCGGTATTCCCCCTGCCAGAGCTTATGTACCAGGCACTCCACATTCAGATAGTCCTCTGTCAGGCGGTACACATGCAGGTCCGCATTGTCTCTGGAAGCGGAAATGAAATACGCCGTTCCATTTTTCTCCTGGAACAGAGTGCAGTCTCTGGACATATATCCGAACGGATTGAAACAGCCAAGATAAGTGAATTCTCCGTCCGGTCTGTCACAGACCGCAACGGCACAGGCGGCGTCATGATAATCCTTTCCGTTTTCAACATGCATCCACATAACAAACTGCTTCGTTTTTTCATTATAAATCACCTTCGGACGCTCCACATTGATCTTTCCTCCCTCCGCCGTTTTCAGCTTCCGGTCCGTCCTCACACGGTGCTCTGCGGTGGGGGAATCCATGGTCAGCACATGCCGGCAGAAGGTCCAGTTTAACAGATCCTCCGAACGGTACACGCTTACATAGCGGTTTTCCGTTCTGTTTTCTCCATACCAGTACCACTCTCCTTTCCAATAGAGCATGTGGCCGCCGTGCGCATGGAGCACGTTTCCGTCGGTATCATACCATGGCTCTCCGTTGATCAGCTTCGTTTTCTTTTCCATATTTTTCTCTCTATTCTTTCTGTAGCTTCAGTTCTATATCCTTCTTTACTATTATAATCATATTTTGTCTTTTGTAAAAACATTTAGCATACTATTCCATGGTTTTGAATTAAAAAAGGATATATGGCCAATTATATGACCAGTATATCCGTTTTCCCAACATTTTCTGTTTTCCTGAAGTAAGTCACAATGCCTCAATCCTGACACACATTTCAACAGTATCCATAAACTCAATTTCAATGCTATTCCAGCAGGATGTCAACTTATGCGTTTTACTTTGTTCCATCTTACCGTATAAAAACCGATATAAGCCTTCTTCAGGCATACGAATCTGAAATCTGCACATATGCCTATCACCAGTAATATTTTCCACATGGAACTCAATTTTATTGGGCTTATAGCAAATTTTTCTAAGGGCATCCCGTTCCAGTTTTACCGCCCAATCATTTTCCATATCATAGAAACGAATTCTTAAGCCATCCTGCGGCTCACAGCAGTATCCCTTACCCTGTTGTTTCAGACTGCATTCCAAAGCCACCCATACTCCGTCTTCTTTTCCAACAACAGAGCAAGCGCATCGTAGAGCTCCATAATATCCAAGGGCACTTTCTCCGGACATGGCCACACACCCTTTCATCACAGGATCTTTTCTACGGCCGCTGAACATTCCATATTCTCCGGTCACCGTCCAACCACTTGCTCCTTCATTTTCAGGTGCATTACTGTAATATCCTCCCGAATTGTAAAGGGAAAAACCCGCAAGATAAGATGCTACAAAGGCCCTGGCCAATCCCATATCATAATTCTTTTCCTCCAAGACCCAATCCTGAATTGTGCAAGCACCCAGTTGGGTCATATAGCTGACATTCCAGGTGCTGTCGCCTCCCGCACGAAGGTCTGTCATATAAAGATACCATACCGGCTGTCGTCCTCTGTTTGCAAGAGCAGCGTTCATAGAGCTTTTCATAACATGCTTGTTTCCTGCCACCTTTCCATAAGCATAAACAGCCTCAAACGCCGTGGAATCATAAGCCATCTCAGAACCATAAGGATATCTCTTTTCCGCAAAGCAGGCTGCTTTCCGTTTCACCAGCCCTTCTATCTGGGAACTTTCCTGCAGCATATCCTCCCTGCGCAGCGCTTCCGCCAGCTCCACGGCAAGAACAGTTTCTCCCATGTTCCCATACTTCAGGGCACCTTCTCCATTCGGGAACATCCAATAGGTAAACATTGCTCGAGCATATTCATATGCCTTTTTTAGCCATATTTCTTTAGAATCCATCCAATCATAGGCGTATCTCTGAGCAATCCGATACATATTATAGTAGGTATTGACAACATGCACATAATTGAAAGCTCTCCATATATCATCCGCTCCACGTTCTTTCCAATCATCGAACATTTCGAACCATGGCACCATTCGGTGCACCTTCCATCCCGGCTGTTCAGTCAGGCGCTCCTCTATAAAATCCCTGCAGTATTCCTGGAGAACATGAATCTGCTTCTGGTCAGGACGGTAAACGTTCCACTCAGACAAAAACAATCCACTTACCAACCCTATTTCATCGCTTCCTCCCGCAAACCAGTTCGGCCCGTATGGATTACAGGATGAATTAATCCTCCTTTTCAATTCCATATCCCACATCAAAAGGCCATGCCAGCACGGATCAGACGGGTCTGTCTCTCTTTGATTTTGGGTGATAAAAGCCGCCTGCTTTCGATATATCTCTTCCGGTCTTTCCATCCCCCAGAATACAATACGTGAGCTGAAAGCACCTACCTTTACCACATAATTTCTCCTTCCGCAGCCTCCAAGCGAAATTGAAAGCTCCCACCTGTTCTCCCCGGTGCTTCTGACTTCACCAGCCTGATCTGTCGGATCTTCCCCGATGACTTGCGGCATTTGTGCGCAGATTATGGTCAGCCTTGCTTCCTCGAACAGAGGAACTGCCATTCCCGGCACACTTTGAAGATAGAAACCTCCATTTTCCGCCAGCCATTTCCATGCCTTTTGATAGCTTTCCTGCATTGATATCAGGAAGGAAAAGGACAGACTTCGTCCGGCTTCCAGTATGACAGTCCCTGTTTGTTCTGGATATTCTTCAGTTTTTTCATCCACAGGACAAATGTAATAAGCACCTTCAAACGCCTCTCCCATACTGCCTCTGGCACTCCATCGGGGATCCTCATGTTCCACACGAAATCCATCTATTGCAGTATCGCCCATTGTTTTCAGAATAAGAAGCGGCATATCTCCGCTCGACTTAGCCCAGTAAAACCATGAATTCTGATGGCAAATACAGGCGTGCCTGAGAACACACTGCTCATATTTAAACTCGTCGTCACCGCGAAAATACTGATTCATCAGAAGTGGGATTTCCATTCTTCGAATATAGAGCCTCTCATCTTTTCTATTTTTCAGATGTATTTTCCAAAGAATTCCCTGATTTGTATTTTTATATTCTTCCTGGATGGAAAGTCCTGGAGCAACGGACGATTCCAGATATTCAATTCTGATATCCTTATCTTCCACATACATCTTCCTTACATTTTCCATAGAAGCTGTACTAATTCGGATCCTTTTACCATAGTATTTGTCTGTTATCTCAAGGAGCAGATTTCCCAACCATCTTGCATCCGGCCCGTCATATTCCGGAAATTCCTCCGGTGTCAGCAGATATTCCGTCCGCTGCTCGTCACCGACACCTTTCATGGATATCCATGCTGCACGCTTTGGATCAAATATTGCTTCCAAACCACCTGCTCGCCATAATATGTTCCCCCTCTGCATCTTTTCTCTCATTTTTCAAAGTCTCCTCATCCTTCATTCCACGGGCATCCAGACACGCATCTGATTTACGCCACGGTTTCCCCACGCAAAATATGGAACCGCTGTTAAAATAACTTTTCTTTTCTGTGGCTCTTCATCTGAATATAATTCTTCACTCTGTTCAACCTTCCACCCGTTCAGCCGGATAAGCATTTTCCCCTTTAATATTCCTTCCTTACATAAAAAAGCTTCCGCATGCATCTCATCTGGAATTCTCAATGACTGCAATAACCCCTCGTTATCTGCACCTTCAAAACAATATACCAGCGGTCCCCGCATCAAAGCTGTTCGCCCCGCATTTTCCCTGACTCTGGATGAGGAATATATTTTTCTGATCGGAAGATCAAAATAAATTTCAATTTTATCATTTTCTTCCCATACTCTTTCCAGATAAAAATAACCCTTTATCATCATTTTTTTCCAATCCAGAGCGTGACCATTCAGCCTGATCCTAGCTTCCTTCACATAAGCCGGAATGTGGATTGCCAAGGTAAATGCCTTCCGTATTTTCGGATGAATCTGATATCTTACCTTTCCTTCCCACGGATAACTGCTTTCCACCTTAATATCCGCCTTATTTAATTCCGCCTCCTGTCCCACAAACAGGTGTGACCAAATAGCATCCTCCGTCTCATCCCATAAATATTTCCCAAGGGAGGTAATCAGCCGAACCAGATTAGGCGGGCAGCAGGCACACGCATACCAGCCGGGCCTCTGAACCCGAACATGCCTGTATCCCAATATTTCTCCGCTGATTCCCGGCTCCACCTCCAACGGATTCACATAAAAAAACCTTTTTCCATCCAACTGCATCCCACTTATTGTTCCATTGTATAAAGCCCTTTCCATTACATCGGCATATATGCCGTCAGGCACTATTTCCAGCATCTTTCTTGCAAAAAAGATCAGACCTATCGATGCACATGTTTCCGCATAAGCCATATCATTAGGCAGATCATAATCACGTGTAAAAGCTTCCCCCTCCCCAGTGGAACCTATTCCCCCGGTCAGATACATTCTCTTTCGGGTTATATTATCCCACAAAGCAAGACACGCCTCATAAAGTCTTTCATCACCGTCTGTTCCCGCAAGGTCCGCCATTGCCGTATACATATAAACAGCCCGTACACTATGCCCAACCGCTTCCTTCTGCTGATAGACCGTTGCATGGCTCTGATTATATAACGTATCCTTCGGGTCAAGTGGAAAATAAGACCAGTTCCTTCCCGCTGCCTCCTCTTCAAAAAAATGCGGATTTTTTCCTCTTTCCTCAATAAAATATCGGGCCAGATTTTTATAGCGTACTTCTCCTGTCACATGATACAGACGCATCAGACCGATCTCAATCTCCTGATGTCCCGGAATTCCATGCGTCTTTCCTGGTCCGAATCTTCTGTCGATATGATCCGCCATTCGTTCCATGACCTTTAAAAGGCGATCTTTCCCGGTCACCTCATAATAAGCTACAGCAGCTTCCATCATATGCCCCGCACAATAAAGCTCGTGACATTCCAAAAGATTCTGCCATCGATGTTCCGGCTCCTTTATTGTAAAGTATGTATTCAAATATCCGTCCGGTTGCTGTGCCCTTTCAATAATTCCAATGACTTCATCAACTCTTTTTTCCATTTTTTCATCCGGTCTTACGGCCAGTGAATAGGCGGCACCTTCCAACCATTTTGCCACATCGCTGTCCTGAAAAACCATGCCGTAAAATTCCCCTTCTTCCATACCTGCGGCAATTCTGAAATTTGCCATGGCATGACTTTTCTCCACGCCGGGTATCTCATCGTTCAAAATTTTTTCCTGATACGGAATTGCTGTATCGATAACAATTTGCTGGAACTGCGTCCAGAATGAATCTGTAATTCTGATTTTCCTTAGTGCGATGGAATAAGTACTCTTTTTCCTCATGCTGTTTCATTTTCCTCTCATTTTCCAAATACGTCACCCCTTCACGGCTCCAAGAATCACGCCTTTATTCATATACTTCTGCAGGAATGGATAAATCACGACCATTGGCAAAATCCCCACAATTATAACTACACTGTTAAGCTGCCTCTCGTCTACCGCTGTTGTACTTCCGAATGCAGCAGCCACTGCCTGCTGCATATTGGTGCTCTGATTGCTGACCAGAATCTCCCGAAGCACCATCTGAAGCCCCCATCTGGATGGATCCTGCAGATACAGTAAATTATCATACCAAGCCTGCCAGTGCCCTACCGCAATCCAGAGTGCTACCGTCGCCAGAACCGGCTTGGAAAGCGGCATGATGATCTGCCAGAAAATTCTAAAATATCCGGCTCCATCAATACGGGCAGATTCTTCCAGCGCCTCCGGTACAGTCAGGAAAAAATTTCTCATAATAAAAACATTATACGGAGTTACAAGCATAGGTAGAATCAGTGCCCATATGGTATTATTCAGATGAAGCGTATTATTGATTAACAAATATGAAGGAATCATTCCTCCTCCAAAAAGCATTGTAAAAACTATTGCCTTTGAGATCAGACTGTTTCCAGGCAACTCCTTTTTCGTTAATGGCCAAGCAAACATCGCCGTGCAAAGCAGACACAAAAATGTTCCAAGCACTGTACGAATTATGGTATTCAGATATCCCATCCAGATATCCTTATATTTCAGGACAGCTTTATACCCGTCCAGATTAATGCTTTTGGGATACCACTGGGGTGTCACTGCATACAGATACTGTCTGTCCGCGAAGGAAAGAATAAACTGATTCCATACGGGATATACGGTGATAATAATCAGGAAAAGCAATAGAATTACATTAAAAATGTCAAAGATCCTGCCACCGATGGTTCTTTTCTCTTTCATTCCTTCCTCCTACCACAGCGTATATCCTTCGCCGTTAATTTTTCGTGCAACTGCATTTGTCGTTACCATCAATATCAGCGCGATGACTGATTTAAAAAGGCCAATTGCGGTAGACATGCTGTAATCTCTACTCTGTATGCCAAGCTCATAAACATAGGTATCAATAATATTCGCCACGCTGTCTACCGCATTGTTCTGCAGATTAAAAATCTGATCAAATCCTGCATTCAGTATCCCAGACATAGAGAGAATCAGATTGATCGTGATCACCGGTGCCAACAATGGAAGCGTTATCCTGATCACGCGCTGGAACCGTGACGCCCCATCCAGAGCGGCCGCTTCATACAACTGCTCATCAATTCCTGACAAAGCCGAAAAGTATACGATTGAACCCCAGCCAAATCCCTTCCATATATCTGATATCACAAGGATCGCCCAAAAATATTCCGGTTCGCTCAGCCAGACATGCGTCTCTCCTCCAAACAGGATTATAATTTGATTCAGTACTCCATTCTGAGACAGGATTTCCTTCAGAATACCCGCCATGATAATCCATGAAATAAAGTAAGGTAAATAGGAACATGTCTGTGTGAACTTTCTCAGCCAGGGCAGCTTAACCTCTTTGAGTAGAAGCGCAAAAATAATCGGCGGAAAAAAACCAAATACCAGCTTCAGTGAGCTGATGGCCAACGTATTTTTCATAACTTTCCAAAATGTTCTGCTGTGGAAAATCCTGTCAAAATAGGAAAGGCCAACCCAAGGGCTTCCCATAATTCCGGCAGAGATCTTATAATCCTTGAATGCTAATAAAATTCCATACATAGGCCCATAGCAGAAAATCAGAAAATATAAAATTCCCGGAAGCATCATCGCCAACAGAGGCCAGTATTTTTTCATCCTTATTCCAAGCTCCTGCCTTTTCTGTTTTTTTATTCTTGCAGCCCTGGCCATATTCTTTTTCCTCCTCGTCAGCCCTTATTTAAAACGTTCTTCGTAAATCTGCTGTGCTTCTTCCAGCGCCTCCTGACCTCCGGCATCCAGCCACTCCTGAACAAAATCTCCATATGTGCTGATATCCCGCTTGCCCATAATAAATTCTGCAAGAGCGACGTCCACATCTGGCAGCTCAGCCCTTACCTGTTCGTAAACCGGTAAATAGCATGCTCCCATCACATCATATTTTCCCGTAATTTCAGGCCGTGTTGCCTGTCTGATTTCATTCGTCTCTACATCATAAGTAATTTCATCATGTACTTCAGGATCAAAAAGGAAGGTTTCCAGAGACGGAAATCTGTAGGCTGCCCCTATACCATACTCTGTTCTGGCGCTCTCTTCCGCATATGCGTCAGTATAAACGCGATTCCCATTTTCATCCTTCGTAAAGGTAACTCCTTCTTCTCCCCAGATTTCCGCCTCGTACCATGCAGGGTCACCGGCTATGGTATCAAAAATCTGGAGATATTTTGCCAGCTTCTCCGGCTCATTTTCCATATGCTTGCTGAAAACAAGCCCGACACCCGCAAGCGGATTAAACTGCATAATCCCATGCTCACCGTCCGGGCCCTCAGGACCTGTGGAAACGGAAAGCTGCGCTCCCGGAAAATTATCATATACTGGTGAATACCAGCCATCCTTCGTCTGAATCGAAAGCCAGTTCTGATAGCAAGAGCCAACGACACCACTGATAACCTTATCTTTGGATCCATCATAGTCCACTGTCATCCATTCCGGGTCAATTACTCCTTCATCATACAGCTTCTTAATATAAGTCAATGCATCCCGCATTTTCTCAACCTCAAGCTCGCCTCTTGTCAGCTTTCCATCCTCTCCCTCATACCATATTCCCGGATATACTCCGAAAGCTCCAAACATTGGGCTGAATGCCGCACTTGCAGTTCCGGTAATTCCAACATATCCATATGTATCATCCACACCATTTCCATCAGGATCGTCAAAGGTAAACGCTTTATACACTTCCTCCAATTCATCCAGATTGGTCGGCATGGAAAGGCCCAGATTATCCAGCCAGTCCTGCCTGAATGCCATAATACAGAACTGCGTCAGATCCGGCTTTGCATCAGGTATGGAATAAATCTTTCCATCTACTGCATAAAGCTCCAGGGGATTTTCTCCGAAGATATCTTTAAATTTCTCATAATACGCCATCAGATTCGGCATATTCTCGCGAATCATTTCTGGATCCAGTTCAGCAATCACTCCGTCATCCACAAAATCAGACAACATTTTAGTACTGACTGACTGATCCCTAAACCAATCAGGCGCTTCTCCTCCTGTCATGGAAAGTGTAAGCCATTCCTGATAGTCCTGACCACCTTCATTTCTGTATTTCATTTCGATATTAACATCAAAGGTGTCCTCAATTTTCTTTACATACCAGGCATCCTCGTTTTCCATAGCTTCTCGGTTACTGGTCCAAAGCTCAAGAGTCATTGTCTCATTTGCTGCCTCCTGATTCTTCGTGTCACTGCAACCTCCCAGACTGACGCCAACCATTAAAAATGTCATAACTAATGCCATCCTTCGTGCTGCTCTTCTTTTTTTCATTATCTTTCCTCCTTCTTCTTTAAAACGTTTTTATAAATTTTCCATATTTTTTCAAATAAATGTGTATATTTTATAAAAACGTTTTATTTATGTTTATTATATTATACTATAAAATTTTGTCAATGCTATTCTTCTTTTTGCCACAAAATTATAAGTTTTACACATTTTTTAGTTATCTAATTTGTATATTTCGTCTTGCTATTTTATTCTGTTAATAACGTTTAATATATGATATAATAATAAAAACGTTTTAAGTTAAGGGGAATAAATTATGACAACTATCTCTGATGTAGCAAAATATGCCGGCGTTTCCATTTCAACCGTTTCAAATGTCATTAATCAGAATGGGAAAGTAAAAAAAGAAACTGAACAGATCGTTCTTGATGCAATTAAGCAATTAAATTATATTCCCAATCAAATGGCCAGGGGCTTAAAACGCAGTCAGACCAATATCATCGGTGTAATTGCTGAAGAAGTCAATACTCCTCTAGCCAGTAATATCATAGAAGGAATCTGTTCCTATGCTGAATCCTCTGGTTACATCATCCATCTCTGCAATCTGCGCATCAACACAAAGGTAGATGCTCCCAAGGATTCCAATTACTCGCTTCTGGAAGCATCTGAAGACTTCCAAAAGTCTGTCAGAACCAATCTGAATACACTGCTCTCCTCACAGATCAGCGTATTAATTTATCTTGGTACCTACCCCAGAGATGTGGCAAATATCTTACCTTCTCTGGATATTCCTGTTGTTTACGCTTATGCATATCACTCCGGTTCGCATACATACGCTGTCAATTACGATGATTTTCAGGGTGGAGAAATTGCAACAGAATATCTAATTTCCAAAGGACACCAGAGGATCGGGCTGATTAGTGGTTCTATTAATTCTTATCCCACCCACCGCCGGATGCTAGGGTACCAGACCGCCCTAATGAACCATCAGCTTGCTTTCATTCCGGAATGCATCTGTACCGGAGACTGGAAATATGAAAGTGGATACGAACAGTGCCTTCGACTTCTTGAACTTTCTCAACCCCCCACTGCCATTTTTGCTATGAGTGATATGATGGCATATGGAGCAATGAACGCTGTTCGAAGCAGAGGGCTTCGAATTCCGGAAGATATTTCCATTATTGGATTTGACAATCTTGAATTTTCCGCCTGTACTTGGCCTCCTCTGACCACAGTGCGCCTGCCTTTTCAAGAAATTGGGCAAACTGCCTGTCAGACAGCCGTCACCCTGCTGAAGGGGGAATCCCCCGCAGAATATGCACGATATCTCCCCTGCAATCTGATTGAACGGGATTCAGTATCTTCCTGCTCTACGAAAAAATGATTGCATTTTCATCGTTGTGTTTCAATCAGCTTTTACGATCTCAGCCTACTGTCCATTTTCTGCAGGTTAAAATCTTCTCCCATTTCAACCTTCCCGCCGCAGATCCTTACGAAAGCGTCAAAGGCTCTGGAGTGGTATTTATTCCGGTGGTAGACAATACTGAATTCCCGGGTGAAGTCCATCCGCTCCACAGAAACCGCCTTCACCTCTCCGTGACGGATGTCCTCCTCCACCAGGTAATAGGGAAGGACCGAGACACCCATATTTTCTCTGACCGCCCGAACCAGAGCGCGGGTGCTGACGCTTTCCCAGAGCGGCTTGATTTCCAGCCCCGCCTCTGCCATCCGGGTGTCGAACAGCTCTCTGACCGCGCTCCCCTTTTCCCGCAGAAGCACGTCCTCTGCAGCCAGAACCTCCGGCACGATGCTTTTCCAGGAAGCGTAAGGGTGCTCCGGAGAACAGATCATCACAAGCCTGTCCTTCTGATAAGGAAGCTGCACCAGAAACGGGCTGTGGATGCTTCCTTCCACCAGTCCCAGATCGATTCCGTTTTCCAGAAGCAGCTTTTCAATGGTATCCGTATTTTCCACCGTCACCCGGATCCGCACCTGCGGAAATTCCTTCTGAAATGCTTTGATGTAACCGGGCAGAAAATAGTTCCCGATGGTGACGCTGCTCCCCACATGGAGTGTTCCTGAAACGCCGAGGCTTTTCATGGCATCCTCCGTCTCTTCAAACAGGCTGACCAGATGTCTGGCATACTGGTACAGCTCCTGTCCCGCCTGCGTCACATACAGGCGTTTCGACATCCGTTCAAATACCCTGACACCATAATGCTCCTCCAGCTCCTTCAGGGCCACGCTCACGGATGGCTGGGCGATGAGCAGCTCCTCGGCGGCGGCCGTTGTGCTCCCCGTTTCATAAACGGCAAGAAAAATTTTCAGATGGCGAAGTGTCATGACAGTTCCTCCGCAAATGTTTTTTCTTCTATAATGAAATAGCTATTATCTTCATTATATTATAGTATTTTACAAATAATCAGGCAAGGGGTATGGTGGGAATAGAAAAAACAGAAAGGCAAGGGATTTTCGCATGGATAAACGGAAGAAGTATCTCACTCTGTTCCTGTCAACCCTGACGATCAGCAGCTTCACCTTCGGCGGCGGCTACGTCATCATTTCTCTTCTGAAGAAAAAATTTACCGATGAGCTGCACTGGATTGAAGAAAAGGAAATGCTGAATTTGGCGGCAATCGCCCAGTCCGCTCCGGGCGCTGTGGCTGTCAACGCGGCAATTCTGGTTGGATACCGGACGGCGGGTATCATCGGAACCATCATCGCCGTATTTGGAACCATCATTCCGCCCTTTGTGATTATTTCTCTGATTTCGCTGTGTTATACGGCCTTCCGGGAAAACCTCATCGTGGCGGCCGTACTAAAGGGCATGCAGTCCGGAATCGCTGCGGTTATCGCAGACGTGACCATCAACCTCTGCGGCAGTGTATATAAGGAAAGCGGCATCCTGTCCGTTCTTGTCATGGCAGCCGCCTTCTGCGCTTCCTGGTTTTTTGGTGTCAACTTGCTGTGGATCATCCTGGCCTGCGCCATCTACGGAATCCTGCGTACCTTTTTCACACTTTCCAAAAAGAAGGAGGAACCTGCCAAATGAATTATCTGGATCTGTTTTTCAGTTTCTTTCAGATCGGCCTGCTCAGTTTTGGAGGCGGCATGGCTGCCATCCCTCTGATCCAGGAGCAGGTGGTTGCGGGCCACGGATGGCTGAGCATGACGGAATTCACCGACCTGATCACCATTGCCGAAATGACACCCGGACCCATCACCATCAACTCCTCCACCTTTGTGGGAATACGTACCGCCGGCATTCCCGGCGCCATCGTCGCCACGGCCGGATGCGTCCTGCCCTCCTGTCTCATCGTGCTTGTGCTGGCCTGGCTGTACTTTAAATATGGAAATCTCGCCTATATCCAGGGTACGCTTTCCGGGCTTCGGCCCGCCATTGTGGCGCTCATCGCCTCTGCCGGACTGTCGATCCTCTGCCTTGCCATCTGGAATCAGGAAAGCATCTCCCTGCATCCGGCGGACACCAACCTGATCGCCGTCCTGCTTTTCCTGGTGTCCCTGTTCATCCTGCGGCGCGGGAAAACCAATCCCATCTTCGTCATGCTGGGATGCGGCGTAGTAGGAGGCATTTTATATACTCTGACAGGAAGCGTGATGTAATCCGCTTCAGAATTCAGGAGCGTTACAAACAGCATAACCGGTTCCCACCGGTCTCAGACGCTCCGGAATGGAGGTTATTATGATTCTTCAGATCAGACCGGTTCTCGGCGGTTTTCATCTCTCATGCCAGGCCAGGCAGGAGGGCTCCGCATCCGCGGCTCCTGCCGCCAGACACGCATATGGTAATTCCGGCGAAAGAATCAACATCATTCAGAAAAAGCTCACCGATTCGGCAAAGCTGATTCAAAGCGGTGGTGAAACCGTCATCGAAACGGAGATTCTGCGGGAAAACGGCAGCATTTTCTATCTTGCCAGGGAACAAGGTAAAGAATGCGCCCGCGGAAAGCTTACCTGCCATCCCTGCAGCGGCGCTGTCTCTCTCATCCGTCCTCCCCAGGGCGTCCATCTGGATATTCTGACTCCGGACGGCAGGCTCGAGGCGGACCGCCAGAAGGATCAGAGCGTCCTGTTCGTCAGGGACTCCACCGTCATAGGCAAGATCTCTCCCTTCTTTTCCATCCGGCCGCAGATTTTTGCCTGTGCGGACGACTATCCGGCGGTTTTCTGGGCGGCCATGTATGTGTTTGCCAGCTATATGATGCATGAGGGTGATGTGGATATCGTATGACCCCCTCCTAAGAAGCAAAGAATTTTCCCCAAAAATAATACAGACTTCCTGCCAGCTTTCCCAGCGCCACGGAAAGAACGGCAAGACCAAGACCATGGCGGAAGGAAATTCGCCTTGCAAAGATTGGGATGGAATCCAGCATCTCCGCAATCGCCAGAGCCAGACAGCCCACAAAGATTCCGGCAAACAGTCCGAAAAGTGCGAGCACGCAGGCCGTAAGTCCTTCCCACAGCCAGTCCGCCCGTCCGGAAAGCAGGCCGTACAGCTTCTGGAAAAAAAAGCAGGGATAGCCGAATACGCTGAGGAAATTTCCCATAAGCGTTCCGAACACCACCATTTCCTCATAAAGAAAAACATCCCGTCCGGTATGGGTTTTCCCCGCAAAACGCGGCACCAGTCCCACAGACATCAGGACGGTGAACACGCCTCCCGATACCAGCAGGCCGCCGCTTATACCGGCAACGGCGAGGCCTGCCTGACGGAAAAAAAGCCACAGACCTCCTTCAGGAAGCATCGATCGTCTCCCCCTCTCTGTCGGCGGTTTCCACCAGCGCGTTATTCACCTGATCCTCATAAATGCGCATCTCCACCTCGATGGGGGTGGGATCCTTCGTGATTCTTCTTCCGCCGATGTGGTTAAAGAACAGGATGATCCCGGCCGCAAGACCGATGGAATAGGAAATTTCCAGAATGGTGATTCCGTCCGAGGGCTCGTCCATCACCATTTCATAAACTTTTGCGAATACATCGCTGATGCCGATGTCATTGTGAAAAGCCATGATAGTAAAGGCAGGTCCGAAAAAGCAGATGAGGCAGACAAAAGCAATTTTCAGCCAGAGCCACGGTCCCTTTTTCTGCTCCGCCTTCACCCGTTCCACAATCACCTCTGCCTCACCGATGTTCTGCACTTCAAGGGACGGGTAAATTTTCTGCAGTTCCTCCAGAATCTTCATCACGCTGACCACATACCGTTTTTTCCCTTCCTCCCGAAAGCTGCAGACCTTCAGCGCCTTTGCTCTTGCAAGAATTTCCTTATCCGCACACACCAGCTTCCCCAGATCGCTGAGATGAATCTCCTTTTTCTGCGTTTCCACATTCCTCTCCAGCTTCAGATACAGCGTTTCCCGCGTTGCCATTTTCGCTCCTTTCCCGTCACGAACATTCGGTTCATGCGCCGCCGTGGCAATCCGGTAAGCAGTTCCTGCCTCCATGCCGGATTGCGGCAGTCTTCATACTCTCTCAGTATTTGAATTCGGAGCCGGTTTTATACAGAATTTGTCATGGTCCGTTCCTCAGCACAGAACCTTATGCCGCATGCTGAGAAGAATTTTTTTCTCCAGCCGGCTGACCTGTACCTGGCTGATGCCCAGATTCTTTGCCACCTCGCTCTGCGTCATATTTTCAAAATATCGCATCCGGATCAGCTCACGATCCGCTTCCGGCAGTTCTTCGAGCAGCTGCTCCAGAAGCATATGGTCCAAAAGCCTGTCCTTTTCCTCATCCTCCCAGCCGTCCGATGCGCGGGAGGAGGCCACCTTATCCAGAAGCTGAATCTCATTTCCGTCCGACTGGTAAACGGTTTTGTAAATGGATTCCACCTCCACGCCGGCCTCCATGGCAAGCACCACGTCCGCTCTTTCCATTCCTGTTTCTGCCGCAATTTCCTCAATAGTAGGCTCTCTGCCCAGACTGTGCGAAAGCTTCTGCGCAGCCTGCTTCACCTTCCATCCGTTTTCCTTCAGCGTCCGGCTGATTCGGATCGGCCCGTCATCCCGAAGAAACCGCTTAATCTCTCCGGTAATCATCGGAACGGCATAGGTGGAAAACTGCACCTCATAGGACAGATCAAATTTATCAATTGCCTTGATCAGGCCGATTGTTCCGATCTGAAACAGATCCTCCATCTCATATCCCCGTCCTGCAAACCTCTTTACGATATGATGGACCAGTCCCAGATTTTTCTCTATCAGTACCTCTCTGGCCTCCCGGTCACCTTCCTGTGCCCGTGCAATCAGCACTGATATTTCCTTCACGCCGGCCTCCCCTCACTCTTCATCTTCCGCCCAGACATAAGCTCCCAGCTTTTTCTCCATCCGGACCACCGTTCCCTGCCCCACAGTGGATTCCACATCCAGATCATCCATGAACGCCTCCATGAAGGCGAATCCCATGCCGGACCGGTCTTTATCCGGGCAGGTGGAAAACAGCGGCTCCATGGCCTTCTCCACATTTCCTATCCCGATTCCGTGATCTTCTATTTCAATATGTAAAACATCTCCATCGACAGTGCATCTCAGCTCCACCTTTCGCGGCTTTTCCTCCGGCCAGTCCGGATAGGCGTGGATCACCGCATTCGTAACGGCCTCTGAAACCGCCGTTTTGATATCCGCCACCTCTTCCAGTGTGGGATCGAGCGGTGTAACAAAAGCTGCCACCGCAACCCGCGCGAATCCCTCGTTTTCCGAAACCGCATCAAACTCCATTCTCATCTCGTTTTTCATCTCTACCTCTGCTTTCTGCCGCGTCAGCGGCATTTCATAAGCGAAGAATCCCACCGGGATTCTTCCAGGAAAACGGAACTTCCCGTTTTCCGCCTCTGCTTTCTGCCGCGTCAGCGGCATTTCATAAGTGAAGAATCCCAACGGGATTCTTCCAGGAAAACGGAACTTCCCGTTTTCCACCTCTGCTTTCTGCCGCGTCAGCGGCATTTCATGTTATCCGATTATTTCCACGATCTTCTTCATGCCGGACATTTCCAGCATCCGACGGATCTGTTTGTCCGGATGAGAAGCATATACCTTTCCTCCGAAGCAGGAAATCAGCCGGTAGCGTCCGATCAGAATACCAATTCCAGAGCTGTCCATAAACCGTGTGTCTTCAAAATCAAACAGAACGTTTTCCACCTGCTCCTCCGGAATATAGTGATCCGCGATCCTGCAGATTTCATCCGCATGATGGTGGTCCACCTCCTCCGGCATCCTGATGCACAGGCAGTTGTCAATCACCTTAAAATCCTCCTGTAATACTTTCACTTTTTCTCCTTTCTCTTTCATGCGGCAAATGGCCGTTCAGGCAGTCATAACAGCCGCTTACGGAGTTCATTACACAAAAAAGAGAACTATCCTTAAAATTTAAGGTAAAGTTCTCTTTTGTCCGTAAATATGAAAGAAATATTTAATTCTAATGTTGTTTTTTATACCTGTTTATAGAAAGACAGAGACATCTCTCATAGCTGCGGTTCTGACCGCACCGGTGTCATTCTCAGCCTTCCAGTTCGCTGAGAGCGCTTTCCGCCCTTCTTGCGTTATCCGTATTCGGGAAAAGCTCTCTCACCTGATTATATATCCGGGTGGCGTTCCGGCTGTCCCCGTTTCTGCGGTAGGCATCTCCCAAAAGAAGCAGTGCGTCGCTGTTGGTTTCATCATAATTAAAAGCACGCTCCAGCTCCGTGATGGCCGTGTCATAATCACCGTCTCTGTAAGCAGTATTTCCATTTTGCTGACAGGTCTGGCTGATCTCCGGTCCTGCCAGCTCCAGAAGCTTATCATACAGATTTCTGTAAGCTTCAGAAATATTTTCGGAATCCATGCTTTCTGCGTCAATCGCTTCCAGCGCTTCAGCCAGACTGTCAATATCATCCGGCGTATCCAGATAGATATAAGCCGCGTTCAGAAGGCTTTCCACCGTCTGCAGCGTGCCGTCCGTTCCCGCGTAGCCGTCCAGTTCATCGGTCAGCTCCGTATTCTGTGTCTGGAGCTGTGTGACCTGAGCCTGCAGTTCGGAAATCTCCGCGTTTCTTTTTTCCAGCTGCTCTCCTACCGCTCTGCTTTCCTCGTTGAGCTGCGTCCTCAGGCTCTGCATTCTCGCAGGCATAATGAGGGTGAGCGCCACGGCCAGCCCTGCGGCCGCTCCGACCAGCAGATAGATCAGAAAAGCGAATCCTTTCTTCGGCTCCTGAACATTAACCGGCTGGATGATCGTCTCATTTCCACTCTGATACTTGATTACATCTTCCGTCTTACGATTCCGGTGCGCCCCTTTATTATCATCCTCCACCATCGCTTCGTTGACCTCTTTCATATAGCGGAGGGTGGTGGTATTGCGCACATCGATCCTGCTGCATTTATTCAGCTCCCGTTTCGCCTTCTCCCAGTCCTCCGACTGGATATAAAGGAGGGCAAGGAGCTGGTGCGCACGCAGAAACCGTGGATTGATGGACAGCACCTTCTTCAGCTGGATCACGGCCAGGTCAAGGCTTCCCTGCTGGCAGTAAACCAGCGCCTGATTATATTTCTTGATGGCCTGATTCAGGTTTTCCAGCTGGCTGGGATTATTCTGAACCGCCTCGATGTAGGTGTCCGCAATGTTCTTCTCAGCTTTCAGGTTTTTACTCAAAACCCATTCGCTGAGAGCATTCACGGTTTCTCCCATCTCAAAATATACCAGGCCGAGCAGATTTCTCGCATCAATATGAAATTTATTCAGCTTCAGACATTCTCTCAGACTCCTGATGGCTCCGGACAGATCCCGCACATTCGCTTTTTCCAGTCCGTCATTGTAATAAATATTGGAAAGGCCGATGATTTTTTTATAATGTCTGACATCGGCTCCGCAGCTGGTGCAGAAATCATGTTCCGTCAGGAGTGCCCCGCAGTTATAACAGTTCATTCTTCCGTCCCTCGATTTCCATCCGCTCTCTGCGGCTTTCTGTCCTTCTCAATTTCCACAAGAAGATCTGTGATATCCGTCAAACCATGCTTATATATCGCTTCCTCCACCTCGTCCACTTCAAGGCTGGGATGAAATTTCTTCAGTTCCGCTTCAAAATCCAACATCATCTATATCCTCCAGAAAAACCGGTCAGTCATTCTTCCTGCAGGCAAGCAGCTGTCCCGCCAGATAAAGGGAACCGGCGGCATATACCATATCCTTCTCCCCTTTTTCCCTGATCAGAGAAGCGAAAGCTTCCTCAGGACTGTCATGCAGCTCTGCTCTGCCCTTCCATATTTTATCCAGCTGCTCTTTCGTAACCGATCTGCCGCTTTCCATCGGTGCGGCCGCTATCATTGAAAAGAGCCCGCTTTTCAGAATCTGCTCCGCCATTGCCCCCGCACGCTTATCGGATACGACGGCAAAAAGAAGGCTTCTTGTTCCTTCGCAGCCATCCTCCGCAACGCTTTCCAGAAACGCGGATACGCCGTCTTCATTGTGCGCCCCGTCGATCACTACACCCGGGAGTACTTCTTCCATCCGTCCGGACCAGTGTGCCGCTGAAAGGCCTTCCTCTATCGCCTCACGGGTGATGCGCCCTGCATTTCGTTCTTCTTCCGTCAACTTTCCGTTCAGCACCTCAAGCGCCCGGACTGCCAGTGCAGCATTCTGCCTCTGATAGACTGCCGGGGTGTGCAGGCAAACCCTAATATATTCATAATACCCAGAGCGCATGGAAAAATCAACGGTTTTATTCTTAAAATTAAAGAAACCGACTTCCTGATCCGACACAGGTATCACTTCCGCGTCCATTTTTTTTGCTTTTTCGACAATAACCTGACTGACAGAAGGATCATCATCCCAGAACACCACAGGAGTATGCTGTTTGATGATACCGGCTTTTTCTCCGGCGATTTTTTCCTTTGTATCCCCCAGATATTCCATGTGATCCATCCCAATCCGTGTGATGACGCATACCGCAGGCTGTCTTACCACATTCGTGGCATCCAGACGCCCTCCCATTCCGGTCTCCAGAACAATCGCTTCCGCCTTCTGCTCCGAAAACCAGAGCATGCCCATAAAGAACAGCAGTTCAAAAAAGGTAGGATGATATTCCGTCTTTCCCGTCTTCTGACGAAATGCTTCCAGGCTGTCCATAACCCGGTTCAGACAGGCGGCGAACGCTTCCCTTCCGATCATCTCTCCGTTCAGACGGAACCTCTCTCTGATATCCACCAGATGAGGAGAGGAAAAAAAGCCGGTGGAAATTCCGGCCCGCTCCAGAACGGAGGCGACGAAGGCACACACCGACCCCTTCCCGTTGGTTCCCGCCACATGGACGATCCTGGCATTCTCTCCCGGCCTGCCCAGAAAATCAAAAAAGCGTTCCGTATCCTCCAGCACATTTTTTTTCGTAAATCTGGGAACGTCAAGAATATAATTTACGGCTTCCTCATAACTGAAATGCATGTTTTCCTCCACGTTGGAGCCCTTTTTGCTCCTCCCGCCGTCTGCAGGCGGTATCTTTGGTCAGCAGGTGACCCATAACCCTCTGCGCAGGAGACGGAGGCATCCCTGAAGGAATGTCTCCGCCTTCTTCTCATCCGGGTTTCGCTTTCCCGGTCCTTTTATTTTTCAAATTCTGTCTGCCGCATCCGCTCAGACTTCTCCGCCTATTTTTTCAAGGCGGCAAGGCGCTCACGCACCTGTTCCATCATCTGCGTATACTTTTCCAGCTTGCCCTTTTCTTCGGCAATCTTGCTTTCCGGCGCCTTGGAAAGGAACTTTTCATTGCTCAGCATGCCGTTTACACGGGCGAGCTCACCGACAAGGCGCTTCTCTTCCTTTTCCAGGCGGACGATTTCCTGCGCGATGTCCACCAGTTCCGCAAATGGAATGTACAGCGTGGCTCCCGCGATCACCACGGATACCGCATCGTCCGCGATTCCCGTCTTATCCTGCTGGATGGTGACGTCGGAGGCGCCGGACAGGGAAGCGAAGGACAGCTTTCCTTCCGTGAAGGCAGAAGCAATTCTCTCATCCGTGCTCACCACGAACACATGAGCTTTTTTGCTGGGCGGAACGTTCATGGAGCTTCTCACGTTGCGGATGCCGCGCACCGCTTCCTTGATGATCGTGATCTCCTCCTCTTCCTTCGGGAAGTTCCACTCCTCTCTGTACTGCGGCCAGGAAGAAATCATGATGGATTCCTCCTCATCCTGCAGAGTGCAGAAGATTTCCTCGGTCACGAAGGGCATGTAGGGATGCAGCAGCTTCAGGGCGTTTAAAAGCACGTTCTTCAGCGTCCAGAGCGCGGCATTCTGGCTGTCCGCGTCGTCCGTATCGTGAAGCCTGGGCTTCACCATCTCGATGTACCAGTCGCAGAACTCATCCCAGATGAAGTCATAGACCTTCTGCACGGCGATGCCCAGTTCAAAATTCTCCATGTTGTCGGTGACTTCCTTCACCACGTTATTGAGACGGGAAAGAATCCATTTGTCCACGGGCTGCAGGTGCTCTGCGGCATTCGCGGAAATGATATTTCCTGGAATCGTTTTTCCTTCCATGTTCATCTGGATGAAGCGGGAAGCGTTCCAGACCTTGTTGGCAAAATTACGGCTGGCTTCCACTCTCTCATAATAGAAACGCATGTCGTTTCCGGGCGCGTTTCCGGTGATCAGCGTCAGACGCAGGGCATCCGCGCCGTATTTGTCAATCACCTCCAGCGGATCGATGCCGTTTCCGAGAGACTTGGACATCTTTCTTCCCTGGGAATCTCTCACCAGACCGTGGAACAGCACAGTGGAGAAGGGCTTCTTGCCCATCTGCTCATAGCCGGAAAAAATCATCCGGATCACCCAGAAAAAGATGATGTCATAACCCGTCACCAGCACATCCGTAGGATAGAAGTAATCCAGATCTTCCGTTTTGTCCGGCCAGCCCAGCGTGGAGAAGGGCCAGAGGGCAGAAGAAAACCAGGTATCCAGGGTATCCTCATCCTGAGTGAAATGGGTGCAGCCGCACTTCGGGCATACCTTCGGCATTTCCTTTGCCACCACAACCTCGCCGCATTCGTCACAGTAATAGGCGGGAATCCGGTGGCCCCACCAGAGCTGCCTGGAAATGCACCAGTCGCGGATGTTGTCCGTCCAGTTGAAATAAATCTTGTCCATACGCTCCGGAATCAGGCGGATGTCTCCATTCTTCACCCCTTCCACGGCAGGCTTGATCAGCTCGTCCATCTTCACGAACCACTGCTTTTTGATCAGCGGCTCCACCGTGGTCTTGCAGCGGTCATGGGTTCCCACGTTGTGGGTATAGTCCTCAATGCGGACCAGAAGCCCCATCTCATCCAGTTCCTTCACAATGGCGGCTCTTGCCTCATAACGGTCCATTCCGGCGAATTTTCCGCCGTTTTCATTGATGGTAGCATCATCATTCATGATGTTGATCTCAGGCAGGTTGTGCCGTTTTCCCACCTCAAAGTCGTTGGGGTCATGAGCGGGGGTGATCTTCACCACGCCGGTTCCAAATTCCATATCCACGTAGGAATCCGCAATGATGGGGATCTGCCGGTCCACGAAAGGCAGGAATACCTTTCTTCCCACCAGATCCTTATACCGCTCATCCTCCGGATTTACAGCAACGGCCGTATCACCCAGCATGGTCTCCGGCCGGGTGGTGGCGAACTCCAGGAATTCCGTTTTGCTGGGCTGTCCGTTTTCATCCACCAGCGGATACTTGATGTGCCAGAAATGGCCTGCCTGCTCCTCATATACCACCTCTGCATCGGAAATGGAGGTATTGCAGACCGGACACCAGTTGACGATCCTGCTTCCCTTATAGATCCAGCCCTTTTCATGCATCTTGCAGAACACTTCCGTCACGGCCTTATTGCAGCCCTCGTCCATGGTGAAGCGCTCTCTGTCCCAGTCGCAGGAGGAGCCAAGCTTTTTTAACTGGCTGGTGATCCTTCCACCATATTCCTTCTTCCACGCCCAGGCGCGCTCCAGGAATTTTTCCCTTCCCAGATCGTGCTTGTCTATGCCCTCTTCCTTCAGCTTCTCGATGATCTTGACCTCGGTCGCAATACTGGCGTGGTCCGTTCCCGGCTGCCAGAGGGCATTGTAGCCCTGCATCCGCTTAAAACGGATCAGAATATCCTGCATGGTGTTGTCCAGCGCATGCCCCATGTGAAGCTGCCCCGTAATGTTCGGCGGGGGCATCACGATGGTGAAGGGCTTTCTGCTCCTGTCCACCTCCGCGTGAAAATATTTTTTGTCCAGCCATTTCTGATACAGTCTCTCCTCAATGCCATGAGGATCATAGGTTTTTGCCAGTTCTTTGCTCATGTTCTCCTCCATTAGAAAACGCCCTTTGCCTGCTGGGCAAAGGGCGCTTTTGCGCGGTACCACCTTTGTTCACCGGACTCTTACGAAAATCCGGCCTCGTTACAACTCCTGTCAGAGTCTCAGTTGCTGGTCACATAATGACCAGCAACCGGCGATTTGGCATTTAAAGTTCGCTTCGCGAAGCCAAATCGCCCATCGAATCATTTCGGCCCTGACCACACAGCAAGTGCGTGGCCAGGGTATGACATCTAACAAGTCTCATCCTTTAACGGGGATGAAGCGTGAAAGCTTACTGGAGGCGTTCTCTTTCCGGTCTGCACCGTCCGCCCTGTTCTGCCTTCCGACTCCAAAGCTACCTTCCGCACATCCTGCTCCCGGACCGCCTTCCAGCCTGCGGGCAGTCCTCTCTGGTGAAGAGATATGCGTACTCCTCTTCTTCCTCATCTTTATCACTCATCCTGAGACAGCTTTTCTGCCGTCAGGTCTGTTCTTACTATAATCAAGCCGCGGACTTTTGTCAAGCCCGGTAACCGTTCTTCTCTCCTGCAGCCGCTCATAAATTTCATCAATTACCTGCCTGGAAAGAAATTTACGGGAGGAACGGATCATGCCGTACATGGTATAGGAAAGCTGCTTCAGATAAATGATTTTTCTTTCGCCATCGGACAGTCCGGCATTTTCCAGCTCACAGCCGTTGCCGAACACCGCGAGGGAATAATAGGGCAGCCACTTCATGTCCGGCAGCTCCTTCTTCATGGATCCGATACATCCGGAAAGCTTCAGAAGGGGATTATAAAAATAGTTCTGGCAGGAGGTATATTTTCCGGTTCCCAGCGTCTGCACCCAGTATTCGTCCTCAGGATTTCCGGATATCCAGCCGCCGTAATCCTTTGTTTCCAGCACGTACACGCCGGTTTCATGGATCAGGATCACATCCGCCGAAGCCGGACCGTTGTCCGACAAATAATGCCAGTCCGACAGAAGCCTTCCATATCCGCCAACATCCTTCAGAATGGCCGCTGCCTGATCGACACATTTCTTCTCTCCGCCGTAGGCAACATCATAGTAGGAGCTGTGGGACAGCTTGCGTCTGTCCATTCTGCGGCTTAAATATCCATGATAAAGATATACCGCTGTCAAAATCAATACCAGCCAGGAAACCATACCTTCCTCCCGTCCGTGAAAGAGCATCAGCCGCCCATAAGGAGAGCGTTTGTCACATAGGCCGCCATCTTCGCCGCACCCTCCCGGTTCGGGTGGGTTCCGTCACTGGTAAACCGGCCCAGCTCATAAACCTCCAGCCCGCAGTTATGCACGTCAATGACAGAAATCCCATGGGCTGCCGCAATCTGTTTGATTCTGCTGTTATAATCCGCAATGGTATTTCCGTTCGCATTCACCCTGGGATGGTCACCGGAATTCGCTTCGATCAGGGTCATGCAGTAAATCTTCGAGGTGGGATATACCGCCTGCAGCTTCTGAAGCATCAGCTCATAACCTTCCGTAAAATCCCAGATATAATGATCGTTCCGGTACTCAGCCGTACCGGAAAATTTTCCCAGCGGAATCGAGGCAAAAAAGTCGTTTGCTCCCAGATACACCAGGATCACATCCGGTACTGTTCCCGTATTTCCCATCAGATCCACAATCCGACGGCTGCTGCAGCCCGCGCTGGAATCCTCCGCCCGGGAATCCCCGCACACCGCGCTGGCGGACCAGGAGCCATTTACCAGAAGACTCATTCCCGTATTCTGAATTACCTGCATCCACCATGTCTGGGATACATCCTTAATATCATTGTCCGGATCCGGATAAAAACATGCATACCCTTCCGGAATCCAGCCCTGATAAGTGGAGATGCTGTCTCCCAGAATGGAAACCGTTTTTCCGGCCAGAGAAGTCGGAACGCCTGCCGGAGCTCCGGTCACATTCTGGCCGTCCTGCGAAGGCTGTCCATTGGTCTGGGTCTGGGCTTCTGCCGCTGCCTGAGCGGCTGCGATCGCCTGGGCTGCGGCCTCCTGAGCTGCGGCCTGCTGTTGGGCGGAAAGCTGAGCGGCTGCCTCTGCCTGCTGTTGGGCAGCGAGCTGAGCTGCGGCCTGCTGCTC
>ERZ780162.594-NODE-594-length-28320-cov-4.186450_pt1 | contig 28320 bp, 32 predicted proteins | sample MGYA00511474_ERZ780162 | MGnify/ENA primary metagenome ERZ780162 (study PRJEB29588, sample SAMEA2143633) | human gut metagenome | biome: human gut; feature: human-associated habitat; material: faeces | place: Denmark | collected 2008/2010 ...
TCGCCGTTCGCCGAATGCATAAATGCATTCTTCTCACTTGCGCTCATTATATCATATTCCTTAAATCACCTTCGGTCTTGCAATGATATACATGCGCTCACTCTCTGCCGTCACCGGATCATGGGTAAACGCATCATACGCTGCCACAAACTCCATGCCTGCCTGCAAAAGCAGCTCTTTCACCTGCTCTAATTCGTAGGCTTTCTGATAATGAAGTTCCTCGTATTTCCGATAGAGGTCACTTTCCTCCCGGATAAAAAGCGTCAGGTCATACTCATTGACCATCTCATCCTCATAAAAATAGTTTTCCCAGATGAAACTGCTCTCTTCCCGGTTTTCACTGATGGTGCATTCTCCCATCAGATCCCGGTATTTATGCACGGTGTTCAAATCAAAAATAAACACACCGTCCTCTGCGAGATATTCTTTTACCAGTTCAAATACTTTTTTCAGATCTTCCGGTTCCAAAATATAGTTCATCGAATCGCAGACACTTACAATTGCCCGGATATTTCCAAACAATTCCAGCTCCCGCATATCCTGAAGAAGATATAAAATATCATTCCGCTCTTCTTCCTCCTGGCGCTCTCCTGCGATCTCTAACATTTCGGCAGAATTGTCCACTCCCACCATATCATAGCCTGCATCTGCCAAAAGCCTTGTCAACTTCAAATATAATATCGCCGCCTTTGCCGCCGTTACCACCATCAGGGCCGCCATCAGGAACATACAGTTCACGTCGGAAACTTACATGTCCGTCGCCGCCTTTGCCGGATTTTATAAAAATTCTTGCTCTGTCTGCAAACATAAATGACCTCCTCTGTAATTATTTTGCCTGTTCTGTTATATAAAAAATTCCGTTATTTATTTTATCACACGGATTATATAAGGTAAAAAAGCTCCAAATCCGAAGACTTGGAGCTCAAATAAACTAAAATTATTCGTTAGAAGTAACAGGATAAACAGAAACCTGCTTTTTATCTCTGCCCTTTCTTTCGAACTTAACAGTTCCATCAACAAGTGCGAATAATGTATCATCGCCACCGCGGCCTACATTAACACCTGGAAGAATCTTTGTTCCACGCTGTCTGTAAAGAATATTACCAGCAAGAACGAACTGTCCGTCAGCTCTTTTAGCGCCTAATCTCTTAGACTCTGAATCTCTACCATTCTTTGTAGAACCAACACCCTTTTTATGGGCGAAAAACTGAAGGTTCAAATTCAACATATTAGTTACACCTCCTCGATTGATATGGATAAGTAATCAGGATTACCGGCAGCCACCTGGGATAATCCCAGTTCAAGTGCGTTAAGTAATACTCTGATATCACTTGTAATCTCTGTCATTTCAGATGTGAGCATAAAAGAAATCAATGCTTCATCTTCGTTTACCTGTGTCTCATACTTAGCATCGGTAAAAGTATCGATGGCATTAATCGTATTAATCACAAGCAATGAAATAGCCGAACATACAATATCGCTGCCTTCATCGGCATAGCCCGAATGTCCGTATGTTTTAAATCCAAGCACCTCACCGTTAACGTGGGACTTGTAAATAACAGCATGTGTCATAAGCCATGCCTTTCTAACTTAACAAGTAATTAAGCGTTAATCTTTTCAATCTTAACCTTAGTGAAAAGCTGTCTGTGACCATTTTTCTTATGGTAGCCAGTTTTTCTCTTGTACTTGTAAACGATAACCTTTTTGTCTGTTCCTTCTCCAATAACGCTTGCTGTAACTGAAGCTCCTGCTACTGTAGGGTTTCCAACCTTAGCATCTCCGTCATTTACGAAAAGAACCTGGTCAAATGTAACAGTGTCACCAGCGTTCACGCCAAGCTTTTCAACCTTGATTACGTCGCCTTCAGAAACTGTGTACTGTTTACCACCTGTTGCTATAATTGCGTACATATGGCACCTCCTAAATTAAATACTCGCCAGTTTTGGGGAGAATATCATAAAAACATTCTGCTTGCATCCTAACTGAGCGGCACACTAGAATATAATATATTACTTGTCTTATATTGTCAATTATTTTTTTGAAAAAATCTCAAATTTTTTTCATACATTTCATCAAAAAGACTTCTGGCCTCATCAAGCGTTAAAGAACTGCAAAGAGGCTGGTTTACGAATGACTCAAATATTATCTTCTTATCCCGTTTTTTTATTCCTTCATAAAGAATATCTATATTATCGCTGCACCTTCTTACAAGCGACTGTACAGCCACAGGAAGGGGCTTTGTTGTGACAGGAACAACTCTGTCGTTTGAAAATACCGCATTTGTCTCAACAATGCTTCCCTCAGGCAGCCATGAAATCTGTCCTCTGTTTGGAAGATTTACATTGCTTATCGTAGTTGTAAGTCCGAGCACGCTACGCATAAGTTCAACAGCTTCCTCATCAGACTTCTTTACTTCAGGTTTTATTTCACCTGATGCAAGTTTTTTTGACTCCTCAATTCTTTCATTCATCTGCTTAATTCTGAAATCAACTGTTGTCAGTGCAAATTTCCACGAGTCAACCTGTGACGGACTTGCAAGGTACCATTTATTATTCATAAATTCAGCAAGATGTCTGTCTCCCGCCGCACCGAGCACACCGTAACGCTTATACATATCCATTTTTACACGGTTCGCATATGCGAATGTGTCTGTCTTGTAAGAATCAGCCGGACCGTGCTCGTAATGGCCTTCCTCAAAATGCTTTGCAATATAATCATCCATGAAATCAAATATTTCAATATCTTTATATTTTGCACTTGAAATCCATGTAAAATGATTAATTCCCGCAACTTCTGTATATATCTCTTTTCTTTTTGCCTTAATGCCCGTAAATTCTTCAAGAATATCGCACAGAAAATCCTGTGTGTGAAACACTTCATGACAACAGCCAAACGCTTTAACAGAAGGAAATACATCATACAACGTCTTTGTGCATATGCTCATTGGATTGGTAAAATTAATAACCCATGCATCAGGACAATATTTTTCTATTGCTGCCGCAAACTCTTCATAAAACGGAACTGTGCGGAGTGCTCTTGACACACCTCCCGGACCTGCCGTATCACCAACGCTCTGGTAAATATTATATTTTTCAGGATAATGGACATCCACTCTCATATCTTCAAAAGTTCCCGGAAGAATTGATATTACAACAAAATCCGCACCACATAAAACTTCCTTGAGACTGTCATATACAACATAATTCCATCTGCTCACTGTTTCAGGCTGTTTATTAATATTGTTACCTATCTGCTGATTGCGGACTGCCGCCTCTTTGTCTATATCAAAAAGCCCGATTTCACCTGTCAGGTCGCTGCACAGTGCAAGGTCATTCATAAAAACTCTCGCCCACTGCTTTGAGCCGCCGCCGATGTATGCTATTTTTATATTTTTCATAATTCAATTCCTCTTAAAAAACAAAATATATTATTCCAGAAAGTATTCCGATTACAGCCCCGGCAATTACATCTTTTGTAAAATGCACACCCGAGACAACTCTTGTTATTGCAATTATCAATGACATAACAGTAAGTACAATTCCAACCGGAAAATATACATAAAATCCAGTCATTGTTATAAGAAATGCAGATAATGTATGTCTGCTCGGAAATGATTCTCCGATTTTATCCTTATTTATAAGCGGCGTAATATCATACTTTGTGTATGGTCTTGGCGAATCAATTAATTTCCTGAAAATCGACACAACTACAAATGCTGTTGCCGGAACAACTATACATTTTGTAAACATCAGATAATCTTCTTTTACAAAACTGTAAATAATCAGTCCGCAGTAAACCGCCGCTTCAAGCACCGGCAATACCTTGTATAGAAATTTTAATATATCAAACCGTATTTGTTTCTCTTTAAAAAAAGCTTCACATTTTCTGTAAAATCTGACATATAAACAATCCAACTATATCAACTCCTTTAAAATGAAGTATCTTTCAATGCCTGTAAAAGTGTTACACCCTCTCTTTTTCTTGTCACTTCCACAAGACCGAGTTTTGTAATATCAATAAGCGTAGTTGTCACTTTGTCATTTTTAAATAAATGCCTGAGACCGGACATAAGCTTTTGCGTATTATCTTCACTTTTCATATTAATAAAATCAATTATGATTATTCCTGACAGATTTCTTAACTTTATCTGTCTTGCAATTTCATCGGCAGCTTCACTGTTTACTTTGTATACAGTATCCTCTTTTGCAGCTTCGCCGCTCTTTTTTGAAATACATTTTCCGGAATTGACATCAATGCTTGTAAGTGCTTCGGTCTGTTCAATTATAATATATCCGCCGCATTTAAGCCATACTTTTTGTGCAGATGCCTGTTCAAGCTGCTTTTTAACGTCATACAGCTTATAAAGTTCCAACATCTCATCTTTGTACAGGCGTACCTTCATGCGTTCATTTTCAGGAAGATACGCACATATAGTATCATATATGTTATCATCATCGGTTATTATTTCATCAATATAATCATTCGGAAATCCAAGAATATGATTTACATATAAAGGTTTTTCTTTGTAAAGACACACAGGTGCTTTTTCATACGTTGCCCTCTGTAAAATATTTTCAAATTTTTTTGACATATCATATGCTTCTTTTAAAATATCTTCAAAATCCGACTCATTTACATCTTTGCAGTTTGTACGTACTATAAATCCGAATTTTTCAGTATTTAAAGATTCCAGCAAAAGTGACTGCACCTTTTTGCACATCTCATCTTTTTTTGTTTTTGAGGAAATGTTTACGCCTCTTATATCGGATGATAATACAACATATTTTCCTGTCAGTGAAACCTTTGTTGTCACAGTCGGAGGTTTTGTTTTTACAGCCTCTTTAATTACCTGGACAAGCACTGAATCGCCCTGATTTAATTTGTCATTATTTTTATTGTTAAAAAAAATGTGCCTGTTGTTGTCTGCTTCAAGAGGAAAATAACATTTTACTCCTTTTTCAATTTCAACAAAAGCACAATTAATATTTTTGACGACATTTTCTACACGTCCTGCATATATATTTCCCATAACACCGGTGGGGCTTAAAATATCAAGCCCCACACAGATATTATTGTCATACTCAGCAGATACAAGCCTGCCGTCAATATGTGTAATAATATATTTTGCACTCATTATCTGTTAGCAAGTTCCTTTACTATATCTTCCCATGTAACACCTTTTAAAACCATAAGAACCATCACATGATAAAGGAAATCAGAAATTTCGTATTTGATTTCCTCAGGGTCAGGATTTTTGGCGGCAATAATAACTTCTGTTGCCTCTTCACCACATTTTTTAAGAATTTTATCAATTCCCTTATCGAATAAATAATTAGTATATGAGCCTTCTTTTGGATGTTGTTTTCTGTCCTCGATTATGCTCATTACATTATTAAATACTTTAAGTGGATTTGTCTGTGCATATTCAGTAGAAACAAGATTACGGTAAAAACAGCTCTTATTTCCTGTATGGCATGCAGCACCAATCTGCTTTACTTTTGCAAGAAGCGTATCATTATCACAGTCTATCTCAATAGAACGGACATACTGGAAATGACCTGATGTAAGACCTTTAACCCAGATTTCATTTCTGCTTCTGCTAAAATAAGTCATTCTTCCTGTCTCGATTGTAAGGTTAAATGATTCTTCATTCATATATGCAAGCATAAGAACTTCATCAGTCTTGTAATCCTGAACAATAACAGGAATAAGCCCCTCTTTATTTAATTTGAAATCTGAAAATGGAATTGAACTTGTAAATGTATTCATAACGATACCATTTTTTGTAAGTTCATGTTTCTTTTTCATAAAATCATAGTCAGTTGTACTTATAATACTGCCAGAAATACCTGCAACTAAATCAAATGCAATTATTTCATCAAACAATACAGATGTCTCAACTATGGCCGGAATTCCATCAAAATCCGCAACTGCTTCTTTATAAGACACACCATCTTTTACAAAAACAAATGCTATCTCGTTATCTTTTGCAAGCTGAATAACATCTTTATCATATGCTCTGTATATAAGTGCAATCTTATCTTTGCCAAAACGGTCGCAGACTTCTTTCATCATAATCATATTTGACTCGCGTGATTCGTCGAGAAGAGCTGCCTTTGCTCCTGCATAAAGATACTTCTTAACATCTTCAACCCTCTTTACATTGCCGCCGGCAATAACCGGTGTGTCAAGTGCCTTTGTAATCTGTCTGATAATGCCAATTGCTTCATCATGTGATGCATCATCATATGATAAATCCATGATAATAATTTCATCTGCACCGTTTGCACTGAAGCTGTCCGCAACACTGACTGCATCATCACTTATAAGATTAGTAAGTGCTTCATCGCTATATGCTTTTGTATCTTTTAAATAAATTATTGGAACTAATTTTTTATAAGACATAATTATAAGTCTCCTTTAATTTTCAAATTCTTTTACTGCATCTTTTAATATGATTTTTTTCTCATATAATGATTTACCCATGATTGCACCATGGATACCGGCTTTGTATACATCGCGAAGATCATCCATACATGACATGCCGCCTGATGCAATAATATCTATACCGGTTTTATCAGACAGAAGCTTTGTCTGTTCGATATTTGGTCCTGATAACATGCCATCTTTTGATATATCCGTATATACAATAGTTTTCACACCTATATCTTTCATTGCAAGTGCAAGTGAAATAGCTGTTTTATCACTGACTTTTTCCCAGCCTTCAACGGCTACCATTCCATTTTTTGCATCAATTCCGACAACAATATGTTCTGCGCCGAAATTTTCAATAGCCTGTCTGATAAAATCAGGATTCTCAACGGCTTTTGTGCCTATGATTGCACGATATATACCAAGATTAAGAACTGTCTCAATATCTTCAAGTGTTCTTATTCCGCCGCCAAGCTGTACAGGAACTGATACACTGTCAACAATCTTCTTTATTGTCTCTGAATTTACTGAGTGGCCGCCTCTTGCACCATCAAGGTCAACAGTATGTATAAATTTAGCACCGTCTGCCTCAAAACTTTCGGCTATTTCATATGGTTTATCAGAATATACTGTAACTTCGTTAAAAAGTCCTTTTTTTAATCTGACGCATTTTCCGTCTTTTATATCTATAGCTGGATAAAGTCGCATGTTAATCTCCAATCTTTTTAAAGTGTACCTTTTGTGGAAAGCACTGATTTAATTCTTGAATCTTTCATTGTAGCTTCATCAAGGGCTTTTGCAAACGCCTTAAACATGCCCTCAATAATATGGTGGTCATTCTCCCCGCTTATCTGGCGTATATGAAGGTTCATTCCTGCACCGTAAGATACAGCATAGAAAAATTCTTTAACCATCTGTGTATCAAAATATCCCACCCTGTCAGATGTGAAATTCCCGTCAAATACAAGGTAAGGACGGCCTGATAAATCAATTGCACAAAGTATAAGTGCCTCGTCCATAGGCAGTGTTATATCCCCATATCGTCTTATGGCTTTTTTATCTCCTATAGCTTCTTTTATTGCCTCGCCAAGAACTATTCCAACATCCTCAATTGTATGATGGCAGTCAACAACAAGGTCACCCCTTACTTTTAACGCAAGGTCAAAAAGACCATGTCTGGCAAAACTGTTAAGCATATGGTCAAAAAAGCCTATTCCTGTATCAATATCTGCTTCACCTGTTCCATCAATAACAAGTTTCATCTTTATATCTGTCTCATTTGTCTTACGGCTTATTTCAGCCTGACGAACATTTTTTTCAGCCATTTTACTTATCTCCTTCAAAACGTACATGTATTGAGTTCGCATGTGCTGTAAGGTGCTCTGCCTTTGCAAATGTTTCTATATCGTTATGTATAAGCTCAAGTGCTTCTCTTGAGTATGAAATGATACTTGATTTCTTGATGAAATCGTCAACGCTTAAAGGTGAGAAGAATTTTGCTGTGCCATTAGTTGGAAGTACATGGTTAGGACCTGCAAAATAATCACCAAGTGGTTCTGAACTGTATTCACCAAGGAAAATAGCACCGGCATTTTTAATCTTTGTCATAACATTAAATGGGTCTTTTGTCACAATTTCAAGATGTTCTGATGCAATATCATTGGCAACTTCAATTGCCTCATCAATAGAATCAGCAACAAGAATGTAGCCATAATTTTCAAGAGATTTGCTGATAATCTCACTTCTTGAAAGTTCTTTTAAGAATTCATCAATCTGAGCTGACACTTTCTTTGCAAGTTCTTCACTTGTTGTCACAAGAATTGCAGATGCCATCTCATCATGCTCTGCCTGTGAGAGAAGGTCAGCTGCAACAAATCTTGGATTTGCAGTCTCATCAGCAATAACCATAATTTCACTAGGGCCTGCTACGGAATCAATGCTTACATAACCAAATACAGCCTTTTTTGCAAGTGCAACATAAATATTACCAGGTCCCACAATCTTATCAACCTTAGGAACCGATGCTGTGCCGTATGCCATAGCTGCTATGGCCTGTGCACCGCCGACTTTGTAAATCACATCGACACCGGCTTCTTTTGCAGCAACAAGTGTTGTCGGATATACTTTGCCTTCTTTATCAGGAGGAGTACACATAACAATCTGTTCAACTCCTGCAACCTTTGCCGGCATTACATTCATAAGAACTGACGAAGGATATGCTGCCTTTCCGCCAGGCACATATACACCTACTCTTGATAATGCTGTAACTTTCTGTCCGAGAATTGTTCCATCCGGCTTAGAATCAAACCAGCTGTACTGTTTCTGTTTTTCATGATAATCACGGATATTTACAAGTGCTTTTCTTATAACATCAAGAAGCTTGTCATCTACAAGTGAATATGCCTCATCAATATCTTCCTGTGTCACAACAATATTTGAAGGATTAATATCTGCCTTATCAAAATTTCTTGTATATTCAAATAAAGCATCATCGCCTCTTGATTTTACATTTGCAAGTATATCCGCAACGGCACTTTCAAACTTTCCATAGCTGTTAGGACTTCTCTTTAAAAGATTTTCAAGTATGTTTGATTTACTTTCCTTAGTCAGTTTAACAATTCTCATATTATTTTCTCCATTCCGCAGTTGTCTGCTCATTAACAATTTTCCATATATTTACGCAAATCTGAAAGAATCTTGTTAATTCTTTCATTTTCCATTTTCATGCTTACCTGATTAACAACAACTCTTGCTGAGAGCGGACATATTTCCTCAAGAACCTCAAGCCCGTTTTCACGAAGCGTCGCACCTGTCTCAACGATATCAACGATAACTTCTGCAAGACCGACAATCGGTGCAAGTTCAACAGAGCCGTTAAGCTTGATAATCTCAACTGTCTGATGCTTTTTATTGTAAAAATAGTCTTTTGCAATGTTAGGATATTTTGAAGCAACACGTATAAGCTCATGGTGCTGCAATTTTTCTTTCGCAGATGATGGACCACATACACACATTTTACAGTTGCCCACCTTTAAATCATATACTTCATAAAGCGTACGGCCTTCTTCAAGAAGCGTATCTTTTCCGACAATTCCTATATCTGCGGCACCATATTCAACATATGTAGGTACATCTGACGGTTTTGCAAGGAAAAACTTTAATCCAAGTTCTTCATTGGTGAATATAAGTTTCCTTGTATTTTCGTCTTTCATTTCATCACATGTAATGCCAATATGTTCAAATATCTCTAACGCTTTCTTAGCAAGACGACCCTTTGAAAGTGCAATTGTAATATATCTCATTAATACTTACCTCCAAGCAGCTGTTCTACAGTAATATTTTTTGTGCAGTTATCTTTTACATCAGTAGTCTGTACTGTAAGACCCAGAAATTCTGCAGATGAAACATCTGCATTTGTACAGTCCGGAAGAAATACTGCATTGGCAAGCTGTGAGTCAGCCGCATATTCAACATACTGCTCTTTAGTCTTTTCAGAATTACATGATGTCATGCATACACGTATGCCTTTCTTTCTTAATGAATCTGCCACCGATACCGCCTGTGAAAGATTTTGAGAGTTGTATACAAGAAGTGTTCCATCAATATCAACAGGAATATCTATATTCTGTCTTGTTATTGCAGCCATGAGACTGTCGAGTGTTATAGAAAAACCTATGGCTGCCTTTTCACGTCCGAACTGTCCGACAAGCTTATCATAACGACCGCCGCCGATTACAGGCTCGCCTGTCCCAAATGTATATGCATGAAATACAATTCCTGTATAATATGCATGATTACTAAGTTCACCAAGATCAAACGAAACATATTTATCCGCACCTGTAATCCGGCAAAGATTGTATAATGCATACAATCTGTCAATTGCTGCGAGACACTCCTTATTATCAGTGAGTGCTTTTGCTTTCTCAAGGACCTCAACAGAGCCAAATAACTGTGGAAGTGCAAGTAAAACATCAGCTATATGTTTATCGATATTTAATGATTCAAGAAGTTCTTCAACGCCAAGAAAATTCTTTTCCTGTATAAGTGATACGAGATTTTCCTCATCATCACCGCTGATTCCCGCTTCATCGAGCAATCCCTTAAAATAAGACACATTACCAATCTCAACCTGAAATTCAGTAAGACCTGCATTTTTCATACAGTCTATAACCATTGAAATTATCTCAAAATCAGCATCAATTGAAGAATCACCGATAAGCTCTGCACCTACCATTGTATTTTCCTTTAATTTGCCCTGATAATACTTGCTCACATTAATAAATGTATTGCCTGCATAACACAGTTTGACCGGCAGGAGGTTATCTGCATAATACTTTGCTGCCGTTCTTACTATTGAAGGTGTCATATCAGGTCTTAGAACGAGTGTATTGCCATATCTGTCAAAGAGTTTGAACATTTCATTAGATGGCACACTGCCTCGCTCTTTGCTAAAAACATCAAAAAATTCTATTGTTGGTGTCTGAATGTCATTGTAACCATATTTAAGGCAGACATCGTGCAGTCTTTCCTGAATCACCGACTTTCTGGCACATTCACCATTATAAATATCCCGTACGCCCTCAGGTGTATGTAATAAATCTCTCTTCATATAAAATCTCCATTCCTGCGTCTGCCACTTTATCGTGGTAACGTGATAATTCGTAAAACTGTTCAGATTATACAGGATAACAATCTTAATGTCAACTTATTTCACCATGTAAATGTTCACGATAAATAATATAATGATTGTGTCCTCTCTCATGTGCGATATCAAATGCACGATAAAGTTTTTTCTTTACAAGTTCCATCGTTATGCCATTTTGCGGATATCTTGCAATCCCAATAGAAAAAGTAAGATTTTTCTTTCCGTTCATCAGAAGCACATTCCATGCAATCTGGTTTCTAAGTGACTCAAGAAATGAACGTAAGTTTACTTCTGAATTAATATCACGAATTGCAATGCATATCAGATTATGTTCAATCTCACATACTATTCCTCTGTATGAAATCATCTGCTTTGCAGTCTGTAATGCTGTATAAAGAATACTGTCCGCATATTCTTTTCCTGCCTCTGCCGTCATTACGTCAAGGTCATCTATCTCTAGAAGCATAAGCGAGAATTCACATGCCGGATTATATTGTATATTATTATCGCAGAACTGCTCAATATCAGCCGACGTAAAATAACTTCCTGCTTTTTCAAAATTGTAAGTTGTAACGCTCTGGTAGCCCTGTGAATTAGTAAGATTGCGTATACTGGCAACAGCTTTGGCCGGCTTATTTTCACTGTAAATAGTTGTGACCTTTAATTCTATCAGGTCATACTCAGCTTTCTTTGTAAGCATATTAGTCTTAAATCTGTGAGTATATGAAACCGTGCCTTTTTTCATATCAGCAACAAATGCATTATACTCATCAATTGTATCATCTGAAATAAGATGCTCATCTTCCATCTTTGATGTAAGTTCAGATATATCCATATCAATTATGTTATGTATTTCATTGTCAATGAAATTATTTATCTTAAAGTTATGGGTTTTATAATCATAAATAAAGAACAGTTCATTTTCCATTGCAAGAAGATGCCTGAAACTCTGCATATTATTCTGAAGTGTTGCATTCTGTTTTTTCAATGCAAGTATATCCGATGCAGACAATTCAAAATATTCAAACGAATTGTCCGTTGACACAAACTGAAAATGTGCAATGTGAAGAAGAATCCAGCGGTATGAATTATCTGAACGTCTCATTCTGATAACCATATCAGCTTCCTGATCCTGTCTTAAATGATGTGCAACATCCATGAAATCATCAAGGTCAACCTGATGAATTGATTCTAGAATTGATGTCATTGTAGATATTCCGATAAAACGGTACATTTCTTCATTTGCCGTGATAATATTATAATTCATATCTATAATTGCATGACCATCTATCAGTTCATATTTTTCTATAATATTTTTTTCCATAAAATCTCCTCATAAAATCAATCAGTCTCTGGACATAATATCTTTTTGCAAAGCATCAAGATAATGAACCGGAACGCCTTTCGATGCATGTATGCGGTAGCTCTTATCTATTTCATCATATGTAAAGCTCTTTCTACCGCCATTTTTGCCCCTGTTCCAAAAATTAATTATATCACAGAAAGGTACATAATAAAACTCATCTCTGGAAGAAAAATACAAAATTATAAACGAAATCCCCTGCTGTTTTTCAAAATCAGACATAAAATTCACCTGATGTTCATGTATATTCTGCAGCGGAAATATATCAACCGCCGTCTCTTTCGCATCAAAACATACCGGTATTCCCTGAACAACACCTATATAGTCAACCGTACTTTTCATATCAAAATAGGCAAGTGTTATATGTCTTGTGTCTTTGTCTATTTTAATAGGTTTTATAGGCGTAGGGATTTTCTGTATCAGTGCCAGATTGCTCTGCTGATATTTTTCATTTGCGAGATTGATAAAATCTTCTAATGTAGAGCCTCTAAGTCCTCTTGAGTTCCATGTTGCCATAGATTTTCTCCTTTTAAAACTTTAATGAACCCATCCGGTACATTTGTACGGATACACATCTCTCCTGTATCATTAATGTATGCATTATCTTTATCAGCTGCATTATCAATATTCATATTGCTGCTTATAGCTTTTGGTATAGCAAGCTCATAAGCATGCAGCATCTGGTTTTTTATGCCATATTTTTCTTTAAAATATCTGTTGAAAGTTTTGTCTCCATACTTTGCATCTCCCGCAAGCGGATGTTTCTCATATGCAAGATGTGCCCTTATCTGATGCGTCTTTCCCGTTATAAGATGTACTTTGACAAGCGACACTTCATCAGATATACACACAGGAAAATATTCAGTCTCAATTGCTGTATAATCATCCATGCCAGCACCCTGTGGTATATTTTTTACAACATTAACTTTATTTACGTCCGCATCTTTTCTAAGCCATCCTTTAATATGAACTCTCTTTGACACTCTGCCCTTTACAATACATATATAATATTTTTTTATCGTTCTGTCATGAAATGCCGCTGACATTTCCTGAAGTCCCACAACAGACTTTCCAGCAACAACTATTCCGCTTGTATTTCTGTCAAGTCTGTTGCATATACCGGCCTTAAATGTACTCTCTTTATGTTCTTCTTTCGCAGCAAGATAATCATTGACATATTCGACAAGCGAAATATCATTTTTTTCTGCTTTTTGTGATAACATTCCCGATGGCTTATTTACAATAAGAAATTTATCATCTTCATAAAGCACATCAAGTTTTACTTCATCAGACACAGCTGCAATTTTAACGCTTGTTTTTTCATCTGAAAATTTTTCAAATGTCTCATCTGAAAAAAATATTTTTACGCTGTCGCCGGCTTTTATTTTTTCATTTCCATCAGCCTTTTTTCCATTAAGTACAATATTCTTTTTTCTTAACATTTTGTACAGAAAACTTTTCTGTGCTTTAGGCAGGCATTTTACCAGATACTTGTCAAAACGCTGTCCTTCCTCCTGATGTGAAATAATAAATTCTTTCATACAATCTCCGTTTTATTCTAAATACACATTGACAACAAAGAATGTGCATTCTTTTCTATATTCATATTTGGGGTACTGTCATCTTTTGATAATGCAAGTGTTGATACTCTTGATAAAAATGATTTTTCGTCATTATAAAGCGTCACATTGACATTTCTTGAATCGTTTGCCATAAAATCTTTAAGACTTGTCTCAAAAAGCTTTTTATCAGCATTGTTTTCATTTGTAAGTGCAATTACAGCTGCATCAGAAACTACTACTGCCTGAGTTCCTATAGGTTTTTTGCTGTTTGAAAATATCAAATCGTAATATACGCCAAGACTTCCAGACTTTGATTCTACTTTTTCTTTTAATTCATTATCAGCCGGTTTGTGAGGCAGAACAACAAAATATGCAACTGCCATTTTTGCTGCCGGAAGAACAAGCACAATCGCTGCAACTGTAAATATATTTGCTCTTGTTTTGTATACAATAAAACCAATAATAAGAACTGCTGCCACAACAGCAAATGAAACTATCATTTTTATGAGATTTAATTTTTTACGGTAATTAAGATAACCAAATTCACCTTTTTCTTTTCCTGCCATGTAATCCATTCTCCTTCTTTTCATCTTTTACAAATTTAGCATTTTTTGTACTTTTCGTCTTTTTTGCGTTATTTATATTTCTTGTATTTTTAACATCAGCAGACTTTCTTTTATTTGATTCGCCATGCTTTTCATTTTTAATAAGTCTTGGCGGGATAAGGCAATTTTTGTCAAATCCAATTAAATCTGTTCTGTTATTTTTTATGAGAGCCTCTTTTACAAGGTCATAATTTTCAGGATTTTTATATTGTATCAACGCACGCTGCATGGCTTTTTCGTGATATGACACAGGTGTGTATACAGGCTCCATCGTTCTTGGGTCAACACCTGTATAATACATGCATGTTGACAATGTCGATGGTGTGGGGTAAAAATCCTGTACCTGCTGCGGCATGTATCCTAAGTCTCTTATGTATTCAGCAAGTTCAATAGCTTCTTTCATAGTTGAACCCGGATGTGATGACATAAGATACGGAACGACAAACTGTTCTTTTCCTGTCTTTGCATTAATTCTCTGATAACGTTTTATAAATGCCTGATAAACTGTGTTTGCCGGTTTTCCCATATATTTTAATACATTTTCGCTTATATGTTCAGGTGCCACACGCAACTGTCCGCTTATGTGATAATTACAGAGTTCTGATAAAAAAGTATCGTCAGAATCTGCCATGCAGTAATCAAAACGTATTCCCGAGCGGATAAATACTTTCTTTACTCCAGGAACAGCTCTTAGCTTTCTTAACAGGCTTATGTAATCCTTGTGGTCAACCGTAAGATTTTTACAAGGTGACGGATAGAGACACTGCCTGTTTGTGCATACACCTTTTGTCATCTGTTTCTGACATGAAGGGTGACGGAAATTAGCAGTCGGTCCTCCGACGTCATGGATATATCCTTTAAAATCTTTATCCTTTGTCATGCACACAGCCTCGTTTATAATTGATTCGTGGCTTCTTGTCTGCACTATTCGTCCCTGATGAAATGTCAATGCACAAAATGAGCATCCGCCAAAACATCCCCTGTTGCTCGTTATACTGAACTTTATTTCTGATAATGCCGGAATTCCGCCCTGTTTTTCATACATAGGATGATAATTACGCATGTAAGGAAGAGCATATACGTCATCCATCTCCATGGTTGTAAGTGGTTCTGCCGGCGGATTCTGTACTACGAAGCATTTATTTTTGTATTTCTCAACAAGTGTTTTTGCTGTAAATGCGTCTGTATTTTCATGCTGGATTTTAAAGCTTTTTGCATATGAAATCTTATCTGATGAAACCTCATCATAATCCGGCAGTTCAATATAATCATACAGACTGTCAGTATCTTTTGCTTTATATACAGTGCCTTTGACATATGTTATGTCTGATACGTCCATGCCGCTGTCAAGTGCATCTGCCACTTCAACAACAGATTTTTCGCCCATTCCATATAATAGTAAATCCGCACCGGAATCTATAAGTATTGAATGTTTTACTTTATCTGACCAGTAATCATAATGTGCAAGTCTTCTGAGTGAACTCTCTATTCCGCCTATTATAATCGGAACATCTTTATAAGTCTGTTTTATGAGATTACAGTAAACTATTGTTGCATAATCAGGACGCATTCCCATTTTGCCACCCGGTGAATAAGCATCCGTGTGGCGTCTTTTTTTATTAACAGTATAGTGGTTTACCATTGAATCCATATTTCCGGCTGTGACAAGAAATCCAAGACGCGGTTTCCCAAGCAATGTTATGCTGTCTTTATCTTTCCAGTCCGGCTGTGGTATTATACCAACTTTGTATCCAAAAGATTCTAAAACCCTGCTTATTATTGCATGTCCAAATGATGAGTGGTCCACATATGCATCACCTGTTATATATACAAAATCGCACTGTTCCCAGCCTCTTTTTTCCATATCTGACCGGCTTACCGGCAGAAAATCCTTAATCATATTAATTCTCCATTCCGTAACTTTCAATGAATGTATTCATCTGTTTTTTCAGTTACAGTTATATAATTCATCTATCTCTTTTTGTGTCAAAGTTCTGTATTCTCCCGGTTTTAACGTTTCGTCAAGCACAAGGCTCCCCATTCTTAATCTTTTAAGATATAAAACTTCACTTCCTACAGCTTCAAACATTCTTTTTATCTGGTGAAACTTTCCTTCATGGATTGTTATTATTACATCTGTGTAATTATCTTCATCATTATATCCCTTAAGTTCAAGTTTCGCCGGAAGTGCCGTAAATTCATCATCAACATGCAGTCCGTCCGCAAACAGCTTTATAGCCTCTTCCCTTATGCGTCCTGCTGCCCTGGCATAATATGTCTTATCAACATGCTTTTTTGGTGCAAGCAGATTATGTGCAAGCTCTCCATCATTGGTTATAAGCAAAAGACCTTCTGTATCTTTATCAAGTCGTCCGACCGGAAAAAGATCTTTTCTTTTCACATCCATCAGATCAAGCACAGTCTTTGCATTTTTGTCCATTGTAGCTGTTAGCACACCAGACGGCTTATTAAGCATATAATATTCTATTGTTACATAGCTTATCATTCTGCCATCCAGAAATACTTTCTGTGTCATTATATCTACTTTCTGTTCAGGCTTTTTTACAGTTATTTCATCTACCTGCACACGGCCTTTTCGTATATATTCTTTGACTTCACTTCTTGTTCCGGCTTTCATGTCCGCAAGATATTTATCAAGCCTTATCAAACTCATTGCCATCTCCATCCTGCAAGGTACTTATTTTTTAATGAACCATTTTTGAACTTTCCCCAGCCAAGAGGATATCCGTCAACGCAGAAAAGATTCCATCCGTCTCCTGTTTTTCCGTCAAATTCCGGCAGATCAAGTGTTTCACCTTTTAGATATTTGATTACACGCTCATCTGATGCAGGAAGATTTATAACATCAGGATAATCTGACATTTTTAAAACCATTGCAAGTGCCTGGCTTGGCTCAAAGCGGTTCTTTTTTAATTCTCCCAGCAAAAGCCCTGTTCTCATAATTCTCATACCTTTCTGGCCAGGCATATAAGGAGAGCAAAGATAAACATAATTATCCTTTATCATAATATTATCTTTTGCATTTTCTATATCAAAATTGACAGTGTCCTTATTTAATTTTCCAAGAAAATCTTCAAGTTCCGTAGCTAACTTCGTATTTTTCTGCTTATGTATTATGCCATGACCCTTAAATGGAGTTTCGCCGTCACTTTTCTTTTCAAACAACGCAACAAAATGTCCTTCTCCCTCCATTTTATGTGGAAAAATCCTTACAGTTTTCTCAAGATGCATATTCTTAAGCTCGTCATCATATGTAAAGCCACTTGAAAATCCATCATAATGCTTTATGTCTATAAGGTGCATATCAGGTCTGTTGATAAGAAGGTGACGAACCGTTTCTTCATCTTCAAGTTTTGAAAATGTACATGTTGAATAAAGCATCTTGCCACCCGGCTTTAACATATCTGCTCCTGTAAGAATTATATCACGCTGTATCTTTGCATAGAATTCCGGACCAGTTTTTTCCCAGCTCTTTATAAGCTTATTGTCTTTTCTGAACATTCCCTCACCGGAACATGGTGCATCTATAAGAATTTTATCAAAAAATTCATTAAACCCAGGCTGTATATTTTTCGGATCTTCACTTACAACATATACGTTAGGAATACCAAACACCTCAACATTTTTAAGAAGTGCCTTTGCTCTTGAATTGCTTATATCATTAGTCACTAAGAGTCCGCTTCCGTTAAGCTTTGCTCCAAGTTCAGTAGACTTGCCGCCGGGTGCCGCACACATGTCAAATACTATATCGCCCTCCTCGACAGGAAGAACATTGGCAGGTGTCATCGCACTCGGTTCCTGGATGTAATAAAGTCCTGCAAAATAATACGGATGTTTCGCAGGCTTATCATCCTCACTGTAATAAAATCCATTTTCAATCCACGGAATCGGAGTCAGTTTAAACGGACATATTTTAAGAAAATCCTCGACTGATATTTTCATTGTATTTACTCGCAGTCCGTAAAGACGGCTGTCATTGAAACTTTCTATATATGCATCAAAATCCGTGCCCAGAAGTTCTTTCATATTTTCAAGATATTTTTCAGGTAAATTCATATATTTCTCCCGTTTTTATATTATTAAATTTTTGTCTTATTAAAAATTCTTTTATATTTTATTGTAACATATCTAATATTGATAATACAGTATTTTGTTGCTTATGTTTTTCAAAAGATAATACGGATTTAATGCAGTCTCTTTTCCATCTGCATAAATATATATCCCAAAATGAAGATGCACATCAAATTTTCCTACTGTCCCTTCAACTTTACTGTATCCTGAATCTCCCATATATCCGATAAGCTGACCCTTTCGTATCTTAGTACCCTCTGCCATATTATCTGCATAAGAATCAAGATGTGCATAATAATAATAAATTCCGTTATCTGATGTAATTCCTATACGCCACCCGCCAAGTTCAAGCCAGCCTAAGTTTGTCACTGTCCCGCCGCTTGCAGCGATAACCGGCATCACTCCGCGTTTATTTTCTTCTGACATTATATCACACCCCTCATGTGTCCGCTTCCCTCCGTATGTACGCTCATTTCCCCATGAATCCCCGTATTCCACCCATGTTTTTCTCGTCTTTGACCGTGCCACAGGAATATACTCCATATCAATAATCAGCGAGTCAATTACATTTGTATAAAATGCAAATTCTTCTCCGTTAAAATGCATCAGCCTGTTTTTATTTCTGACGCACACTCTCTTATCAAGCTTATCCAAAATATCATCATTAACGCTGTAATTATTCATCATAAGTGCAATAAGAATAATCTCACCTTTACTCATTCCAAGCCTTTGTGCATTCCTGTCCGCACCATCGGGTGTAATATCAAACTGAAGTGATGTAAATGCTTCATTATCCACCTTCAGATTTAACAAAACATAATTATCATCTGTAATAAATCTTAACTCAAGATTAATAACTATTGAAATTACAAGAATTAAAATTATAAGCTTTTTGGCATGTTTCATTTTTATTTCGCATATTTTTTATTAATTATTTATGCGGCAGATGTACATTAAATGAATTTAAAAAATAAAAAAATATATTTTTTCTTATTAACAGTAACTGTTTTTCTTTTATTTATCATATTTCCGAAAATTGCATTTAACGGAGCTTTAACAGGACTTAAATTATGGGCTTTAACTATTCTTCCAGGACTTTTTCCGGCAGCAGCCGTCTCATCCTGCATTATGGCATTTTCTCATAGATACAGCGAAAAAAAAGGAATTATATACATATACATCACACTCGCCGGACTTGTCTGCGGTTATCCTCTCGGTGCGATACTTGCCTCTGAATATTGCAGACATCATAAATACAAAGATACACTATGTGAAATGCTTATGCCATTCTGTAATGTATCCAGTCCGTCATTTATAATTAATTACATATTTTTGCAGCTTCCGCAGACATCCGGCAAATTTAAAATTTTAATATGCATTTATGCCCCTCTTTTTTTATGTATTCTGGGCACTGCTTTTTATTATATGTGCATCCATGACAAAAGCCCTTTACCTTTGCATATTTCCAGTATACCTGACAATCGTAAAAATCAACGGTCCTGTTTAAGCATGGCAGACATCATTGATGATGCCATTCTTAACACCGCCAAAAACATGATTAAACTCGGCGGATATATCGTAATATTTTCATGTATATCCGCATACATAAATGTAATACCGTTTAAAAACGACATTGTTCCTGCAGTAATCTGCGGCATTACTGAAATTACCAACGGAATATATATAGCAGGAAAAATTAATGCAGATAAAAAATTAATCACTACATTTATTATTTTAATTAATTCTTTCGGAGGGTTCTCCACAATCATGCAGACTATGGGTATGATTAACGGAAGCGGATTATCAATCAGAAAATATATTTACGGAAAAATACTGTGCACATTCATAACAGGTGTTTTTTGCATAGTCATTCTTTAAATAATAAACAATTTCGGAGAATACAAGACTATTCATCCCATATTCTCCGAAAATACAATCACATTAAATAAATTAAATTTATAATCTTAATATTACTGATTTGACATTGGAACATCAACATCAAATCTGTCAGCTTTATCACCAGCAGACTCCAATGCCGGCTGGGAATCTTTTTGTTCACTGTCTGTCTCATCATCATCCGAATTACTTGCATTAAGCTCATTACGGTTATTATTTACAACTGCGAGGACATTCTCAAGGTCCGATATTAAAGAATTATATTTTTCTTTATTATCTTTTATTGAATGTTCAATTATGTACTGAAGCTTTGAAAGCATATCATCTGTATATGCAACCGCACCCATTCTTATGCTGTTAGCATCTTCTGTCGCATTGTCAAGAATAGACTGGGCCTGTGCAGTAGCCTGCTCAATAAGCTGGTTTGCCTGTGCATACGCTCTTTGCATAATCTCATGCTCATTGATAAGTTCTTCTGTCTGAACCTTGGCAGCATCAAGAATAGCATCTGCCTGCTCTTTTGCATCATTTAAAATTGCTTCTTTATTATTAATTATCTTCTGATATTTCTTAATTTCTTCCGGTGTTTTTAAACGAAGCTCTGCAAGCATATCTTCTAACTGGTCTTTATCTACTATTATCTTTGTGTTAGAAAATGGCTGAAATTTACAGTCATCAAGATAAGCCTCTATATCACTTATTACCTGTTCTATTCTACTCATCATGTATATCCCCTTTATTTATTTTTTATATGGTATTTTTCATATACTAAATCTACAACCTGTGCAGGCACAAATTTACTTATGTCACCACCATATTGTGCCATCTCTTTAACAATGCTCGAACTAAGATAAGCATACTTGAGGCTTGTATTTAAAAAGATTGTGTCAACATCAGGATTAGCCACTCTGTTAGTCTGTGACATTGCAAGCTCGTATTCAAAATCTGTAACAGCACGAAGTCCCCTTATTATAACCTGAACATTATGCTTTCTTGCAAAATCAACCAAAAGCCCGGAAAAACTCAAGACCTCAACATTAGGTATATCAGCCGTGACCTCTTTTATCATATTAACACGTTCGTCCACGGAAAACAATGGCGTTTTTGAACTATTATTAAGGACACCAACTATAAGGTGATCCGCAAGTGAGGCTGACCTCTTAATAATATCTAAATGTCCAAATGTCACCGGGTCGAAACTTCCGGGATAAATAGCAGTTTTCATTTTATTCTCCAATCCTTAAAAAAACATGCTTGTTTGTTTTATATCTTTTTTCTTTGTATATTTCATAACCAAGTTCAGATACATATGATAAATCTGTATCAAGTGCCTCCTCAATTATGATTATTGTGTATTTATCAATAATATCGCCGTTCTTTAATGCCACAAGGACATCTCTTTCCTGTCCTGTTTTATAAGGTGCATCCATAAATACTATATCAAAAACACCTTTCCCGGCAAGTCTGCTTATTCCCGATAACACATCCTGTTCCATTACAACAGCCTTATCGGAAAGCTTTGTAAATTTGAGATTATCTTTTATACATTCAACACACTGTTTTGAATGTTCCACAAATACAGCAGCTTTGGCACCACGGCTCAAAGCTTCTATTCCTATAGCTCCGCTTCCTGCAAATAAATCAAGAAATCTTGATGCATATACATCTGTCTGAAGCATATTAAAAAGTGTCTCTTTTATTCTGTCTGTTGTTGGTCTTGTATCCATTCCATCAACAGTCTTTAAAGGAAGACTTCTTGCTGTTCCTGCAATAACTCTCAATATATTACCTCCAATCGCTGTCTGCCAGCTCAATCTTTTTATCACGAAGCATAAGCTCTTTTACAGCCTCTGACGGCTTTTTATCATCAAACAAAACAGCATTGACCTGTTCAACTATAGGCATCTCAACATTATATTTTTCTGCAAGCTTATGTGCCGCTTTCGCAGCATAAACGCCCTCAACAACCATCTGTACTTCTGCCATTGCTTCATCTTTTGTATAACCTTTTCCGATAAGAATACCGGCACGTCTGTTACGGCTGTGCATACTTGCACATGTTACAATAAGGTCGCCAATTCCAGTAAGGCCTGTAAATGTCATCGGGTCTGCACCCATGGCAATTCCAAGTCTTGCAATCTCTGTTATTCCTCTCGTTATAAGTGCAGCTTTTGTATTATCTCCATAGCCAAGTCCATCAGCAATACCGGCAGCAAGTGCTATAACGTTCTTTAATGCACCACCTATGCATATTCCAAGCATATCAGGACTTGTGTATACACGGAACACATCATTCATAAATATATTCTGAAGATATTCAGCATCTTCTTTTTTATGCGTGCCGATTACACATGTTGTAGGAATCATTCTACCCACTTCCTCAGCATGGCTCGGTCCTGAAAGAACCGCTGCCGTACACTGCGGTATTTCCTGCTCGACAACCTGACAGAGCGTCATCAGCGTATCCTCTTCAATTCCTTTGCCTACATTGACAATATACTGTCCTTTTTTTACATAAGGTGCAAAAAGCTTTGCCGTTGACCTTGTGTAAGGAGACGCAACCGCAAGAACGATAACATCCGATTTTTCAACAACATATTCTGTATCAGCAGAAAATTCAATATTTTCAGGAATATGGACACCCGGAAGACACTTTTTATTTTCACGCTCTTTTGCAAGCAGTTCTACCTCATCAGGAAATACTGACCATACATTTACATGATGTCCGTTGTTATTAAGCAGAATAGCAAGGGCAAGTCCCCAGCTTCCTGCACCCATTATAGTAACTTCAGCCATTATTTTACTTCCTCCGTTCTCTTCTGTCCGACTTTACGCTCGGTTCCGTTGATAAGACGCTTAATATTGCCTCTATGCTGTATAAATCCAAGAAGTGTAATTATAAATACTACTCCGTAACATTCATACAGTACACTTCCTGAAAGTGGAAGCCAGCCGACACAGCCCCATATTACGAATTCAACAAACCACATGCCGATTCCCATAAGTGAACCGAGTGATACATACTTTGAAAAATACGTAACAAGACCGAATGTCAATGCTCCAAGTACAGCAAATGCCCAGCAGTGTGTAGGATAAAATAAAAGTCCGAGTACAATTCCCGATGTCGCAGCAATTCCCTTTCCTCCCTTAAAATTAAGGTAAAATGGGAAATTATGTCCAAGCACAACGCCAAGTCCGCCATACATCATCAGAAGAAGCTCATTACCATTCTTATTGCCAAATACAAAATGAATTATAGCCATACACATAATTGGCTTTAATGCATCAAAAAGATATGTTGTCATACCGGCTTTTTTGCCAAGTGTTCTCATAACATTAGTTGTTCCGGCATTACCGCTTCCATATTTTCTTATATCAATATGCTTAAATCTTCCATACCAGTAGCCGGCCTGGATTATTGAGCCTAAAAGATAGCCGGTTACAAGACAAATCACACGTTCTAACATCAGTCTTTCTCCTTGCGTTCCCTGTTAATAAATCTTATTGAAGTTCCCCTGAAGCCAAATGCCTCACGAATCTTATTTTCAATATATCTTGTATACGAAAAATGAGTAAGCTGCTTATCATTTACAAACATTACAAATGTAGGCGGTTTTACAGACACCTGTGTAATATAATAAATTCTTAAACGCTTTCCTTTATCTGAAGGCGGCTGCTGCATAGCAACTGCTTCTGTAAGTATTTCATTAAGCACACCTGTAGGCACACGCATGTTCTGGCTGTCGATAATCTCATCAATAAGCTCATAAATCTTATTGAGACGCTGTCCTGTGAGTGCTGAAATAAAAAGAATCTCTGCATAAGGCATAAATGAAAGCGTATCTTTTATTTTATTTGTATATTCATATATCGTCTTATCATTCTTTTCGATTGCATCCCATTTGTTCACGGCAACAATTATACCTTTGCCGCGTTCATGTGCAATACCGGCAATCTTTGCATCCTGCTCTGTAACGCCTTCTATCGCATCAATTACAATAATAACAATGTCAGCACGCTCAACAGCCGCTACAGTACGTATAATACTGTATCTTTCAATCTCTTCTTTTATCTTGTTTTTACGGCGTAATCCCGCTGTATCAATAAATACATACTCTTTGTTATTATACTTTATCGTTGTATCAATAGCATCTCTTGTAGTACCGGCAATATCGGAAACAATAACCCTGTTTTTACCGACAAGCTTATTTACAATTGATGACTTACCTACGTTAGGTTTGCCTACTATAGCAATCTTAGGTCTGTCATCTTCCTCATCGCCATCTGAATCTTCAGGAAAATGCTTAATTACTTCATCAAGCATATCTCCGATTCCCAGCTTTGAAACAGCAGAAACCGGAATCGGGTCGCCGATGCCAAGATTATAAAATTCATATACATCCGGCATGAACTTATCGAAATTATCAACTTTATTTACAACAAGTATTACCGGCTTATGAGAACGGCGGAGCATATCAGCAACTTTGGCATCTGAATCAACAAGTCCCTGACGCACATCAGTAAGGAATATGATTACATCAGCTGTCTCAATAGCTATCTCAGCCTGCTCACGCATCTGCGAAAGAATAATATCATTAGTTTCAGGTTCAATACCGCCTGTATCAATAAGTGTGAACGACCTGTCAAGCCATGTCACATCTGCATAAATACGGTCCCTTGTAACACCGGGTGTATCTTTTACAATAGAAATCTGCTGTCCCGCAAGGTCATTAAATAATGTTGATTTTCCAACATTTGGTCTGCCGACAACAGCTACAATAGGTTTGCTCATCTATAGCCTCCATTAACAAATTTACAAAAAATTAATAAACATAATCTAATATATAATAGCAGTTAAATTGTATTTTGTAAAGTTATGTGATATTGTTATAGACGTGTTAATATTTATTGGAGGTACATTTTTAATGTTAAAAAATACATCACGATTCAAAAAATTGTGTAAATCGGCAGCAGCCGTCTTAATTGGACTGCAGCTTGCCATCACATCACTTGTTCCTGTAATGGCAGAAGACATTTCTCTTTCCGACACTTCAAAAGCATCGACTTACAAAATTGCCGACCTTGATGTCGCTGTAACAGTTTCGGACGACCTTGTCTGTTTCACACAGAATGTTACATCTAACAATTCTTATCTTGACCTTATCGGTGCAGATGACGTAGAACAGCTTCGTGCACTTATGAAAGTTAATAATATTTATCTTGAAATCATACCAAAGCAGAATGTTACATATGAAATACTTTTAAGCGGAAAAGACGCTCCTTCCGGTGTAGAATCACTTAACGATTTAAGCGATGATGAGTTACAAAGCAGCTTCAAATCATATGTCGAATCAAGAGACAACACAAAAAATGAGATTGTCACGGAAAACATTACCAATTCATATATTGATAAAATCAACGGTGTTACATACTTTGTAACAGATGTAACTTCAATTGCCAATAATGATGTAACTGTTTATCTCAGAAAATATTATACAATCATGCGTGGCAAGGCAATTTCATTTTCGCTCCAGACAAACCAGTCAGTGCTTACAGACAACATGAAAACAGAACTTGAAAATATAGTAAAAACAACCGAATATAAAAACATCAAAAAATCAATATTTGACAATCCAATTTATTCAGAAATAATGACAACTGTTCTTTCATTGCTTCTTCCTATCGCAATTCTTGCACTTATAGTATTTTTTATAACTAATAGTGCCAAAAGAAAAAAGAAAAAACATTGATTTTTAAGATTCATTATCCACATAACTATGAGAAACACGCTCCGCGAGTTTCTCAAGTTATCGCGGCAGTCGCCAAGGTCTCGTGCAAGCACGGACTTTGGCTCGTTACACGCGTAAATAAAACAAAGCTGCCACTTAACACAATCTATCGTTAAGCGGCAGCTTTTAAGTTTTTTATAAATGTTTATTCATTAAACTTATGTATATCTTCCCTGATTTCCTGCATCCGTACATCTGTCTGATAAATATTTTCAGCACATTCTGTAAGCTGTTTTACTATTTCAGGCATATCATCATTATCAAACTGTTTATAATGCATCTGATGTTCGAGACTTGCCCAGAAGTTCATGGCAATCGTTCTTATCTGGACTTCAACTTTCATATATTCTTTTCCTGACGATAAGAAAATAGGAATAATTACTACATAATGGAGACTTCTGTAACCGTTCGGCTTTGGATTTTTGATATAATCTTTTACTTCCATAACCTCCACGTCGTCCTGTGATATAAGCATGCGTGCAACATCATAAATATCACTTATAAACGGACAAACAACACGGATTCCCGCAACATCATTAAGATTGTCTGCTATCGACTGTATTGAAACAGGATAATTTCTTCTTTTAAGCTTCTCATATATGCTCAATGGCGATTTGATTCTTGAACGTATGCTGTCAATCGGATTACGCTGGCGTTTTGTCTTAAATTCATCATTTAATATTTCAAGCTTTGTCTGCACTTCCCTTATTGCACATCTGTACATCATCATAAGTTCCTCAAATTTCACACTGTTCTCAACAAATTTAACGAACTGCTCCTTTGTAATAATATTTTCAGGAATAATTTCATTTTCATAACGGGGACGGTCCATCATCACTGTAATGACATCCAGCGGTTTCACTTTGTAGCTACTCTTCACCGGTTTGCCATTGGCCATAACGAATCCATCTTCGGCAGCTTTCTGAATACGGTTGCGCGAAGCATTGACAATACGTTCGAACAGATATTTGTCGACTCTGACCATCGCCTGCCCCTTGTCTACAACCACGCGGAAGTGCTCGTAAAGCTGGGATTCGTCACCGACAGGTTCTATATCATCCAAATCATTCTCCAGTTCATCCGGAAGTTCTTCCTCTATCATGCGAGTCCGTTTCTGTTATTTATCTATTAAAACCAACTATCATCTTGGGCAGATGATGATTCCGACGTAACCGGCTTCTCCGTATCCACGAAAACTTCGACCGAGTCCTCTTCTTCCGACATATCACCGGAGCCGTCTCCTACCATCAATGTCAAAGAAGCTCCCAAAGGAATCTTTTCTCCGGCAGCCAACTGACGTCCCTGATATTTCACACCGTACACCCAGTCTTTCTCACCATTTACCAATTGAATCTGATTCAGTTTAAAACCGGCATTCAGTAACTTAGCCTGTGCCTGCCGGAGCGAGCTGTTGTCCGCCACATCAGGAATGGCACGTAAAGGGACATCCAGTGTATTAACAGTCAGGTATACCGTACGTCCTTCCTTCACTTTCTCACCGGCTCCCGGTTTCAGTTCAAGAATGATACCCGCTGCTTTATCCTTGACATATTTAGTATCGGAAATCACATATACCAGACCGTGATTCCGGAACATCTTCGTAGCTTCTTCCACTGTCATTCCTTTCACATCGGGAACTACCACGCTTTCACCATGATGTGTATGTATATCAAGCCATTTCAACACACCAAATATCATCACTATCACCACCACAATCATGGCGATAATATTCACCCAGAAATATTTATTGTTTTTAAAAGAAAAGAATTCTTTAATAGTCATACGCATTGCTGTTAATATGCGCCAAAGATACGACAAAATAGTTGAACTTTTAAAAAGTAGGCGATGAAAAATGTCCCTACCTATTATGCAAGGACACTTATCATCACCAGAATTGCTGCAACTATAATCCCCACTCTTATAGATTTCAACAACC
>ERZ780162.600-NODE-600-length-28089-cov-9.587644_pt1 | contig 28089 bp, 10 predicted proteins | sample MGYA00511474_ERZ780162 | MGnify/ENA primary metagenome ERZ780162 (study PRJEB29588, sample SAMEA2143633) | human gut metagenome | biome: human gut; feature: human-associated habitat; material: faeces | place: Denmark | collected 2008/2010 ...
AAGGCGTCAAGGGCCAGGGCCGCGTGTTCTCCTCGCTGGAAGAGGCCGAAATGGCCCTCGACCGCCACGAGATCGACATGCAGGCCAAGGTGCTCATCCGCCTGCCCGAGAGCTTCGTGCTGCCGAAGAACTGGGAGCCCGGCGAAGTCAAGGTGCTCGACCCGCGCGAAGGCGAGGACGAGGTCGTCAAGGAAGAACGCTTCCACGACGGCACCGTGCTGTTCGCCACCTCCTACGGCCGCATCCTGTTCAACGAGACCCTGCCGACCGACTACCCGTTCGTCAACGAGCAGGTGGCCAAGGGCCGTCTGTCCAAGATCGTCGATGACATCGCCATGCGTTACTCCACCCAGCAGGTGGCCGCCACGCTGGATGCCCTGAAGGATCTCGGCTTCACCCGCGCACCGTGGTCCGGCGTGTCCTTCGCGTTCTCCGACGTGAACGAGCCGCCCGAGCGCGACGAGAAGATCGCCGAGTACGAGGCCAAGGCCGACAAGGTCAACGCCAACTACGAGATGGGTCTGTTGACCGAGGAAGCTCGCCGTCAGGAACTCATCGACCTGTGGACCGAGTGCACCGCCGAAGTGTCCAAGGAAGTCGAGGAGAAGTTCGACCCGACCTCCAACCTGGCCATCATCGTGCAGTCTGGTGCACGAGGCAACATGATGCAGATCAACCAGATTGCAGGTATGCGAGGCCTCGTGGCTAACCCGAAGGGTGAGATCATTCCTCGTCCTGTGAAGTCCAACTACCGCGACGGCCTGTCCGTGCTGGAGTACTTCATCTCCCAGCACGGTGCACGTAAGGGTCTGGCCGATACCGCACTGCGTACCGCAGAATCCGGTTACCTGACCCGTCGTCTGGTCGACGTCTCCCAGGACGTCATCGTGCGCGAAGAGGACTGCGGCACCAAGGCCGGTCTGCCCATCCGCGTCGCCGAGCGCGACAACGACGGCAACCTGGTGCTCGTCAAGGCCGCCGACGGTGGCCCGTACTCCCGTCTGCTCGCCGCCGACGTCATCGACCCGGCCGACGGACAGACCGTGCTGTACAAGCGCGACGACGCCCTGTCCATGGACGTGCTCAACGACCTCGTGGCCCACGGCGTCGAGGAAGTCAAGTGCCGTTCCGTGCTGACCTGCGAGTCCAAGCGCGGCGTGTGCGCCAAGTGCTACGGCTGGTCCCTGGCCACCAACAAGCTGGTCGATGTCGGCGAGACCGTCGGTATCGTCGCCGCCCAGTCCATCGGTGAGCCTGGTACCCAGCTGACGCTGCGTTCCTTCCACTCCGGTGGTGTGGCCGCGGCCTCCGATATCACCCAGGGTCTTCCCCGTGTCACCGAGCTTTTCGAGGCCCGCACCCCGAAGGGTGAGGCCCCGATCACCGAGTTCGCCGGCAGCATCAAGATCGTGGAGAACGATCGCGGTCGCCAGATCATCCTGACCCCGGACGCCGATTCCGGCGCACCGAAGGAAGACGGCGTGATCAAGCCGATCACCTACCAGGTCTCCAAGCGCGTGCCGCTCAAGGTTGCCGACGGCGACCACATCAAGGTCGGCACCCAGCTGGTCGAAGGTTCTGTGGACCCCAAGAAGATCCTCACCATCCTCGGCAAGCGCGCCGCCCAGGTCAACATCGTGGAGGAAGTGCACACCGTGTACCGCTCCCAGGGTGTGGATATCCACGACAAGCACATCGAGGTCATCGTGCACCAGATGACCCGTCGCGTGACCATCATCGACTCCGGCGACACCGACCTGCTGCCGGGTGAGCTGGTGGACAACGCCCGCTTCCGCGAGATCAACCGCAACATCGTCAAGAACGGTGGCCGTCCGGCCGTCGGTCGTCCGGCGCTTATGGGTATCACCAAGGCGTCGCTGGCCACCGACTCCTGGCTGTCCGCCGCATCCTTCCAGGAGACCACCCGCGTGCTCACCGAAGCCGCCCTCTCCGAGAAGGTCGACGACCTCAAGGGCCTCAAGGAGAACGTCATCATCGGTAAGCTCATCCCGGCCGGTACGGGCCTCGCGCGCTACCGCAACGCCGTGGTCGAGCCTGACAAGGCCATCCGCGACACCATCTACCCGAACTTCGGTCTGGGCGGCGATGGCGATCTCGGCGACGCGAGCTTCTCCGACGCCGACCTGTCTGACCTGAACTTCTCGAACCTCGAGTTCGGCGATCTGAAGCTCGGCGACGACTTCAACCCGGATGATTTCTACTCCGATCAGGGCGGTCAGCCTGACATCGAGGAGTAAGTGAGAAGGTCCTAGAAAGGATGCCCCTTCTAGGACTCAGATCTTGCGTTAATCGCAATAAGATGGCCCGGAACTATATCAGTTCCGGGCCATCCGTATATTTGCCATTGTGATTTTCCTGTTGAACAAGAGCAGGCAGCCGCTCGTTGCTTGATTACTCAAGCCTGTTTTTCGGTGAACTGGAAGAACTGGTCTCCGATACGCACCGTGGCAGGCGCGCTGAGCTTGAGCGGTGTGCCCTTGGTGACTTGTGTCTCTTGGCCATTGGTGATGATGTAGGTGCCGTTCAACGAGCCGTAGTCCTCGATCCACAGCGCGCCATCGGTGTCGATGCTGATGGCGGCATGGTTGCGGGATGTGGTGCGGGTCGGGTCTACGATACGCACCGCCTTGGCACCCTGCGGCACATCCATGGAAGGCTTGCGGCCCAGCAACGTGCTCTTATCGATCACGATGGTCTGGCCGGTGACATCGTTATGCAGCAGGTACGTCTTCTTCGGTGCCTTGGACGTGAACGAGGAGGAGAGCACGGTGCTGTCCCAATCCTCGATGTCGTTTTCGGCGGCGTGCGGTGTGGTGTCTGCCGGAGCGGTGGCAGCGGGCTCAGCGGCGGCGGCCGTGGCGGCAGGCTCTGCGGTAAAAGCGGTATTGGTTGCCGCTTCCGCGGTACTGGGCTGCCCGTAGTCGTTCTGCGGTTCGGCTGTGCCAACTGCGGAATCCGGGGTGCCTTCCACCGGATCGTCAGAATACCAACCCAGTTCAGGTGCTGGAGGGTAGGGAAGTTTGGCCATGATGATGCCGTCCTTTCACTGACGGGAAGCCAGAGCGGCGTTGATTGCCGGGTCGCCGAGCTGGCCCAGCCATTCGATCAGTGCCGGATAGGTGTTGGGATTACGTGCGATGCAGGCGCGTAGTTCAGGCGCGTACTGGGCAATCTGGGCGATTTGCATCTGGTCGGTGGTGGTCAGGGCCTGTTCGGCGGTGAAACCGTAAGGATTGGTGGCCACAGGCTCCTCGAATGCCGCCTGAGCCGCGGGCTGCTGAGCCTGTTTGGCGGCGGGCTGCTGGGCCGCCTGTGCCGTGGCTTTCTGATCCTGAACCGGGCCGCCGAATGCCTCGGCAGTGAACCCGTATTGCGCCAGGGTCTCGCGGGCGCGATCGTCACCGAACTCGGCGATCCAACGCTTCAAGCCGGGATAACAGCGCGGATTCACGGCGACATTGGCACCGAATTCCGGATTCTCGTAGGCGATTTTTGCCAACAGAATCGGATCCGCGTTCGGATCTTGTACGGCAGCGACCGCAGCATCATAATCAACCATGGGATTACCTCCTTATGTTCGCTCGGTTATGCCGAACGTATGGTCCGTAGTGTTTGTAGTGTTGCGTCTTCAATGGCGCCGATATCCTCACCTTCGTCCAGCCTGAATGCGCTGAACGCATGATGTTCGGGTTCGGTCAATGGCATATCGGCCACAATCACAGTGATATTGTCGGTTCCGCCCGCATCAAGAGCGGCCGCCACCAAGGCGTCCACGGCCTCCTGCGGACTGGAATGCGCCGCGGCGATGGCCGCGATCTGTTCGTCCGGCACCTCGCCATGCAATCCATCCGAACAGATGATGAAGCGGCCGGTCAGATCGGCGACATATACGTCGGGCATGATGCCATCCGGATCACCCAGACATTGTGTGATGATGTTGCGTGGAATGGTCGCCTCCGCCTCTTCCGGCAACATCTGCCCGGAATCGATGGCTTCCTGACGTTGCGAATGGTCTCGCGTGATGCGGATCAGCGAAGCGGCGTCCCACACGGGAATGATATCCGTGGCGGGAGCATCGGCATGCGCCAACGGACTGAGATGGTAGGTGCGGGAATCGCCGACATTGACCACATAGGTCTGGTCCGAGAAGTCCTGATCATCGGCGTCACTGAACAAAGCAGCGCTGCGGGCGCTGGCGGAATCCGCATGATCTTGGGGCAGTACCAAACCGGAGCAGGTTGTGCCGGCCACGCCGCCAAGGCGGTCTCCCAGATCGAGAATGTCGTGCTGGGCCCGTGCCAAGGTGTCGTCGATATCCTGACGGGTGCGTGAAGGCATGGCGGCCAATTGTGCGAAATGCTGGGCAGCCAACTGGCTTGCCTGCTCGCCGCCTTTGCCGCCGCCCATGCCGTCACAGACCATGAACACGCCTTGTTGCGCGAATCCGGTGTCTTGGTTGTTTTTGCGCCTAAGACCCACGTCACTGGTCATCGCGATACGGATGGAGCCTGTGGTCATGACGCCTTCCCCTTCTTACGCGTGCGCTTGACATGCGTCGTGTGCGGCTTTGCTGCGTGCCCATTTGACAGTATAGCCACGCTTTTCAGGGAAAGTCGTGTACGTATCCTCCTGAAACGCGGCAAAGAAGCGAGCATTGCCTTGCGTAATTGGTCGACTCCTGTCCAATATGTGGTGGCTTGGCCCGATTCAATGTCTTGCCCCGAGAACGTGGCGTAGTCGGCTTCCCGGCCAAGCTGGATCAAAGCCTGGTCATCTGTGCCGAGTTGACGGGCGATGGCACCGGCCTGATCTCGACGAGTGCCCTTGGCTGTGATGCCGCTTTGCTCGGCAAGCATGCGTATGGCATTCCAACCTGCTGCCACACGGGCTTTCGGACTGCCGTGTCGCCGCGCTCGTGCCAGCAGTATGGCCTTGAACATCAGAATCAGACCGCAGGCGATGAGTAGGGTCCACAATGGGCTGCCGTACAGGGCCACCTTGCGGGTCACTCGCCAGAACCGCGCCCAGAACAGGTTGGTCGGCGAATCATCGGCGTCGGCGCCGGCCAATGAGCTTTGGCCCTTGGCTTGCGTCTGATCGCGCAGCGGATCGGTCAACGGCACTGGTGGTTGCCGGACCAGCGTCTGCGGATTCGGCGGCGTCAGGTTCTGGTTTTCATCAGGCATCTTGGTCTCCTTGGGCGTCGGATAGAACGCCACCCATCCCAGGCCCTGCAATTTGATTTCCACCCAAGCGGTGACATCGTTGCCGGTGAATTCGATTTTGGTGCCATTGCCCGAGGTCTTCTCCGTGCGGGCATCGGTGATTTCGCCATCCTCGTTTTTCGGCAGGAAGCCCAGGACCACACGGGAGGGCAGTCCCAGATCACGAGCCATCAGTGCCATGGCGGAGGCATATTGCTCGGAGTCGCCCACCATGGCCGTGCCTGCCAGCAGCTTGTTGATGCGGTAGTTGCCATGGCCGGCATCGGAGGGATGGTCGCCTTCAAGTCCATGAGAGAACCATCCGGAGTCTTTCAATGTGTCGGCCAACGCCGTGGCTGCGGCACCGCCCGAGGACTGCCCGCCGGCAATGGACGTGGCCAGTTTGCTGGCCGAATCGGGAACATCCTGGGCTTCTGGTTGGGTGATGCGGGCCGCAGCCGCACTGCTGATCTGCTTATCGGTGGGCTTGCGGGCGATAATGCCGGATTCGGTATAGGTGAGGCCTTTACGCGTGCCGGCGGGAATAATGGCGGAATCGGTATCCGTGTTGTAGTAAAACGTGTCATTGCCGTTGTCGGCATCGTTGGCGAAGCTCACGCCAGTGGCCGCTCCCGCCAGCGGCAGCCAGGTGTCGGTCAGTTCCTGATCGACGGTGAAGGTCGCAGTGAAGGATTTACCCTGCTCATCCGCCTTGATCGTGGTGCCCACGCGATGATAATTCGAGGAGTCCGTGGCTTCGGAAGAATCGGACAGGTTCCATACTGTGCCATCGAATCGATCCATCACCGCAAGTTTGACCGGTGTTCCGGCCGGCAGATTATGAACGGTCAGCAACACGTCTTTTTTGTGGTCCTTGATATAGGATCGCATGCCGCTGAGCGGGCTGGTGTAATCGTAGGGGCTTAACGGCGGATCGTAGCGGTCACGCAGCACGAAACGGTCCTGTGGCACCAGCAACGTGCCCCCGAAAGCAAGGCCGGCAGCGAGCACGACGATGATCAGCGCGGATATCCAGCGCCCCCCTTCCAGCAGTTCAAGACGCCAAGACAGCCAGATAATCAGCAGCAAGGCAAAGGCAATACCGCAGATGGCGCGTTGCCAGCCGCTGTCTGTGCCCAGCAGGGCACATACGGCCACGGCCGCCGCAAGGGGCAGCACTCCCACCAGAGACAACCATGCGTTGGCATTAATGGCAAACACGCCGGTGAAGAACGTAAGCCACAGGCCGATGGTCCATACCGCCATCAGCACGCCGTCTTGCGTGCCCAGAGGCGGATCGACGGAAATAATGTACTTGAACGAGCCAAACGTCATTTCCCAACCTGAACTCAAGGTCTTCAAGGTGGGAATCACGTAATGGGACGTAGTGGAACTCAGCGTTACCACCGGGCCGATGATGAATTGGGCAAACGCCAGAAACACGATTTGCCACCACAGTCGCAACGCCGGCAACATGCCCGCCAGAGCGATGATCGCGCCCAGCAAGGTGGCCGGTACAGCGGCAATCGCCCAAGTGGCCACGCCGCCGTACACGTCGATGAGATTGGCTTGCGCCAGCAACATCATCGCCGCTATGAGTACGAGGCTGGCGATTCGTTTGCCCCACGGCTGGCGACTGAGGCCCATGCCGCGAAGCACATTGCCTCTGGTCATCCAGATAACCGAATGTGTGGAGTCGGCCCAGGAGCCGGTGGTGGTGGAGGTCCCGGTGTACGTGCCGGAGGAAGTGCCGGTGTATGTGCCGCTCGATCCGGCGTACGCAGCGGTATTGGTATTGGTGATACTGGACTGGTCGAAGGTCATGCGAGCACCCCCATGATCAGCGGGAGATCATCGAGGTCGCCGATGGTGGCCAATGTGAAGTTGGCGAATCTTCTGATGCCGCGATTGGCGCCGGCGCTGGCCTGCAATACCACGCAGCTGGCCGATCGGGGCAAGGCCAAGGTCATGCGCTTGATTTGCTCGATGTCTTTCAGCGATCCAACAGTGAAAAAATAGAACGAAGCATCAGGACTGTGCTTCAGCGTGCCCTCGGCGAGATTCGGATTATCCTCACGATCAGGCTCTATGGCACTGGCGTTGTCGAGGAACTCCATGGCGTTGCGCGGCTGGCCGTGCGCGTTGCCCGCGTGGCAGAACAATGGACGATCCTGCAGCAGGCATTTGACGCCGATGGAGGAGTGGATGGACACCGCCATCTCGAATTCCTCGCCGTTGACGTATTCGTCCGGGTTCACGCTGATGGTCACCGAGGTGTCGGTGCGGCGCGTGGCCTCATATTGGCGAATCATCAACGTGCCGGTTTTCGCGGAGCTCAGCCAGTGGACGTTACGCACGTCGTCGCCCGGCTCGTATTCGCGCAATCCGTAGAAGTCGAGATCATCATCCACGATCTGGCCGGATGGTTGGCCTTCCAGGTCGCGGGGCACGCCGGCATTCAGAGTATCGAGACGCACGGTACGAGGGTGGATGAATACGGTGATGCGGTCGGCCAGCTCCTTTTCGTGACGCACCAGACCGAACGGGTCTCCCTTGCGGATGCGCAATGGGCCGATGGGCAGTATTGCGCGCGATACGGTACGGAACTCCACATCGGTTTGCTTGGATTGCCCGGGAGCCAGCATGGGGATGTTGAATCGTTCATGCGCATCGCCGATTGGCAGATATCCGCGTGCCGTGGTCGTCGGCGTTCTGCCGGTGTTGTCGATGCCGACGATAACGGATACGGTGTCTCCCACGGTCACGCGATGATTGGATACGACGATGGACGCGTGGAAGCGTGTGTTGCCGAGGGAAAGCACGATTGCCGCGAGCATCATCACCATCGCCACGATGCCGAATACGAGCAGCTCATACCAGCCCAGAAACGGGAACGCAATAAGGCATGCGATGCCTGCGCCCGTTACCGCCCAGCCCAAGGGCGAGACGTAGGATGCGAAGAACCGTCTGATGCGTCTTACCGCGCGCTTGAACATGCGTTCAGCGCGCCGGCGACGGCGTAATGCGGCGGATGTAGATGCCATGGTCGGATACCTTTCCGGGCCCTATCAGGAACCGATGGTGGGGGAGGGAACGTCTTCGAGCACCTGTGCGATCAGGCTTTCCGGAGTCGCGCCATCGAAGGTGGCTTCCGGAGTCAGCGTGATACGGTGTGCGAGCACGGCCACTGCAAGGTCCTTGACGTCATCCGGCACCACGTAGGCACGGCCATCGGCCGCGGCCCAGATACGGGCGCATCGGGTCAGTGCCAAAGCGCCACGCATGGAGGAGCCGACCGTGATCTTCTCGTTGTGGCGGGTCGCCTCGACGAGCCTGACGATGTATTCACGAATCGCATTATCCACATAGATTTCGGTGGCCACCTGACGCAGCCGCATGACATCGTCACCGCTCAGCACCGGGGAAATGGTCTGCGCACGGTCGGTGATATCGACCTGCTTGAGGATATCGACGGACACATCATGGCCCGGGTAGCCGATTGACGTCTTGATAAGGAATCGGTCCATCTGCGCCTCAGGCAGCTTATAGGTACCGAGCTGCTCGATGGGGTTCTGGGTTGCAATCACGATAAACGGCTGCGGCACATCATGTGTGACGCCGTCAACGGTGACTTTCTGCTCTTCCATAACCTCCAGAAGTGCGGACTGCGTCTTCGGCGATGCACGGTTGATCTCATCGGCCAGCACGATGGAGGCGAAAATCGGGCCTTCGCGGAACTCAAATTCTCCGCGCTTCTGATCGTAGAAAGTCACACCCACCACATCCGAAGGCAGCAGATCGGGCGTGAACTGAACACGCTTGAAACCGGTGGAAATGGAATTGGCCAAGCCTCGGGCCAACTGGGTCTTACCGGTGCCGGGGTTGTCTTCAAGCAGAATATGGCCACCGACCATCAGTGCGGTGACGCATTGCTTGATAGGGATGGTCTTGCCGATAACCACCTTGGAGACATTTTCGACCAGCGCATTGAAGGACTGCTGGAAATCCCGGACCTGAGCCGTGGGCTGGGGCAGTAGTCCGGAATTGATGCTGGCGGGCAGTGCCGATGCGGCTGCTTGCGCGGATTTGCTCGACTGACGCTGCGGCTGTGATTGCGGCTGTGATTGCGGCTGGGATTGCGCGGTGGCCTGCTGCGGGATGGCTGGCGTCGATCCCTTGCGCGGCTTGAGCACGGTGCTGTCATCGCCCGCAGGAATGGAGGCGGCATCAGTAGTAGGAGACGGCTTTTCTGACGGCGCTTGTGACGGCCGCTGCGGCAGGTTAGGCAGCGCAACGGACTGCGGCGCCGACTCGGTGCTTGGGGTCGTGCCGGTGTGTGGTGCGGATGCCAGGTGCGTGGCGTCGGACAAGTGCGTGCTGTCGGATAGCTGCGTGCTGTCGGACAGACGGGTCGTGTCAGACAACTGCGTCGCGTCATCGATGTTCTCGCTCATGGATGTTCTCCTACTGCTTGTGAATGGTGGTTGACGATATTGGGGTATTGCCGAAACCAAGAATCCAGGGGTTCTTGGCCAAAGTGGTGACATCGGTACCGGATTTGAGCGACTTGGTCCCCTCCGAGGAGTCAGAGGGACGTGTGCCCGCGACGCTGCCTCCGTCCGCAGTGTTGTCGAGACCGGAGTATCCCGGCCCGCCGGTGACTTTGACGCTCCACGCGTAGTTGCCATCGGCGGCCACGGCCAAGTCGGTGACATCCAATGGCTGGCCGGAGTTCCACGTGAACGGTTGGCCATTGATGATGATTTGTACAGTGGCCGACTTGCCATAGACATCAACCGAACCGCCGGTGACGTTAATGACGTGAGCGTTGTCTGACCAGCGCAGCTCCTGCGGTTTGTTGATTACAGCCTTCTTCTCATAGGTGTAAGGAGCGCCATTGTGCGGGCCTCCGGTGACGGCGTCGCTGGTAGCGCCGTTGAACACCTGTTGCACCGATGCGGTGTTGCATTTGGCCCAAGGACTCATTCGGAAGTCGAGTGAGTTCCGGTTAGTAGCTGTACCGGAATCGATGCCATCGGCAGTCACGCTGTAGGACTGCGCATGTCCCTGCTTGGTCCAATGCACGGTGCATGTACTGCCGGATCCGGTGGTGTAGACGTCAGTGGGCGGCTGGACCTTGTACTGCGGGACAAAGCTGCTCTTGCCCGTGCCGGAGGAAGCATCGCGCTGCGGCACCACGGTGGCCGTTACGGTGATTTCCCGGGTGTTCAAATCGTTCTCATTGATATCGAACGTAGCGCCACTGTCACTGCAATCGATGGTGTCCTTGACGTCTCCTCCCAAGGAAATTCGCCGGCAGCCGGCATTGCGGTTATTGCCGAGAGTGACTTTCGCCGTTACCGTGGTGTCGTCGTTCGACAACGCAATGTTCGGCGCATCCGGGTCTCCCCAGATCTTCTCTGACGGCGATGCGGCGGACTCGGCACTCCAATTGATTTTGTTATGGGCTTTGACGGTCGCCGTAATGGCGGTGCCATCGGAAATGTCGTTGTTGTTGAACGTAAACGACAGCTCGGTGGCCGTATTGCCGGTTTCCTTGGTCTGCGGAGCACCTGCACCGGTGACGGTCACTGAATAGTTGTCGACGGCGCTGAAATCACCGCTCGGCGCTTTCCACGTCACCTTGGCGGTTTTATTGCCACCTGTGACCGTAACATCGGTGGGAGCGGACGGCACCTTGTCCGGTGTGGCTTCGACGGCGGTGGACGGCTTGGACCAGCCGACGTCATTTCGCGCGGCGACGGTGAAGGAATAGGTTTTGCTGTTCTTCAGACCAGTGACCTGGCATGAGGTGACGGTACCGCAATCCTTCTCTCCGGTGACGGCACCGGTCCAACTGACCTTGTAGTTGGTGATCGGGCTGCCATTGGCGGCACCGGGCGTCCATGTGAGGCTGACCGCGCTGTCCTGCGGTTCCCCGGCTACGGGGGAGAGCAGTGGCGGCTCGGGCTTGTCGATCACGGACACGGTAATCGATGCGGTGACTTCACGATCCTTGGACTTGGTGCCGTCTTGCACGGTGACGAGCACGGTGTTCGTGGAAGCACCTACATCGGATGCGACGGCGATGGTGATGTTTCCGGAGGCATCGCATCCGGCGATGGTGAGTTTGGCGGCGTCATCCGCCTTGCAGCTGATGACGGTCAGCGAGGAATCGGGGAACGGATTGTACGCGCCGGTAAGCACGTTCACGGCATCGCTGGCACCGGCCTTGATCTTCAACGTCTTGTTGCCGACGCGTGTCAGCGGACGGGTCGAAGACACTACGCGCACGGTCACACCGGCATTCACGGTGCCCGCGCCGTATGCGATTTGCACGGGAATGGACGCGGTGGTGCCAGGAGCGGCATCCTTGGTGGCGGAAACCTGCAAGCTACCGGAACGGGACAGGTTTGCGGTGATTTGCCTGGATGATGAGCTTCCACCGGAATACGTGTATTGCTTTTCGTCGTCATACACGCCGGACGGTGCATGGGTGAGCGCCGTCAGATCAACGGTCTTGGGGTCCGCGCCCGCCTCGACATCAATAGTGGAGGACGAGAACGTGGGCGGCGGCACATCGCGGCCTATCACCGTGATCTGGAGAGTGATCACTGCGGAATTGATGATCTTGGTCTTATCCGATCCCTGCTTGCCATCCACAGCGGTAAAGGTAATGGAGGCGGGGCCTGCGTAGTCTTTTGCCGCAGTGAACTTCAGGGTCTTGTCGTTCACGTAGAAATCGGAGTTGGAAGCCTTGGTGGCGCTGATGGAATCAGCGCTTTCGATATACGGTTCCTTGCCGGCGCCGACGCGAACATAGTCATTGATGTTGATTTCAATGGTTTCGCGCGAGTTGACCTTCAATTCCGGTGCCTTGGGACGCAATGTGGGCGGAAAGACACCATAGGCCGGTACCTGGATGAACGCGGTGGAGGTGATGTTGTATTTCGTATTGGTCACCGTGTAAGGCACGGCTCGCGCCTGTGGCGTCAGGTCGACGGTGATGGTGGTCGAATGCTCGCCGCCCTTGACGTGAGCGTGAGCGCTGGCGGAGGGATGCACGCCGACCTTGAGCTCATTGGCTGTGCCGGAAGGATTGGCGATCCACTGGGAAACATCCACATCCACGGACTTCTTATCGATGGTGGCGGCGGACGGCACACGATAGTCGTAGGCGGTAGGCGGCTCGATGGCGGCACTCGGATCCACGTTTACCGTGAGGGTGGCCGTATCGGACAAGCCGGCCTTGTCTTTGACCGTGTAGGCGATATAGTCGGTGGTGGCGCTGCCGGGCGTGGTGAAGGAGATCATATTGTCTTTCACGCTCACCCCGTCGAGACCTTGGACCTCGACATGCTTGTCGACGGTCAGATTGGTGTTGTCGCCGGAGATGTCGTTCTGCGCGACCGGCACGGTTGCGGCCGTATTGGGCCTCAACGTGATTTCGTCATCCCTGGCGTATACGCCGGAGTCGGACGATCCTTGGAATACGCCCACGCGGATCTGCGCCTGTGCGCGCTGACCGGTCCAATCCTCCACGGCATAGGAGAAGGTGTCGGTGCCGGACGAATCCGGATACGCTTCATAGACCAAGTAGTCGGAACCGACTTCGGATATGCGGCCCAGCGTGGGTGCCTTGTTGCCCAGACCCAACAGCTGATCGTCGTCGCCATCCGTGTCTATGCCGGTCAGTGTGATGGGGATGCGGACCTTCTGCCCGGCGGCAACCTGCGCTTCGGCGTCATGCGGGGTTGGCGCGGCCTTGCTCGCTGCGTCGCTCTTATGCACGGTAATGGTGATATTGGCGGAAGCCACATTACCCAGATTGTCTTCAACCGTATAGGTGATGGGGAAGTTGCCGGTCTCGCTGGATGCTTGGTAGCGGACCGTGTCTCCAGAGACGAAGGCCAGACCCTTGAACGTCCCCTTGTCGTATTGCAGGTTGTTCTTGAGTTTGACCGTGGTGCCATCCGAGTAGGCCACATGGTCAAGCACATCCACGGACACGATGCCGTCGGTACGCACCTGGGCATTGATATTGCTGGCCTTGGGCACTGAATTCGAGGTGGCCAGAGCCGGCGGCTGCAACACGATGGTGCCCTTGGCGGTTCCGGAGGCGTTGGCCACGGTGTAGGTAAGGGCGACGGGCTTCGTGGGCACCTGACGCGCGGTGATATACACGCGCTTATGGCTGACGAGACCAACCTTGATGCCGGAGTCGGCCGGTGCGCTCACCGTGGTGACGGACAGCACACCGCCCATCGGATCGACGTCATTGGTGAGCGGCTCCACAATGGCGGTATTATCCGCGCCAAGCAGGGCGACATCGTTGGCGGCAACCGGTTTGGCGGCCTCGCCGGTGGCGGGCTGCACCTCGACTCGAGCCAATCCGGTGGCCGGAATCGAACCTTGAGTAATGATGTAGGGCACATAATAGGTGCCGGGATTGGTGGCCTTGAACGTCAACGACATATCCGCCGCATTGGTGGTCGTCGAAGCGCCGTTGGGCGTATCCACCTGAGTCAGTTGTGCCGGCTGCAAGGAAGTGCCATGCACATAAGAGGACAGCTTGACGACGGTATCCGTGTTGGGAACGGTGGTTTTCGCTACCGGGTCGATGACCGCGGCCAAGGTGTTCGCGGGCTTGACCGAGAAATACACCATGCCGGTGCCGGTTGCCGTGCCGTCGGAGACGGTGACCTCGACGCCCACACGTCCCGACGCCAGCGCACCGGTGTTGAACGTAAGCTGGCCGTCGGCTCGGGTGGACACCTGCACCTGGTCGGTGTTCTGGGCCACAGCGGAGACCAGAGTGAGCGGGTCTCCATCCGGATCGTTGAAGCTGCTCAGCGCATTGGCGGTATAACTGGCTCCCTGCTCCACATCGATCTCGGGAGGAGTGTCGAACTGTACGGGAGCGTGGTTGCCTCCATCATTCAGGGTTACGGTCACCGTGGCGGAAGAGGTCTGGCCGCGACCATCGGAAATATCGTAAGTAAAGGTAACGGTGCCTGCGGATGCGGCGGAGGCATCGAGTTGCAGATACCGGCCGTCGTAAATCGGCGAAATGGTGACGTCTTTGTTGTTTGGTGCGCCAACCTTGGTGATTTTCAGTACGGAACAATCGGTCTGCTCGTCATTGCGCAGCGCGTCGAGAATCTGTTCCGAACCGGCTCGTGCGCCGATTTCATCATCCTCGGCTTTGATTTGGCCGGATTGTGCGGAACAGGTCTTGGAGAAGTCGTGGTGGTTGTTGGCCGAGTCGTTGTTCTGCTGTTCTTTCTCGGTCTGCTCGGTCTGTATTTTGTTCCACTGTATTTTGATGACTTTGGTGGAATCCTCAGGGTTCCACACATTGCCGTTAACCGTGTCGTTGAGCACCACAAGGCGATGGTTGGTGCGGAACACCAATTCGGAAGTAGTATTGACGGATTCGAGGGTTTGCGGCTTGACGCTGGTATCCGTGGGGGAGCAGGCGCGAATGTAGTTGCTGGCCTTCTGGCTCCAAGCCGAGTACACGCAGCCCTTGGACGATACCGGTCGTGCCGGATTCGCCTTGCCCCCGTTGGCTATGAAATTCGCCTTGGCATTGGACTTCAACGGGATAAGCGCAAGGCCTCTCGGTGATGCCGCGGCCACCCAATCGGACTGTATGTCATCGGTGGGAGGCTCCTGAAGGGTGAGGGTGCCGGTCGTGTCGACATCGACGCGGCCGCCCTTGAATATGACGGTTTTGCCGGTTGCGATTACCGGCGTGCTCCCGATGACGGTAAAGCTTTCAACGGTCTGCTGCTTGCCGTCGGTCAGCGATTCGAGGGTTTTGACGTTGGCGCTGCTGGGATTGTCAAGACGCAGCACCATACCGTCGGATGGACGGTATCCGTAGACCTTGCCATCGTGGGTTACTGCGATGCGCCCGCCCTCGCCCAGCTTTATTTTCGGATCGGAAGTGGTGGGGGTCACGGAATCAAGGTTTTCCGACAAGCCGGTCCACACATTGCCGGTCTTCTCGTTGATCAGGGCTGCGGTATCCCCGCCGACCACAGTGGTGGTGCTGGCTTTGATGTCGGTCTTGACACCGGTGCTGACCGTGGATGCCTTGATGGTGGAGGCTTTGGTCGTTTCGGTCAGGATGGTGTCGCCATTATGCTGTGCGATGTCGAATCGTGGGGCGGAGGAGGAGACGCCGGCGTCGGCCTCCTTGTTCTTTACGTTGAATCGTGCGGCCTTCTGGTTTTTCAGCGAAGTGACCCATACGGTGCCATCGTCCAGTTGCACATGGCGGCGCGTGACGGTGCTCATGATCACCGCGCCGGCAACAAGTCCCAGAAGCAGCAGGAGCGTGATTACGGGAACCGTCCACGTATGCCCTTCGGAGGGCATAAGGCGGCGCAAAGCCGCGCTGATGCGTCGGCGACGATCGTATGACTGGGACGATGTGGCCATCTGAACTCCCTGACCCCTGTTTTCTCTGGTTGCTGGTGTAATGACAACGCTTTACGGTTCCGATACCTGCCGTTCCTGTTGTCCATTTGGTGAATTCGCCACTGCCGGGTGCTGCCTGATGCGATACGCAATGACAAGGTGGCATGCCCGGCAGTGGCGAGCGGATCATTCTTGCGGCTTGGCCGCACAGGCGATGGCGGGGCTGACGGACATCTGGCGGTTCTTGCGCACAATGGACACCTGAATGCAGGTCTGCGAGCCTTCCTGCGCGTTGACGGTCACCGTGGGATCTGACGTTGTGACGGTTTGCGCGCTCTGGTCGGTATTGCTGCCCTGCACTATGGCCCACGCATAGGTATCACCGCTTTGCGGGTCTGGATTCGTCCAGGTGAACGTCACGGATGACCCATCCGCCGCATAGGTGCCGTTCAGATTCTCCGGGGAAGGAATCTGGGCGTTCGCGGTATCGGTGATCACGTCATCCTGATTATTGCGGTTGTTGTCATCATCCTTGGTGCCGGGCGTCGCCACCTGTTTGGTATCTGATCCGGTGGCGCTGTCCATGCGGGGAACGACCACGAAGGCGAATATCAGTGCCGCTGCGGTGATCGCCGCAAGTATACCGACGGTAATACCCACCGGTTTGACCCATCGCCGTGACGAACGGGTGATCTGATCTCGCTGGTCCGTGGCCCGGCGCCGACGCTCGATGTCTTTGGGATAGGCCGGCATCCCTTCCACGGTAACGGGAGTGGCATGCCCGAAATATGCGAATTGCACACGCTGCATGGCACGTGCGAACTCCAACGCGGAGTAGTACCGCTGGTCGGGGTCCTTGTTCAGGGCCCGGCGCAGCACCGCTTCCACATCGGCCGGCACGTCGGGGCGGTTGAGGCGAGGCAATGGCTGGTTGACGATCAGCGAAATCAGTTCCGATTGCGAACGCGGGTGATAATCGTGCTGGAATGGCGAGCAGCCGACGAACATGGCGTACAGGGTGGCCGCCAGTGAATAGATGTCGGCGGCTTCCGAACCATTGGTCAGATGCTGAAGCACCTCAGGCGGTGCCCACGGCGGCGAGAATCCGGTTTCGGTACGGTCATACACATCGGTGGAGATACCGAAATCACCCAGAACAGGCAAGCCCTGCGAGGTGATGAGAATGTTGCTGGGCTTGATGTCGTGATGGATGATATTGCTGCGATGCGCGGTGAACAGCGCGCTTGACAGCTTGATGCCGAGGTCGAGTACCTGCTCGCAGGTCATGGACCGGGCCTTCATGATGCTGTTGTAGGTGCCGCCCGGCGCATATTCGATGACGATGTAGCCATGGCCATCGGAGGTGACGCCGGCACCATATACCGGCAGAATGTACGGGTGGGATGACAGCTTGGCCATGAAGTTGGCCTCGCGGTTGAGCAGGGCAGCGGCCCGTGGGTCAAGGGTTTTGGCGCTGGCCTTTACCGCCACCGGGCGTGCGGGCATACGCTGGTTATATAGGTACACCGTGGCGGTGGCACCGCTTCCCAACATCTGGACGAAATCATATCCGGGCAGCTTCGGCGGTCTCATCGGAATGTTGTCCATCTGTTCCCTCCCTCCTTGGAAAATGCGCTCTCCCTGCATTCGTTCTACAGGATACCGTCAAGGGTACGATTCTTCGTCGGGTTCGGTAAAATTTTTCCCTCTGTGACGGTCGGGTTTAGGCTGGAGCCATGATGACGAGACTTGAACCTGGAACAGTGCTGGACGGCATCGACCGTGATGGAGCGGCGAGGCTGATTGTCGGCACGCCTGGAAGCGGCAAAACTGAATTCGCCTTATCGGTGTTGATGGCGGGGCTGCGCCGCTACGGTGGCACGCAGGCGGTGATGGCCGTATCCGGCCGTGTGGCCGCCGATGCATTGGGCAATCGGGTGATTCGTGAGCTCGGGTTTTCCGTGCAGGCCAGGCCGGTCACCACGCTGGGTGCCGTGGCATTCCGGGCCATATCGGCTTCGCGCGAGGGAACTGGATTGCCGTCGCCTCGATTGCTGAACGGTGCGGAACAGGATGCTTTGCTGCGTCAAGTCATGGCCGTGCATCTGCGCCATGCCGTAGCGGGAGATGATTGCGGCACCTGTGATTTGCTGCGCGTCTACTTTGCCCAGGATGACTGGGCGAGACTCATACGCGATGCCGGTGCCGGCGAGATGCCCGGCTCGGCCGCTTCCGCACAATCAAGCCTCTCGCAACAAGGGTCGGATTCGCCGTCTCCGACGTCGGCAGGCGGCTCGACCAGCGCGGATAGGTTCACGCGAGGTATTTCAGATGCGTTTATCAGCCAGTTGCGCGATATGCTGGCCCGATTGGATGAGCTCGGTGTAGGCGTTCACGAAGAGCCACGTCTCTTGGACGCCGTGACGGAGGACGCGCGATTGTCGGTGCAATGGCGTTTGGCTTTCGCGTTGCGCCGTGAATATATTGCAGCCCAAAGCGCGGTATATCCGGGGCAATACCGTTTGGATGCCTCGTATTTGCTGGTGGCAGGCGCTCGTGTGGTGCGTGAGGCATTCGCCGCCGATCACGCGGATGATTCCGACCGGCCTATGTGTGTGGAGGCGTTGGGCTTGCCCCGGCTGCTGGTTGTGGATGATGTTCAAGACACCACGCTGGCCGGCATGCGCTTCTTGGAGGAGTTGGGGAATGCCGGCGTCAAGTTGGTGCTGGTCGGCAACCCGGATGAATCGGTGCAGACCTTCCGCGGATCGTATCCGGAATATCTGATGCGCCGTGCCGTGGAAGGGCGGCTGAAGGCCAAGGAAGAACAGCTGGTTGGCGGCAGTGCCGTCGCTGATCAGTCGCACATGACGATGGCTGATGTGATCGCGTCTCGTATTTCGCTGTCGATTCCCTCGCCGGAAGACGAGCCGCTGCCTCCGGCCGAGCGTCCCGGCAAGCTGACCGCCATACTGGGCGGAGTCGATGCAGCGAATTATCAGGCGGACGGCACGGTGACCGCCGGCCTGTACCGATCCTCACGTGAGGAGCTGGATGATGTGGTCTGGCGCATCAAGCGGGCGCATCTTGACCGGCATATTCGGTGGAACGACATGGCGGTCATCACCCACGACAATGCCGCCGTGCGGCTGTTCGGCGAACGACTGCGCCGAGATGGTGTACCGGTGCGGTATTCGTCGGTCACCCGTCCTTTGAAGGACGAGACTTTCGTGCAGGGATTGTTCGCGCTTGTGGAGCTTGCCCGATTGCGTGCCGAGGGGATGGCGGAATGCCAGATGACGTTGGCTTCCTGCGCGGCATATATAAGGACTAGAGTGGCCACGTTGATGAACGGCCCGTTGGTGAGTGCCGGGGCCAAACCCGGTCAGGGGCGTCCCGCAAGGCTTGCGCCGATCGAATCGGCCATGGGGTCGTTGGAGTCGCTGGCGCATCTCGCCACGGATGATGCCATGCTGACCTCTCTGACGACGGCATGGGAAACATTGCGTGAAACATACCATGAAACACGGCGTGAAACAGGTCGTGAAACATCCTCGTCAGTGGTTTCGACGTCAGCGGTTTCGTCGTCAGTGACTTCGTTGCCAGTGTCTGTCGAAATACTCGGTGAACCGTCCGGCGATGACTTGGCCTTTGGCGTTGACGCGCTGTACGTGATGCTTGCCATTGATGATGCCGCCGCGCCGGCGCAGGCTGCGCTCGCATCCATCCACGCGGTGCTCGGCAACGACCCTCAGGCCCGCGCTTTTGCGAACCTGTGGCATCTGGTGGGCAGCGTTGCTTCCGGCTTGGAGCGGCTGCCGGCAAGCCAGCGCGTACAGCCGCGCTATGCGCTGTCTGTTGCGTGGAACGCCACCGGTCTGGCACCGGTCTGGCAGCGTGCGGCATTATTCAACACGGCAGAGGGGCGTACGGCCAATGACCGGCTGGACGCGGCAATGCGCCTGTTCCAGTTCGCCGATGATTCCACCGCCAGTCGAGACATCACGTCATTCATGGCACAGGTTCGGGGCATGGAAGTGCAGGCCGATTCCTTGGCCCACATAGGACCGGTGGAAGACGCGGTGACATTGACTACGCCGGCAGGCGCGGCCGGACGCCACTGGGAATATGCGTGGATACCGGTGGTCCAGCAAGACGTGTGGCCGAACCTCGCCGGGCGCAACACCATGTTCGGTGGTGAAGACCTTGCCGAGCTCGTGCTGAGGGGAGCGCTTGAAGAAAGCGACAAAACCGGGCATGATCCGCGGTTCGCGGCTGTATTGTCGGGCGAGAAGAAGAGTTTCCTGGTCGCGCTGACCCGTGCACGGCGAATCATGATCAGCGCGGTATGGAACGACAGCATGAGCCCCTCGGACTTTCTCTTCGGGTATCTGCCGGAATACTATCCGCGCAACCGGCAACAGGCGCCTTTCACCACAGTGGGGGCACATGCGGGATTCGCCGAATATGATCTGGCCGGATTGGACGCCGACCCACGTGGGTTGGTCAGCGCCGCCCGCGCGGTTCTGGCCACTGCTCAACCGCAGCAGGCTGCCGCAAAGGACGCCGCGATTGCGTTGACACTCCTGTTAGAGCATGGTGTGCGCGCCGCAAATCCGCAGAGCTGGGCGTTTGTGGAATCGCCGGCCCAATCGGATAGCGCGTCATCTGGCGGTGCGTCATCTGGCGGTGCGTCATCTGGCGATACCTCATCTGACAGTGCCTCATCCGACAGCGCGTCATCTGGTGGTGTACAGCCTGACGGTATCCAAACAGGGAAAGGCAAGACGGATGCGCAGGCCGCGCCCATGGTCACCTTATCTCCATCGGCGGTCGACAGCCTATGGGCGTGCCCGGTGTGCTGGATGCTGGAGAACCGGTTCGCCGGTCCTCGCCCCAGCTCCGTGGCCACCAGTTTCGGAACCCTCATCCATGCGGTTGCGCAGCAAGGCAGCGAGGAAGGGCTGGACCATCTTTCCCACAATGCCCAGGCGTTGGCCGCACTGGGCTTGGACTCCACGGCCGGCGCGGAACGTCGCATCGAGGCTGTCTCGGCACGGCTTAATGCCATCTATCAGAGCAAACGTCCTGATCCGAATGCCATAGCCGACACCCGGAACCGCTATGAGGCCACCCGTAAGGACGAGTCCGCGGCGGATACCCTGCGCAACATCGCCGATTACTTTGTGCGCAGCGACGCCGATCCGGAAACGTATCTTGGCAAGAACTCCAGCAACTTCAGCATTGGCGCATTGGCCGGTGCCGAATGCGAACGGGAGTTTGCCGCACGATTCGATGTGCGTGACATACTCGACGCATACAATGCCGTGCCCGGCCTGCACCCAATCGGTCGGAACACGCTGGTCCGTCTGATGGGAGCACTGGTCGGAGGGTGGCCGGAAGGCATGGACGAGCATCTGACCGTGAGACTGTCCGGGCGCATCGACCGTATGGAAACCCGCGTACTCGCAGACGGCGGCGAATGCATTCGCCTCATTGACTACAAAACAGGCAGAACGCCCACGGTCAAACAGATTTTCAATGATTTGCAGCTCGTGTGCTATCAGCTTGGCCTCGTGTTCCCCGAAGACGGGCCGCGCGGTGCCAAGGCACTTGCCGCAATGCCGCATATCAGCCAAAGCGTGCTATTCCATGTCGGGCAGAATGCGGCACCAGCCAGAAGCTACGCTCCGGAAGGTGCCTTCCAGCCGCCGCTGTTCACTGATGGCTCGTTGAATGCCGAACCGTTCACGCCCCGATACTGGTATAAAGACCCCAACCGTTTCTTCGACATACCCGCCATAGATCCGGCTACTCCTCCCGAAGGTGTGAGTGCCGAAGCGTGGGCGCAATTCGCCGCGCTCGCCGGTACGCAGACGTTATGGTCGCTGACCATGATCGCCCGCGTATTCTATGCCGCGGCGGCCAGCAGATCAGCCATCATCGAGGCCCATCCGCAAGACACCCATATCGGATTCTGCCGTATGAAGAACGTCTGCCCTGCCTGTGCAGGCCAGATCGACACGATTTTCGAAACGAGGCAAGCATGAGCACGTTCACTCCCAGTGCGGAACAGGCCGCCATCATCGATGCGCCAGTCGATGCTGACGTATTGGTGGTTGCCGGTGCCGGTTCCGGCAAAACCTTTACGATGACCCAACGCATCATCGCGCTTATCAATCGAGGTGTGGCACCTGAACGCATCCTGGGCCTGACCTTCACACGCAAGGCCGCAGGCGAACTGCTGGAACGCGTCTCCGCCGCAGTGGCCGGTGATATGGCGGGCTCTACGACCGCCACGGTGTCTGATCGGGCATTCCTCAAGCCGGCCATTTTCACGTATGACGCCTTCTTCCAGACCATCGTGCGCCAATATGGACTGCTTGTCGGATTCGATCAGAACACGCAACCATTGAGCGCAGCCGGAGCGCTTCAACTGGCCACCGAAGTCATCGACAGTCACATGGATCTGGCGTTCAGTGAGGATTTTGGCGCCTTCTCCAGTTTGGCGAACCGTGTTCTGGCGTTGTCGGATGCCATTGGCAGTGCCATGATCGGTGCCGGCTGCACCAGCTTCGATGATGCGATCAATCGAGTACGGCAATGGGATTCGGCATTCATCAATCGATTGCAACAAGCCGTTGCAGACGAACCCATGCCCGAGGACGAGCCGAAAATCCCCAAGATCAAACGACTGAAGAAAGATACCGACGCCAGCTGGCAAGCCAAGCTCGATGACCGTGCCGAACATTTGCACGCCCGCTGCACCTATCATTGCGGTGCGCTGCTGGAGACCACACGCAAACGCGATATTCTGCTCCAGCTGGTGGAGGCCTATGCCCAAGCCAAGCGGGAACGCAATATGGCCGAATTCTCCGACTTCACCATTGCCGCGTATCAGCTTATCGAGCGCTTCCCCTCCATCGGAGAGCGTACGCGCCGCAGGTACAGCCACGTGCTGCTCGACGAATATCAGGACACCTCCACCACGCAGGCCGCTCTGCTGGCAGCACTGTTCCACGTGGATGCGTCACAGAGGTCCGCCGTCAACGCGGTGGGTGATCCGTTCCAGTCGATTTACGCATGGCGTGGTGCCAGCCCTGGTGCATTCCGTATGTTCCAGCAAGATTTCCACCTGTCTGCCGGATACAAGCCATTCCCGCTGTCCGTCACCAGGCGAAACAGCCGTATAGTGCTCGAAGCCGCCAATAATCTCACGCTGCCGTTGCGCTCCAATCCGTCGCGTCCTTCCAGCTCATTGATGCGTGAGGTCGATGTCTCATCGCTCGACCCCATGCCTGATGCCCCCGAAGGAACATTGGGAGTACTGGGCTTCGCCACGGCCGGGCAGGAGATCGACGCCGTAGTGCGTTTCTGCAAGACGGCCATCGCACGGCACCGTTCCGCAGCCGAACAACAGGAACAGATGCCGGGCGAACAGAAAGCGCCGGTCGCCGTGCTGTTTCGGTCCAAATCACATATGCCCGAATATCAGGCGGCATTGGAACAGGCCGGATTGACCACATTCGTGGTCGGCTATTCCGCGCTGTTGGAACGTCCGGAAATCCGCGATCTGATGGCGTTGCTGCACGTGGCCGCCGACCACACCGATACGGGATCGCTGATGCGCTTGCTGGCCACGCCACGATTCACCATGTCCGCAGCGGATTTGACCATGTTGGCCCGTTTTGCTGAAGAACAGAACACGGAACAACGCTTCCAAGCATTGGTGCAGGCCGGCCTTGCCCAACCGGATACACCAGCGAATGAATGGGCGGCTGTGGTGCGTGAGTACCGCGATCAGGTGGCCAATGCGGTATTCCTGCCAGACGTATTGCTACGCGGCGACCTGGTAAAACTGCTTGAACGGTTGAGCGCACACGGGCGCAACGCCATAACCCGGGCCGCGGTGATGCTCCGTCAGGTGCATGATGCCGTCGGGCGGCCACTGGGCGACGTGATTCGCGCCGGCATAGAAGCGTTGGATCTTGACATCGACACCGTATTGGCCGGTGTGCTGCATAATCCGCAGCACCGCGCCAATCCCGCTTTGGCGCATATGCCTATGGATGCGATTGTGGATTTGGTGGATACGTACACGCAAGAGATTGCCGCTGAGCAAACTCCCTCGTTGCATGGGTTCATCACATGGGTGGATCATCTGGCTTCGGTGGAGGATGAAGCCGCCAGTCTCCCTGACGCTCCGGTGGATGTGGAACTGATGACCGTACACCAGTCCAAAGGGTTGGAATGGGATGCCGTTGCGGTAGTGGGGCTTACCGCCGTCGGATTCCCCAGCAATCAGGGCGACCATCTCAAGATCGTGCTGGACGAGCACCATACGGGAGGCACCGAGCAAGGTCACTGGACCGCACCCGAATATCATGAGACCGCCGACTCCTGGCTCACCAACCCCACCGCCGTACCCGTGCCTATGCGTGCCGATGCCGGCATTCTGCCGCGATTCCCCCATGATGCCGATGTGGAAGCCGACCCCATCGCATCGTTGGCGGCTTTGGATGATGTGGAGCTTATTGATGATGAAGTGTTCGGCTCCATGCGCGAATTCGGCGATGGCGTGGAAGAAGTGGATGCATCCGGCTGGTATTTGACGCAGGCGGAGGAATATGGGCGCCGGCTGCATGCCGACGAACGTCGATTGATGTATGTGGCGCTTACCCGTGCGCGAGAAGATGCCCTGATGACCTATTGCGCCTATACGGGCGAATCCGGGCGGGACCCGTCAGTGGTGCCCAAAGGCTCTCGCGCCGCTCAGCCATCCAATTTCTGGCTTGAAGTGCATGACGCGCTCCAAGCCCGTGAACATGCGATATCGGCTCAGGACTGTGTGGAACGGCTGCAAGCCGCCAATGCCGGGAAGCCCATGCTGATCTCGGCGCAAGGCGAAGCGATTGCCACTCCCGAAGGGTTCTTTATCGGAGAGCATGCCGCGGCATACGGTGACGCCGTGGTGGGGGAGGCATGGCAGACGCCGATTACGCAGACGGATGCCGCTGTCGAATTGCCGTGGCCGGCTACCCTCAGCGACGCAGTGCATGAACAGCTGTCACGTGGCATCGATGTTATCGCCGCAGATTCCTCGTCACTTGAGCAGCACCAAGACGCCGGTCCACTGCTGCAACGGGCGCAATTGCTGGTGGACGACGCCGATTTGATGGCCGATGCCGCCAGCGGCCAGTCGCTTGATGAGGCAGTCAAAGCCAAGGCGCAACGCGTTCTGACTGCAGGACGCCAGAACGTGACAAGCCTGCAAGCCCGCGTAGGTGGCATGAACGAACGGGAGGAGCGCCTCTACTGGCGTAGCATTATCCGCCCGATTCCGCGCATATCGTCTCCGGCGGCCGAGGCCGGCACGCAGTTCCATGCGTGGGCTGAGCAATTCATCAATGCCGGTAAGCCGGATGAAGCGGTACTGGCATATGAAGCCGAATCAAGTATGCCGCATACAGGTCAGGATGCGGGATTCGTTTCCCGGGAAGCCATGTTGGCCGATTTGGCCGAACGGGAGCGGCAATGCCGCAAGCCATCCACACGGCAGCCCGCTGTCCCACAGCCCACGGCTCAACAATCCGCATCCGCCGTATCCGCCGCCTCCGCCACTTCCATAAGTAGCGACAATGCCACCGAGTCCAAGCTGGTGGCGTGGCAGCGCAGACTGGCCGAATCATCGTGGGCCAAGCGCATCCCGGCGTGGACGGAGCGTGCCATTGTCGTGGACGTGCCGGGCGTGGGCCTGGTCAATGGCAAACTCGATGCGGTATTCATCGGTGGACTTGACCCGTCCAGCACCACCGCACGCTTTACCGTGGTCGACTGGAAAACCGGTCGTCGGCCCACCAAGCCAGACGACATCACCCGCAAACTTGCCCAGCTCGACATGTACCGACTGCTGCTGGCAGCGGTCGAAGGTGTGGAATTGGACAGTATCGACGCCACTCTCTACTATGTCAGTGAGCCCGACGAGGGCTTGCGCGAGCTTCGCGCCCGTGCGAAAACCAAACAGGAAATCCTTACCGAGTTGAGCTCCGGCATTCCCGAACAATCTGACAACGACTGAGCCCAAAGGCTCATGACCTGTACAGCATCGGACGGCCTTCACCGGTGGAGAGACCTTATGCATCGCAAGGCATCTCCGACGATGAGGACGACTGGCCACGTACCGGTCCGCGGTTGAAACGCACCGCGTGACGTTGCTGGGGAACCGCTACCCTCGGATGGCACGTGTGGGCGGGCGCACGTGCCGGACAACGCACCAGTAAGGAGTTATTGTGTCCACGACTCGCGCGGTTTCGAAGTCGTCCGCTGCCCACTCGCCCTATCAGCGCCTGTTCATGCTGCCCGGAGCCAAGGCGTTCTGCCTGTCCGGTGCGGTGGCACGATTGCCGATCTCCATGATGAGTCTCGGCATCGTTCTGGCGCTCAACCATCTCTACGACAATTGGACCATCGCCGGCACCATGAGCGCCGCCTATGTGCTGGCCATGAGCTGCGTCACCCCGTTCTACGCCCGCGCCTTCGACCGTTTCGGCCAAGCCCGCGTGGGCCGGCTTGCGCTCGCCGTGCAGATCGTGGCCATGCTCGCCTTCGCCTTCGCGGCGTTGGTGCGCGTGCCGATTCCGCTGCTGTTCGCCCTGGCCATCATCATGGGTCTGACGCAGTTCTCATTCGGCGCATTGGTCCGAACCCGTTGGTCCTATGCGTTGCGCGGTGTGGAAGATGGCGAACAGCTGCTCAACACGGCCTACGCCATGGAAGCCGCCATTGACGAGATCGTCTTTATTCTGGGGCCGATTCTGGCGGCTTGGCTGGCCACCTCCGTGCATCCGGTATCCCAACTGTTCGTGCCCACCGTGGCATGCGGCATCGGCGGCACCATATTCTTCTCGCTGAAATCCACCCAGCCGCCGGTCATCGTGGAACAGGTCAGCGTGGCCGCGCACGATGACGGCAGCCCCGCTGCAAGCGAAGATGCCGACCAGCTGACCCTGCGCCAACTCAAACGCAGCGGTGCCAAGCCCAAGAGTGTATTGCTCTATGCCGGCGTACTGCCGTTGCTCGCCGTGTTCATCGTGTTCAATATGAGCTTCACGTCCTTCGACGTGTCCATTACCGCCACCATGGAATCCATGGGACTTGAGCCCTTCCTCGGTCTGCAATTGGCGATGTTCGCGGTCGGCTCGTGCATCGGCGCGCTGGTGTTCGGCTCTTGCCAACTCAAAGGCTCCCATTGGGCGCATATGGTGATGTTCCTGTCGCTGCTGACCGTCGGCTACGTGTTCTTCCGGTTGTCAATGGACAATCTCATCCTGCTGGGCGTCTTCGAAATCCTCGCCGGCCTGACCGTCTCGCCGACGTTCGCCACCGGCAACCTCATCGTCAAGGATCTGGTGCCGGCGGAATCCCTGACCGAAGGACTGAGCTGGGTAACCACCGCAGGCACGGTCGGCACGTCGATCGGCTCGTCCGTGGCCGGCATTGTGCTTGACGCCTCCAACCCTCATGTGGGCATGATGCTGCCATTCATCTTCACGCTGGCGTCCGTGCCATTGGCGTTGGCCGGATGGGCCTTGGCCAAGCGGCGTGGGTGAAACGGGATCGGGCTACGCCCGATGGATGGTTGGCGGCTTCGCCGGGGTCTCTCCCTCAGTCCGCTTCGCGTCCAGCTCGAACGCAATTAATGATGGCTTTCAGCCAACTGAATTATTGCTCACTGTCGTTCGCCCTCACCTAAAAACGCCTCCGGCGTTTTCTTCACGGTTCGGCTCATCAGAGGGAGCTCGACTTCACGGTTCGGCTCGTCAGAGGGAGCTTGATTCTGTGGACGGGGTATTGGCGTGAGGGGCCTGCGGTGATAGGCTGATTGCCGATTGGAAAACGTCCCGGGTACATTGCCGGGCAGGTACGGGTAGACAGGGAAGAAGACATGATCAAGGTTTCGGTGGTCGGAGCAAAGGGCCGCATGGGCTCGCACGTGGTCGAAGCGGTGAACAACGCCGAGGATACGCAGCTGGCGCTCGCATTGGATGCCGGCGACGACCTGACCCAGATCACCACCGACAACACCGATGTGGTCATCGAATTCACCGTGCCGTCCGTCAGCCTGAACAACGTGCTGACCCTGATCGGCCAAGGCGTGGACGTGGTGGTCGGCACCACCGGCTGGACCGACGAGAAACTCGCCCAGATCAAATCCGCCATCGCCAACGGTCCGAAGCCCGAAACCCAGAAGGTCTTCATCGCACCTAACTTCGCGATCTCCGCCGTACTGGCCGACTACTTTGCCACCAAGGCCGCGAAATACTTCGAATCCGCCGAAGTCATCGAACTGCACCACCCCACCAAGGTGGACGCCCCCTCCGGCACCGCCATCCACACCGCCCACGGCATCGCCGAAGCGCGCAAGGCGGCCGGCTTG
>ERZ780162.606-NODE-606-length-27959-cov-4.007562_pt1 | contig 27959 bp, 25 predicted proteins | sample MGYA00511474_ERZ780162 | MGnify/ENA primary metagenome ERZ780162 (study PRJEB29588, sample SAMEA2143633) | human gut metagenome | biome: human gut; feature: human-associated habitat; material: faeces | place: Denmark | collected 2008/2010 ...
TGAATCAAGGTCCTCCTTTTGAATCTAAAACATATTTAATAGCGTATATTTATAAAGTATACAATAAGATACCCACAAACGCAACTAACAGGACTTTTGAATTATAAAAAAGATATTTAAAAAGATTTAGATATTTTCTCCTACTTCTTCCCGATATGTGGTAGAATAAAGTACGTCTTTTTTACAAAAACTAAGACGTATCATATAAATTGTGTGTCAACTACGCACAGAAAGGACCTATTATGAAGAAAAATTTTTTACTACTTTTCACTCTTTTACTACTTGCACTTGTCGGTACCGGCTGTGGTAATAAAGTTTCCGGAAGTCTTGGTAAGGATGGTGCAGAGCTGGTTGGAACCTGGAATGGTGTTGGAAATGCTTTAGGAAGAGATGACAGCTATAGTTGTGACTATCTAAGTTTTTCTATAGATAAAGAGGGAACATTTACTCTCAAAGATATTGCACAGAATAAAACCTGTCTTTCCGGAAGCCTCTCTGCTAAGTCAGGAAAGTTTTCCTTAGATACCAGAGAAGAAACCACAGCGGAACTTCCTTCTGGCTGGGACGGCCTCGGTTCTGGCAGCACACTGTCTTACGATATGCCGACAAAAAATAAACTGGTACTTACTTATGATAATGTCAGCTACCTTTTTGAAAAGCAAAACGATTCTTCCAAACAAACTTCTAAAAACAGCTCGGCAAGCCCCCTGTTAAACCTTGCGGAGAATGATGTGTGGTACAGCAATGACGGAAGCAATGAGGATAAAACAACTTACGAATTAAGTCTTTATGATAATTATATGGAGCTTTATTCCATTGACCCTAAGGCAGCTACAGAAGGAGAAGCAACTTTTCTTACAAACTTTTTCTATTTGTCAAGCAGAGATAATGAATTTACATTCTATACCTATAAAGAGGCAAGTATGAAGCTTCGGATTCAGTTTTCCAAATATGGGCCGCTCCGGTTTATCGGCCATCTGGATGTGATGCGCTTTTTCCAGAAGGCTATCCGGAGGGCGGAAATTGACATCGCCTATTCTTCGGGTTTCAGTCCGCACCAGATCATGAGCTTTGCCTCCCCTCTGGGACTTGGCGTGGAGAGCCGGGGCGAATATCTGGACATTCAGGTCAACGAGCCCACGGGCGACAGGCCCGCAAAAGTTCCCATGAACGCGCAGGAGATGAAGGACCGCCTGAACGCCGTCTGTGTGGAGGGGATTGAGATCATACGGATCGTCCGCCTTCCGGAAAATGCCGGAAACGCCATGGCGAGCGTGGCGGCAGCATCCTACACCGCCGCGATGAAGCAGGACGAAGCGGTCCGGCAGGCAGGCGTTTCTCTTTCGGACTTTTCCTGCCTGGAGAGTGTGATCCCCGCTTTTCTGGCCCAGGAACAGATATTCATTACAAAAGAAACGAAAAAGGGCGTCTCTCAGATGGACATCCGTCCAGGCATCTTTTCTCTTTCCGTTCATGACGGAATTCTGGAGTTTCAGGTGGATGCCAGCAGTGCAGGAAACATCAAGCCCTATGCGCTGCTTGACGCGCTGCTTTCCTTTGCAGGAAAGGATACGCCGCCCTTCTGGACCGTGCAGTTTACCCGGCTGGAAACCTGGACACGCGCGGAAACGGATGGCAGGCTGATTTCTCTGGGCGACGTGGGGGAGGCGTTCTGACCATGGTCAAGGAGGTTTCCCCCCTGAAAAAATCAAAATCGGTCCGGATTCTTCTGAAAGAAAAAAACAGGATTCTGTCCCTGCTCCTTTCAGATGGCCGGCTTGCCGCGCTTTCCGCCTGGCCGGACGAAACGGGAGATGAAGGAAACGGCAGCACGCTGACCGCGCAGCTGAACAGTATTTATGTGGGCAAGGTGATGAATGTGGCGAAAAACATCAATGCCGCTTTCGTGGAGCTTACAAAGGGCCAGCGCGCTTTTTTACCCCTTTCCCATATGGAATCTGCCCGGATCCTAAACCGGAAGCCCGATGGCCGGATTCTCGCCGGGGATGAGCTTCTGGTGCAGGTGGACCGGGAAGCGGTCAAGACCAAGGAACCGGTGCTCACCACGGAGATTTCCCTGGCGGGCCGTTATGCGGTGGTTTTTCCGGGAAAGGAGAGAAGCCGCCTGCAGTTTTCCGGAAAGCTTTCCGAAGATTCCAGACTTCAGATTACAGAAGCCCTTGCCACAGCGGATATCCGGGAAGACAGTCTGACTTCGCACGGCTGCAGCCTGATCGTGCGGACCAATGCTGAAGAAACTGCTGAGGACGATTACGCTCCCCTGATCCGGGAGGCCCGGGGTCTGATCCGCCAGGCAGAAGAACTGTGGCAGACGGCCGGCATGCGGACCTGCTACAGCTGTCTGTACCGGCCGGAGAGCGGATATCTCACCGAAATCCGGGACACGCCGCAGGAAGCATATGAAGAAATCCTCACCGACGATCCCGCCCTGTATGAGCAGATCCGTACCTGGATGGAGCATTCCTGTCCGGAAGCTCTTCCCGCCCTGCACCTGTACCAGGACACCGCCGTTTCCCTCCAGAGCCTCTACGGCCTTCCCGCGAAAATCCGGGAGGCCTGCGGGAAACGGGTCTGGCTGAAAAGCGGCGGCTATCTGGTCATCGAACCCACGGAAGCGCTCACGGTCATCGACGTCAATTCCGGAAAATATGCGGGTAAAAAGGGCGCTCGTGACACCTTCCGCCTGATCAACCGGGAAGCCGCTCTGGAGATTGCAAGACAGCTTCGTCTGCGCAACCTTTCCGGCATCATCCTTGTGGATTTCATCAGCATGGAGAAAAAAGAGGATGAAAAGGAGCTTCTTCAGCTTCTTTCCGCGGAGCTGAAAAAAGATCCTGTCAAAGCTGTGCTGGTGGACATGACGCCTCTGGGTCTGGTGGAAATCACCCGGAAAAAGGTCCTCCGCAGCATCTACGAACAACTGGCAGGGTTTACGGTAACAGAAGCAACGGCAGAGGGAGCTGCATGTGGAATGCCCCCGAAGGAAGTGGAATCATGAAACTGCTTGGCATGAAAAAACGGTTTGAAGGAAAATATCTGCATGGCTACGAGCTGACTTATGAAAACCGTGCAGGCAGGGAAAAGACCTTTGAGATGGTAAGCCGCAATGCTCTGAATGCCCCTTCCGAGATCGGAACCCATGTGAGCGGCGTCACCATTGTCGCCTGGAAGGACGACAGACTCCTTCTTCTTAAGGAATTCCGCATGAGCATCAACCGAACCATCTACAACCTCTGCGCCGGCATGCTGGAAGAGGGCGAAAGCGTGGAGGACTGTGCCAGAAGAGAGATGTATGAGGAAACCGGCCTGCGCGTGGCCCGTTTTCTCGATATCCTTCCTCCTTCCTATTCGGCAGTGGGCTTTTCCGATACGGCCACCTGGCTGGTGTTTCTGGAAGCGGAGGGTACGCCCCGCACAGGCGCCGCCTGTGCGGATTGCCCCCGCCTTTCTGAAAATGAGGAAATCTCCGCTGATTTTTACACCAGAGAGCAGATCGGAGAAATGCTGAAAACGGAAACCTTCAGCTCCCGTTCCCAGACCGTCGCCTGGTTTTTCAAAAACGGCGGCCTGCCGGGCCGGGGGAAGGCTGGAGAGGCTTGAAGAATTTTTTCGACAGTATATAGTTACTGCATCATCAAAGATAGTTCTATTTCATCTTCGTCCACTGTTCCGGTCTCTGTAAAGCCTCTGCTTTTATATAACTTTAGCGCCGGGATGTTATCTCTGTTACAGGTTAAGGCGATCCGGTTTGAAGCGCCAAAAGGTTTGGCTTTGATATATTCAAGTACACGCTCCAATGCAGCTCCGCCATAGCCCTGTCTCTGATTCGATATATCAATCATCATGTGCCATATATCATATTCAGGGATATCATAATCATAAACGACCATAACATAGCCAACCATAGTATCACCTTCATATATTCCAAAAGGCTGGCATTGCTCTCTGTAGACATAAGCCTGTGCGAGACTGCGAATCGGATGTGAAACAAAGCGCTCCTGTTCAGGGGCAAGTTTTAGATGAAATGCGTCAATAAAATTTTCTTCTGTAATTTTTCTGAGATTAATCATAAATTCCTCCATACATTATCCTGACTTAATTAGCAGGTTGGTCTTGTATGAACATCTATAAAGGACAGAAGATTACATCAGAAAAATCGAGTAGGAGGGGGTGACTAACCCCCGTCCTCTCACACCACCGCTCATGCGGTTCCGCAAGCGGCGGTTCGGTTGTTCTAAGATGTGCCTATGCCTTGCACTATCTATTCCTAACTCTAGGCGTTCTTATCCTTTACTCTCGGTTTCCAACCTACCCTCAAATAAGCAACCTCTTTCGAGCAACTGCCATCTTCAAGTATCAGATAAATAGCGTCTGTCTTATCCCAACCGTCAAGTCCTTTCCTCCATCTACTTTCATAGACTTCTTCGGTACTACGACTTGAACTGACTTCTGTATGTTCAGCCATACCTTACGATATGGGTTACTAAGGAGTAAATCTGTTCATTACTCTACAAAGCATACCATACAGACCTCCCCAGTTAAGGTACGTAATCTTTCCCTCCACCTATCTGCCACATTTACACAGTATACCTTCGGATAGTTATGGGGCTTCAGTTTGTTTGGCAACCTTACCCGATATACCATGCCTTATATGTGATTTCTGTCCGTCAGACCAGAGGTTTGCCATCCGACTTCCTTCAGATTCCACCTCACGATGGACACCCTTGTCATTGGCTGTAAGTTTCCCACTATCAGGGCACTTTACGGTCTTTCACCGATTAGATTACGCCCATGCTGGGCGAACCAAAAAAGGCACCCTGAATCTCAGGGTGCCTGATGCGCGGAGATGGTGGGAGTCGAACCCACGCGCCCTTGCGGACCTATCGCATTTCGAGTGCGACCTCTTACGACCACTTGAGTACATCTCCATTTCTTATGAAGAACATTTATATTCTATAAGAAACGGAGCATTTGCGCAAGTCCTAAATTATTTTCTTTATCTCTTTAAATTATTTTCTTTATCTCTTTAACGCCTCCTCCGCTTTATCTGCTCCGGAACGCCTGAATTCCTTCCTTCAGACGGTTCAAACCGTCCTCTGCCGCAGAGCGGGGGCAGGCCAGATTCATGCGCAGAAACCATTTCCCCTGTCCGCCGTACTGTTCTCCGGAGGACAGGTACAGACCCGTTTTTTCCCGGATGAAGGCGGCGAGTTCCTCCGCAGGAACAGAAAAGGTACTGCAGTCCAGCCAGGAGAGATAAGTGGCCTCCGAAGGAACCACGAACACACCCGGAATTTCCTTTGCCACATATTCCTCAACCAGGCGCTTGTTTTCAAACACATATTCCCGGAGGGCGTCCAGCCATTCCCCGCCCTTCGTGAAGGCGGCGATGGCTGCGTCCATGGCAAAGGCGTTCGGCTCCGCCACTTCATCGGTATTCAGGCCGCGCCATACCTTGTGGCGCAGAACGGGATTGGGAACAACCACCGCCGCAGTCTGAAGTCCGGCCAGGTTGAAGGCCTTCGTAGGAGCAATGCAGGTGATGCTGTTTTCCCGGCATTTTTCGGAAACGGAGGCGAAGGGCACATAGGAACAGCCCGGCGCGGTCAGATCGCAGTGAATTTCGTCGGAAATAACGCACACATGATGCTTCCAGCACAGCTCACCGATTCCTTCCAGAGTTTCCGCATCCCAGATCTTTCCCACCGGGTTATGAGGGTTGCACAGGGCCATGAGTGTGGTCTGCGGGTCGGACAGCTTTTTTTCCAGATCGTCAAAATCGATTCCGTATGCGCCGTTTTCATAGACGAGTGGGCTTTCCAGCACCACCCGGCCGTTATTCAGAATGGAATTGAAAAAAATATTATATACCGGGGTCTGAATCAGCACCTTTTCCGCAGGAGTCGTCAGCTTGCGGACCATGCTGGAGATCGCCGGAACCACGCCCGTGCAGAAGATCAGCCAGTCCTTCTTCATCTCAAATTCATGCCGCGTCTTCCACCATCCCATATATGCCTCGTACCATTCGTCCGGGACGATGGTATAGCCGAATACCCCATGTTCCGCACGTTTCCAAATGGCCTGCTGCACCGCGGGCGCGGTCTGAAAATCCATGTCTGCCACCCACATGGGCAGCTCGTTTTCCGCCACATCCCATTTCAGGGAATAACTGCGGCGCCTGTCAACCATTTTGTCAAAATCAAACCTGTCAAATCCGCTCATCATCCGCCTCCGTCGTTTTCTTTTCCGTATTTTCCGTCTCTCTGCACGTCCGCTCGATCTGATAGACCAGATAGTCCAGACAGTCGATCCGCTTTTCCTCCCGATGCACGTTATCAAGAAGCTGCTTTCTGTGCTCACTCAGCATGGAGAGCTGGTCTTCTGTTCTTTCCTCTTCCTGCCAGTCCAGAAAGCATTCGATCTGCTTTTTGCTGCAGCCGGCATCCCGCAGATTTTCCACCACGGAATCCTCCGAGGCATATTTTTCATACAGGGACCGGCGCATTCTCTCCTGTGAACCCTTTCCGGGAAGGCGGGTACAGCAGCACCCTCCTGCTGGGCGGCGCGTTTCATCCTTTTTTTTCGGAGGGCGTTCTGTGCCTTCTTTTTTTGTAGACTTCATCGCATTCTATACCCGCTCCTGTCAGTCATTCTGCGTCACATCGCTTCCAAAATACTGCTCACTCAGCTCGGAAAGCTTTCCGGACTCCCGCATCTCATCCAGAGCCTCATTCACCGCTGCAAGGAAGCGCTCATTTCCCTTCGGAACGGGAACGAGAGAGGATGTGGTGGAATCCGTCTCCGCCACGATCTTCACCGCAGCGTCCGGATTCACGCTCAGATAGCTGGAAAAAGCGGTTTCCGCATTCAGCGTGGCGTCCACGCGGCCGGAAAGCAGCAGCTCCACGCACTGGCTCACGGAATCCACGCTCACCAGCTCAGCTCCGTAGCTCTCCGCCATCCGGCCCCAGCTGCTGGTCAGATTCTGCGCCGCGCGTTTGCCCGCCAGATCCTCAAAGCTGTTGATATCCGTATTGGATTCCGCCACCATCAGCGCGCCATGCACATAGGTATAGGGCTCTGAAAAATCATATTTCTCCGCCCGTTCATCCGAATACTCCACCTCGTTGACTACGATGTCCACACGGCCGGAATCCATGGCCGCAAACAGGGAATCCCATTCCGCCTCCATGAACTGCGCTTCCACGCCGAGGTATTCCGCGATGCCTCTCGCCACATCTACATCAAAGCCCACAAGCTCACCACTTTCATCATGATAGCTGTTGGGGGAATAGGTTCCTTCCGTTCCGATGATCAGGGTTCCCCTTTCCAGAACCGTATCCAGAAGATCCTCTTCTCCGGAATCGGACGCCGTTGTCTGCGAAGCATTCTCCGTCTCTTCCGAAACAGATTCACTGGCTTCGCTCTCCTCCGCCTCCGAAACACTTTCCGCCGTTGTCTGAGCGGTCTGCGCCTCTTCACCGCTCTGGCCGCAGGCAGAGAGGCTGACTGCTGCCAGCACGCCTGCCAGAAGTAATCCCATCATCTTTCTTTTCCTGTTTTTCATAATTCTCCTCTTTCCGCCGTTTTCTGCGGAGCCGTTCCTGACGGCATCCGCCCTGTGACGGCAATCATTTTTTGCTTATTCAATTGCAGTCTCCGCATCCTCTTTTGCATGGAACAGGCGTAAAAATTCCCTCGTCCGTTCCTCCTTCGGGTGACCGAAGAAGTCCGCAGAAGCCGCCTCCTCTACAACAACACCATTTTCCATAAAAATCACCCGGTTTGAAACATTTCTCGCAAATCCCATTTCATGGGTGACCACCAGCATGGTCCGGCCCTCCTGAGCCAGACGGCGCATCACGGCGAGCACCTCTCCGGTCAGCTCCGGGTCCAGGGCGGACGTTGGCTCATCGAAGAAAATGATCTCCGGATCTGTCGCCATCGCCCGGGCGATGGCAACCCGCTGCTGCTGTCCTCCGGAAAGCTGGGACGGATAGTAATCATACCGGTCGGAAAGCCCCACTTTATCAAGAGCCTCCCGTCCCGTCTGTTCCGCACGGCTTTTCGGGATCTTTCTCGCCACGATCAGTCCCTCCGTCACATTCTGGAGGGCCGTTTTATTGGCGAACAGGTTGTAATTCTGAAACACGAAGCCCGTGCGTCTGCGCAGACCTGCCATTTCCCGGCGTGTCACGTGGCCGAACCGGTAAAGCTGCCCGTCAAAGGTCATGGTTCCGGCATCCGCCATTTCCAGGAAATTGATGCAGCGGAGCAACGTTGTTTTTCCGGAACCGCTCGGCCCAACGATGGCGATCACGTCGCCCCGGTTCACCGTCAGATCCACGCCCTTTAAAACCTCCAGGCTGCCGAAGGATTTGCGGATTCCCTTCACTTCCAGCATTCTGTCTTTTTCCATCCTTACCTCCATGCCGAAGCGCTTTACGCTGAGGCCGCGAGGAGAAATCACGCAGGTGATTTCTCCTCTGCGATCACCGCAGTTTTGCGGCGCTTCGACGCAAACTGCCGATTGAACAGTGTGCCATCAGGCACATTGCTCAATCTTTACCTCCCTTTTCCGCCGTAGAAATCGAGCTTTTTCTCCCCGATTCTCTGCAGCTTCGTCAGCACTGTACAGAACAGCAGGTAGATCATTCCCACCTCTATGTAAAGCGCCAACGACTCAAAGGTGCGCGCCACAATCCTCTGCGTTGCCATAAACATTTCCACCACCGTAATGTTGGCCGCCAGGGAGGTGTCCTTCACCAGACCGATCAGGGAATTGGACAGGGGCGGAAACGCAGTGCGAAGAGCCTGCGGCAGAATGATTCTTCGGATGATCTGCAGATAGCTCATGCCCACGCACTGTCCGGCCTCCATCTGTCCGGCAGGCACTGATTCCAGCGCTGCGCGGATGGTTTCCGAACAGTAGGCTCCCTGATTGATGGAAAACACCAGCACCGCCGCCGGGAAGGGATCGATGAGAATTCCCACGTTCGGCAGTCCGTAAAACACCACAAAAAGCTGTACCAGAAGGGGCGTTCCGCGGATCACCCAGACATAAAAACGGGCAATCTGCTTCAGTCCCTGTATATTGGCAAACTGTACCAGCGCAGTTATAACGGCGATCACCAGAGCAATGGCAAAGGAGATCACCGTCAGGGGCAGCGTCATTGTCAGCCCCGGTATGAGGATCGTCCCAAAGGATTCAATCATCAAGTCCAGGATCCTGTTGCCGGTCATTTTTCTGCTCACTTCCTTCCCACATTTTCATTTCGTATTGTAGTATATCTCTCCTTTTGGAAAATAGCAAATATTTATCACGAATGGCCAGTCATAACCAAAAACTATGGAACCTGTTTTCAAAAACGGGAAAGAAAAACGGTCCCGCTCCAGAGCCTTCCGCTCCAGGATGGAACCGTTCTTCCGGTATGATTTAAGGGGGCTGATACTGCTGAGGGATTATGCCGCAATACGATAATTTTTCACTGCGTTCAGTACATCGTCTCTCTCTTCTCTCGGGTTTACAAAAATCAGTTCGAATTCTTTTCCGATGCCCAGGGCAAAAACACCGAGTATGGATTTTGCATCCACGGTAATACTTCCCAGGGTCAGATCATATTCCCCTTCGAACTGTCTCATGGTCTGAACAAAATTCTCCGCATCTTCCGGAGTTCTTAAATAGATTTTTACAGATTCCATCGTACATTCCTCCGATTCCCGAATACATTTTTCCTTCTTTCGACATTATCATACAGAAAAATTTTTCTGCCGTCAGGAGGAATTTTTTAAGAAAAGGGGAATTTTTTGCACAATTTTTTCTGTTTCCGGACACAGTCTCTGCCTGTCGCCGTCATGTGCTTATCTTCCGGTATTCCGCAGGCAGTACGCCCACCTCATCCTTGAAAACCTTGCTCATATATTTGGGGTCGGAGAAGCCGGTCATCGCAGCAATTTTAGTCAGATTCAGGGTGGTTCCAAGAAGAAGCGTCTTCACCTTTTCCACCTTCAGGCGCCGCAGATCCTCGGAGAAGGAAAGCCCCGTTTCCTTTTTATACAGGCGGCTCAGATACTCAGGAGATACGGACAGCTGCCGTGCCGCTTCTTCCAGGGTAATCTGGCTTCCATAATATTCCTCGATCAGGCGCTTCGCCTTCTGAATCAGGGGCGAAAGCTTCCTGAGGCTGTCCTTCTTTTCCCGGATGACAAAATCAAACAGAACCTGAAGGATGCTCTCCATTTTTTCCCAGGTGAAAGCGTTCATCACCTCTGCAAGCACACTCTGCAGCTTCAGTCCGCTTTCTTCCAGCGCCATGTATTCTCTTGCCGTATTTACAATGGTCCAGAGAAAGATCAGAATATTTTCCTTGATCTCCTTCGGATCATGGTACTCTTTCTGACAGACGGCCACCAGCTCCGTCATGCAGCCGGAGAATTCATCCGCGTTCCTGCGGACCACTGCACGCTTCAGCCTCGTATTCATCTCGGGAGGGTAGCCCAGTGGATAAACCTGAACAGAACGAACCGCCCGGTCGGATACCAGCGCCCCCGGTCCCAGCGTCAGCCGCCAGTCCATGATCTGATAAAGCCGTTTTCCGGCTGCTGCCAGTTCAAAAATACTGCTGCAGTCCGCCCAGGCACAGAGTGCCCGGTTTCCCGTATTGGTCTCCAGCATGGGAACCACCACGGAAGCGAAATAACTCTCCCAGTCCTGCCCCTCCTCCATATGATAAACGAGCATGGAAAAATGAAAATGCTCTCCAAAACTGGTCACCATACTGTCGAATCCTTCCGCATGTCCGGATACCTCTCCGAGAATCCGGGCGGTGATGTCTCTGTTCTTTTCGAAATCTGCCCCAAGCCATACCACAAAAAGCCCCAGAGGGTCCTCTTCCCTGATCTGAAAGCTTTTTTCCAGCGCATTCACCGTTTCCTCCGACCGGGTCAGGATTCCTGTCATCGCGCCGCGCACCATATTTTCCCGGTTCAGAAGGACATCCCGTTTTTCATCCCCGATCAGCCTTTTCTCCGCTGTTTCCATCGCCCGCTTCAGCTCGCCGACCCGGACGGGCTTGAGCAGATAACTCTGCACCCCAAGCTCCAGCGCCTGTTTCGCATAGCCGAAATCCGAATAGGCGGTCAGAATCAGTGCCTGGCAGTCAATTCCTTCTTCTCTCAGCTCTCCCAGCATGGAAAGCCCATCCATATCCGGCATCCGGATATCCAGCAGGATCACATCCGGCCTCAGGCTTCTGATCAGGGAAAGCCCTTCCCGTCCGTTCTCCGCCTTTCCAATCACTTCATAGGAAGGGCTCAGCTTCTTCAGAATTCCTTCCATCCCTTCCCGGATCGCCGCCTCATCTTCCACAATTATGATTTTCAATCAATCGTTTCCCCTTCCATCATCGGCAGCCTGAGAGTCACCCTTGTGTACTGACCCTTCTTACTTTCATAGGAAAGTCCCGCTGCCTCCCCGTAATAGAGCGTCAGTCTCTTTCTGACGTTCTCAATTCCGAAATGATTCCTCCTGTGGTAATTCTTTTCACTCAGCATCCGTACCATATCCGGATCCATTCCTCTGCCGTTATCTCCTACGGTAATGTACAGCATACCTTCCCGAACAATCCCTGTGATGACAAGGATCGGCTGCCGCAGCTTCGCCTCCAGCCCGTGCCGTATGCTGTTTTCCACCAGAGGCTGCAGAAGCATCTTATGCATCCCGGCCCCCGCCGCTTCAGAAGAGACATCACAGAAAATCTGCACCTCATATCCCAGCTTCTCCTGCTGAAGGCGGACATATTTTTTCAGCCAGACGATTTCCCTTCCCAGCGTGGTAATGCCTCCCGCGTCCTTGATGGCATAACGCAGGATATCCCCCAGGTCTCCTACCATCTCGCTGATCTCATATTCCTCCCTCGCAATCGCCTTCCAGTTGATGGTATCCAGCGTATTATAGAGAAAATGAGGATCAATCTGAGCCTCCAGCGCAGATATTTCCGCATTTTTCTGTTCCTCAGCCGCCTTCCTTACCTGTGCGAGAAGCTGCTCCGTCTGCTCCGTCATGGAATTGAAGCCCTCCGTGATCTCACGGATTTCCATCGGCGTTCCCCGGTTCATGGTCAGCCTGACGGAATAATCGCCGTTTTCCACACGCTTCATTCCATCAAGCACCCGGTCCACAGAAATGATAAGGGGCCGCGTCACAAACAGAATGAAGCCGACAACCAGAAGCAGAATGACGCACGCCATCGCGAAAAACAGAACCCGCTGTTCCCACAGCTCCCGCAGATAATCATCCATAGGATACAGCTCCACCACATTCCAGCCGGTCAGTTCGTTTCGGACAGTGCGGACCGCATATTTCTCTTCCTCCCGCACCATGTATTCTCCATAGGTCAGGGCACCGTCCGCAGTCTCTCCGCCCGCCGCGCTGTCAAAGATACATTCCGCTTCGCTTCCGGCCGCATCTCCGACCCTGGAAGCGTCCGGCGCACTGATAAACACACCATTTTTCTCCAGAAAGAAGGTTTCCCCGCCGATTCCCTCCATCGCCGTCTGCAGGCGCCGTTCATCCACACAGAGATAAACGGTCATTTTTCCTTCTTCCTCCAGAGGGAAATCCATCCCCATGGTGAAATAATGCAGCTCTTCTCCTGCGGCATTTTTCAGGGACGCCATAGGTCCAAGATAGACCCCGTCTTCCGTTTTTTCTTCCATGCAGGCACTCTCCGACACCTGGCCCGCTGTCTCTTCATCCCCTGTACAGAGGCCGCCCTTCAGCCAGGGGCTCTCTGATGAAGTCTGATAAACAGTATCATAATATACCCACTCTCCATTTCCAAGCCGGAGCGCCATACCAGGAAGCCCGTCACCTCTCTCACACAGATGCCGCAGATGTCCGGACAGCTGTTCCAGCTCCTCTTCTGTCAGTCCCTGTCCGCTTTTCCGGAACAGTCCCTGAACATCCGGATCCGTACAGAAACCTTGCAGAAGAGAAGCCAGGCTTTCCAGCTCCCGCGTCAGGCCTTTGTCAGCCTTCTCCAGTCCGGCCTCCATCCTCTCCGCCAGATCCTCCCTCATAAAGCCCACAAGCCTTCTCTGGAAAATAATGGTGAAAAGCATCAGCGGAAGCAGCGTTAAAAACACCAGAAGCACTATCAGCCTGCCGCGCAGTCCCCACAGTCGTTTCATTCTTATCCTTCCATCTGTGCCGCAATCTGCTCCGCCAGCCTGCGGCATTTTTCCTCTTCATCCGCCTCAACAATCAGACGGATCACCGGTTCCGTTCCACTCTTTCGGATGAGCACACGTCCGCTTCCTGCCAGCTCTTTCTCCGCCTCCTGCACAGCCCGCTTCACTTCTTTCCTTTCCAGAACCGCGGCCGCGTCAGTCACCCGTTTGTTAATCTGTACCTTAGGGAACAGCGTCACCCCTGCTGTGAGGAAAGACGGCATCGTCTTTTTCTCCACAATGATCTCCATCACCCGGATCGCAGTGAGGATTCCATCCCCTGTGGTGCTGTATTTATTAAAAATGATATGTCCGGATTCCTCCCCGCCTATGCTGTAACCCTTTTCCTGCATCCTCGCGGAAACATATTTGTCTCCCACAGGCGTCCGCTCCATGCGGATGCCCTCCTTTTCCAGCGCCTTTTCCACTCCCATGTTGGAGGCAACAGTGGCAACCACCGTATCATCGATCAGCGCGCCCTCCTCCTTCATCTGCACCGCGCACAGATACATGATCAGATCTCCGTCCAGAACATTTCCCTTCTCATCCACGGCAAAGCACCGGTCCGCATCTCCGTCAAAGGCAAAACCCACATCCAGCCCCTGCTCCACCACGAAACGCTGCAGGGATTCGATGTGAGTAGAGCCGCAGTCCACATTGATGTTCAGGCCGTCCGGTTCATTGTGAATCATAAAGGTTCTCGCTCCCAGCATCTCAAACACCGTTTTGGCAATGCTGCTGGCCGCGCCGTTTGCGCAGTCCAGTCCCACACGATAGCCGCGGAAGGAATGGATCGTCGTGGAGGTCAGATAGCTGATATACTGATTCCGGCCCTGGATGAAGTCCGTGATCCTGCCGATCCGGTCATTTCTGGCGGCAGTAATCTCCACTTTGCCGTCCAGATATTCCTCCACCTTCTCCAGCACCGCATCCTCCATCTTGAAGCCATCCCTGTCTATGATCTTGATCCCGTTGTCGTAAAAAGGGTTATGGCTCGCCGTGATCATGATGCCGAAATCAAAATCTCCGCTTTTGGTGACATAGGATACGCTGGGCGTGGTGGTCACATGGAGCAGATATACATCGGTTCCGCCCCAGCTTAAGCCCGCAGCCAGCGCATATTCAAACATATAGCTGGAACGTCTGGTATCCTTTCCGATCACACAACTCGCCTTCTTCTGCGCACCGTCCGTAAAATACCATCCCAGAAATTTTCCGATCTGAAATGCGTGATCCGCTGTCAACGCCTCATTTGCCTTTCCACGAAAGCCGTCTGTCCCAAAATATTTCATATTTTCTGCTGCCTCTTGCCTTTCTGTTTCTATATCTGTTATTTATATCGCATTTTTCTTCCAATATGATAGTTGGGGCCAAAACAGTTTGGCCCCTTTACACATTCCATATTCTTACTCTAACGCATTGTCCTCTGTTTTGCAAGAAGAAGTCCGGACAGACGACAGACGGTCCGGCAGCATTCTGTGCTGGACGGACCGTCTGTTTTCTTTTTTCTGATCTGTCAGCAGCGTTCTCTCCCTCTGCCCCGCAGGAGGCAGAGGCCGTTTTCATCCGATGCTAACGATACATCTTCATATATTCGCCGTGCGCTTCGATCAGCTCATCACACATGCTGCGGATGTCATCCACACTCAGCTCAGCCGCCGTGTGAGGATCCAGCATGGCCGCCTGATAGATGTGATTTCTGTCCCTTGTGCGAGCCGCTTCAATGGTCAGAAGCTGCACATTGATGTTGGTCTGATTCATGGCCGCGAGCTGAACGGGCAGTCTTCCCACATGGCAGGGATTGATTCCATGGGCGTTTACCAGGCAGGGAACCTCCACACAGGCGTCAGAGGGCAGATTGTCGATCAGCCCCGTATTCAGCACGTTTCCGCCGATCTGATAAGGCTGGTTGGTCACCACCGCCTCCATGATATAGGAAGCGTACTCGCGGGAACGCTCATGTGTCACCTTACCGTCGTTCAGAATATTTTTCTTCTCCTCCTCCCAGTCCGCGATCTGCTTGATGCAGCGTCTGGGATACTCATCCAGCGGGATGTTGTAGCGGTCGATCAGTTCCGGATAACGGCTCTTGATGTAGAAAGGATTATACTCGGAATTATGTTCGCTGGACTCGGTGCAGTAATAACCCAGATTCCTGATATATTCGTAACGGATCATATCATTGTGCTTTTCCGACGCATTCTTCTCCAGCGCGCGCTTTCTGATCTCCGGATACAGATCGTTGCCATCCTTATCGCGCACATCCAGCAGCCAGGCCATATGATTGATGCCCGCGATGAAATCCGTCGCACCTTCCAGCTTATCCTCCATGCCGAGCCCCTTCAAAAGCCCCTCAGTGCAGACCTGAACGCTGTGGCAGAGGCCCACCGTGCGGACCTTCGTATATCTCTGCATATAGCCCGTAAGAATCGCCATGGGATTCGTATAATTCAGGAAAAGCGTGTTCGGGCACACCTCCTCCATATCCCGGGCAAAATCCTCCATCACCGGAATGGTGCGCAGGCCTCTCATGATGCCGCCGATTCCCAGCGTATCTCCGATGGTCTGCAGAAGGCCGTATTTCTTCGGGATCTCAAAATCCGTCACCGTGCAGGGCTCATAGCCGCCCACCTGGATGGCGTTCACCACAAAATCCGCATCCTTCAGAGCCGCCTTCCGGTTCTCCACGCCCAGGTACGTGGCGATCTGCGCCCGTCCCTCGTTCACGTTTTTATTGATGGCCCGAAGAATGATCTCCGACTCCTCCAGCCGCTTTGCGTCGATGTCATAAAGCGCGATCTCAGCATCCCGGAGCACCGGCGTACACATGCAGTCCCCCAGCACATTTCTCGCAAACACCGTGCTTCCCGCTCCCAGAAAAGCAATTTTTACCATGTCTTCCTCCTGTCTGCCGCCCCAGGCGGCAATTCAATCATGAAAGAACGGCATCAGCCGTTCTTTGACAGAAACCGGAAGTTCCTGCCGTCCTCCTGTTCTTTTTTGAATCCGTCTTGCATTTGCTTTTTGATTCCATTAGAATGGATTTGATGGTTCTGATTATAGGGATTTCAGGATTTATGTTCTATATTTTTTGTTGCATGTAATTGTATTTTTGTTTTCTTTTTCATTTTCCCGACATCAGGACCGCAAGAGGATGGAAAAAATCATGAAAGAGTATGTTCAGGCAGAAACGGCAGGACGGGAGAGGGGCGCCGGACAGAACGACATGGCAGGCCAAATGGGGATGGCAGGACAGTCATCGGAAAACAGGCCAGCGGAAAGTGCTGCGCAAACCGGCGAAAACGGACAGACACAAAGAGGCTTTCAGAGAGAGACACGCAGGCAGCTGACAGGGCCGGAATCGGAAAGCGCCATCCGCCTGTATTACTGCGGCAGTGAATCCTGCACGCCGGGGCATTTCTTCGGCCCGGCGGTGCGGCCCCATTATCTGATTCATTTTATCCGAAACGGAAAAGGAACCTATCTGAGAAAGGACGAGGTCCACGAGCTGTCCCGCGGAGATGCGTTTCTGATCCTTCCCGGAGAGACAACCAAATACATCGCGGATGAGAAAGAGCCCTGGGATTATACCTGGGTGGCCTTTGACGGAACAAATGCTGAGGCGCTGCTTCGCTGCTGCGGCTTTCTGTCCGGAAATCTGGTGTACCGTTCACCGGACGAGGAGGCGCGGTTACGGCTCCTGCGGCAGGCCGATGCTTTTGAAAGCTGCTTTCAGGATGAAAAAAGCAATGTTCTGGAGCTTCTTGGAAATTTTTACCTGCTGTTTTCCTGCATGTATCCGGAGGGCAGCGGCCAGGGCAGCTTCTCCTTTGCGGAAGAGATGAGCCGGAGCTGGGCAATGCACACGGGCGGAAAATCAGACGCCTTCCGGCCGGAATCCGCGGATGCCGCCAAAGCACCTTCCGGACAGGAACTCTATTTCATGCAGGCCGTTTCCTATCTGCGCCACAACTTCAGCTACCCGGTCCGGATCGAGCAGCTGGCCCGCCAGATCGGGGTAAGCCGCTCCTATCTGTACAAAGCCTTCTTAAACTGCAGCGGAAAGAGCATCCAGCAGTATCTGCAGAATCTGCGGCTGGAGGAAGCCTGCCGCCTGCTCGCCGATACCCGGCGGACAGTCACGGACATCGCCTATTCCTGTGGTTTTCCGGACTCACCGTCCTTCTGCCGGATATTCCGGAAGGTATACGGCGGAACACCTCTGCAGTTCCGGCAGCGTATGGCAAAAGGGAGTTCCGGTCCGGCTGCAGAAAAAGCGGGAACAGCGGAGCAGGACACGGATGCGGCAGGACAAACCAGACAGGCAGCGGCAAACAGCTCCCCTGAACGCTGAACAGATATACGGAATTCATGTGTAACAGAATATCTGTGATATATACCCCAATGAATATGCTTCACGTGATGACCGGCCAGCCGGGATCAGAGCCGTTTTTCCCTTTTCAGCCAGTCCAGAAAGGCTTCGCAGCCCTCCACGATATCGTTCCAGGCGGTGTCAAAATCCCCTGTGTACCAGGGATCGTCAATGTCGCGCTGTCGGTCGGAAAAATCCAGCAGCCGGTGGATCTTATGATCCGGATCCCCGCCAGTGATGCGCAGGATGTTCCGAATATTGTACTGTTCGGCCGCGAGAATATAGTCGTATTCTTCATAGTCCCGCCGGGTCATCTGGCGGGCTGTTTTCCCCGAAGGGTCGATGCCGTGCTCCAGCAGCTTGCGCCTGGCAGGCGGATAGACCGGATTTCCGATTTCCTCGCGGCTGGTGGCCGCAGAGGCGATCTGGAACCGGTCGGAGATGCCGCGTTTGGTGACCATGTCCTTCAGGATGAATTCGGACATGGGGGAGCGGCAGATGTTGCCGTGGCAGATGAATAGTATTTTTATCATATTTTTTATATCCTTTCCTCATTTTTGCGTTGTTTTTCAGCGCATCAGGGATACCCGGAGGGTGCTTAATTAACCTTCAAAAGACGATTCTCCACAGAAAATCCTTTTCCTAAGCTCTCCTCTTACATGAAATCCGCTTCTAGAAGCTCACAAAATCCAATCCCACGTCCACTCAACTTATACTTTAGCAATTTACTAATACGGTCATCGCAGGTGATGAAAAATAACTGTTCCATAGTTGCTTTTGATGACATTTGGTACTTAAGCAAATCCATGAACGCAAGCATATTAACATCATCCATACATGCTGTCAGGTCATCAATAAAATATACTTTCATCTTTTCACGGTCATTTCTTGCATTAATACCCGCAAAAAAATGAGCCAACATAAAGACACTAATCTGCCCATTACTTAAAACGTTAACGATACTCTTACCTTTATCATCAATTAACGAGATTCCCTCATTCTCCTGAATAATGTTAATTCCGTCACTAGAATTCAATCTTATCAGTTTATTATAAAACTTCCCAAGAGTCGGACCTACCTTTTCATACTCGTCTTTCGAAAGTTTCTCCACAACTTCTCTGATATCTCTTGCTCTCCTAGATGCAATATCTTTCAGCTTCTGAAATTCTTCTATCTCCTCATCAAGGCTATGATTCTTCTTATTATCCTCCTCCAGTTTTTGATTCAAGTCTTGTAAATTCTGATTTGCAAGAATACTATCGATGGCATTGAGCTTTGATACAAACAAATCATAAGAAAAATCCGAAATCTCATATGATGTGGTAATGAGATTTTTCACCTTTGCATATGTCTGTTGTACTGTTTCATTTTCAAACTTATACCCTAAAACCGTTAGAATCTTCTGGTAAACATCTCTCACATTCTGCTCTTCGGCTTTCTCTAAAAGCATCCCCTCTACAGCATCCAGTAGTTCTCCTACCTTTTCTGCGTTCAGTCCTTCTACATTGATCTCTCGTCTTGATTTCTGCAATATCTTAACCGCATCAAAATATGGCTGTATCTCATCCTTTAGAACTTTCAGGCCACTAATCTCCACCTCTAACGTTTTCTTTTCTTTCTCCACGACAGTTTTTGTGTAATTAATGATTTTTTGATAAAGAGTTTCAATCTCTGTCTGCAACGAAGTTTTCTGTACTTCTTTTACCTTTACAGCTTCCCCATTTTGCTTAATATACTCATCAGCTTCCTTAAGAATCAAAGTTTCTTCCATGGTAGAAAATGACTTCGAACCACAAACGGGACATCGGACAACACCCTTCTCTTTTAAAACAGCATCTCTATGTTCAATCACCACTTGTTTATTCGCAGAAAGAGAAGACAACAACTTAAGCATCTTATTATTCTTGGAAAGCAGCTCAATCTCGGCAGAAAGCTTCTTCATATTTTGCTCTTTTTCTTTAATTGCCTTCTTATCCATATCAAAATCAGACTTCATAAAACCATCAATTTCTAAACCAATTATTGATTCCCCATCCTGGAAAATTGTATCTTTTGAAAGAGACAATCCCTTCAATTTGCTAAGTTTGATCTCAAGCCTTATAATTGCATCCGTATTCTTCGAAAATCCAGCTTTCACCGCACGTTGAATATGCTCTTCTTTCGTCTCCCAGTAAGAGGCAATTTTTTTAATAACAACCTGCTGGGCCTTTAAATTCTCATTTTCTACAAGTTTATAAAGTTCTTCTCTCACCACCTGATAACCACAATTACACACTTCTGCTTTCTGTGCACTTAGTTCCTCTTTATTAAGACCAAGTATATCTGTCTTTTCATCCGGATAAAAAATGGTCGAAGGATATGAAACCTGCTTTGCATCCTCACGAACTTTCGATAACTGATTCTTGTGATTTTCAATCACCGTCTGCGGTACTTTCTGTTTTTTCTTATCCTCAATATATCGATCAACATCCTCAGCAAAAAGCTCCAGATTCTCCGCAACCATCTTACGATCTTCATAGTTTGTGATAAACTCACTAAAGAAGTCCTTTAGGTCCTTTCTCTTTTTGCTTTGAACATTAAATGACTTCTGAACATCACAAAAATGGAAATTATAGAAACTATCTCCTACATATTCCCGAACAAATGATTTCGCCATTTCTTCATTTCCATCTATCGTAGCCTTAGATGACCTTGGATCTAGTTCATCCTTTGTCTGTTCTCTGCAAAGAATTATCTCTTTATCTCCATCAACTAACCAGAGAACTACCTTGACCTTCGTTTTCGCTCCAGCATAACGATTCTTTAGAATACCATCCGTATTCATCTTGCGTTCAACATCATTGGTACTTCTAGCATCAAAAGCAGTTTTTAATCTTCCAATGTTGCCAGTCAGACACCACTCAATCGCATCGACAGTTGTCGTCTTACCAATTCCATTTGCAGCTGAAAGAAGCACAACCGACTTAGCATTAAAATCAATGGTTTTATCGCTAAATCCTCTAAAATTTATCATTCTTATCTTGCGAACTATCATCTTTTCAGCCACTCCTTAATCTGTTCGTAATCCTGCACTTCAAAAGACTTATCCAGTACACCGTCTCTTTCTTTTCTGTTCACTCTTTTCCGTTTCTTTTCCATTAGTGCTAATAGTCCCTCATCTTCAGGAAGTAACTGACTCAATCGTTTCATTTGCTCCGTATCCGGTGCAAATGCATCTGTCGGAATCATATGAAATGGTAATTCGATGACCTCATCATCATCAATTACAATTTGATTCTTATCTGTCATATCTCCCTTAATGAGAATCTTCCTTGATATTAGTAAATTACCCTCCCGGCTCTTATCCAGAAGCTCCTTGGAATAAACTATCAACTGCACAACATTATACTTTAGTTTATGAATCATTTCTGCTTTACCATTAATAATCATAAACACACGAATCCGATCATCCCAGCGATCGCATAAGGTATTAATCTCCATCAAGTCTCCATCCAGAAGAAAAAACAAATCATCTCTCTGCTCGCTGATAAAAATACATAACAACTCTTCCGGCTTCTGATCCAAATCAAAGAGATCCTCCAGATTAATTCCATATTCAGAAGCTATATTCCCAACAAGGATATCCTTATAACCGCTCTTCTTAAACTCTTCTTGCAAAATCATAGCTACATTTCCTCTTTAACACATTTCTCTGAAAAGATGCAGCCACCGCAAACGTCAGGTACGCTCCATTCATCCTCATCAATTCCAATACACTCCATACACTCAATATAAAAACTATCCTCACCAAGATCCGCAACCGTAGGATTTTCATTTACGTTTGCCGTACTATAATTATAATAATTTTTACCTTTGGTAATTTTACTATTCTCAAAAAACCATTTTTCTGGCTTCGGTGAAGTATTTACCATCCGTTCCACAATCTTTCGTTTTATACCTTTAAACTTTCCGCCCGCCGGAGGTAAAATTACACTATGACTTACATATTTATCTTCTGGAAAATTCAGACAAACATAGTCAGTAACCGAGAAATCTATGTAATGACACGGATCAAACATTTCTAAGTGAACCGAAATCTCTGTCTCATCATTCACTTTCTCCTGACAAATGTCTAACATAATCTTCCACAGATAGTCCAGAAAAACAAGAAAGGCTGTTTTACATTCCGTCATATAACTGAATCTGTCATCTACAATCGCACCTCTGTAAGCAGCAATCTTACTAGCATCGTCCGTACTAAATGTATTCAACAACTGATACTGACCATCTACAGTTTGAGCAATTTTATTTATCCATTGTAAAGTATTCCGGTATATCCGATTCAACATACGTGTCTGTAAGTCAGAAAGGTCATTATTATTTATAATCTCACCATATTCTTCGCAAACAACACCCACCAGATAATTTGCAATAGTCTTTTCTATCTTCGTTCTGACGGAATCTGACATATACTGATCAAATTCCTTTTTATCCACTCGCAGATGTTCAAAATCCGAATCAACCAATTCATAACGACGCTGTATATATGAAATCGCAAGACCAAGCAAAATTAACTGCCAGTGCTCCTCATTTCCATCACTATCAGTATTCGGATAATTTCGGGCTAATGCTTTCATCAATTCTACTTTGTACTCATTAATATCCAATTGGTGGGAAATATCATATTCGGTCAAAAACCCGTTCAACGAATCCTCCGAAGCCATGGCCGCAAACAGATTTTGCTTTTGTACGTCTTTCTTATTCGTTGTGTAAATATTCGTCTTAAGCCAGGTAACTGGATCTACAATATTTGAATAATCCATCGACTTGCGCAATGTATTTCCAAGTCCAATATATGCTTTCATCTCATCAAACGTTGGTTTCTTAACCTTTGGTTTTCTATGTATATAAAGTCTCGGAACTGCTTTTAAAGTAGACTGAAGCATCTGAAGGCGTAGATACTGATAATAAAGATCTGTGGAAATTTCCTTTATATTAGGATTTGTCTTCGGATAATATTTTACCTGAATAAACTCAAATGTACCATCCTCGAAAAATACGTCCACATCCTCTAGATATTCTGAACACACATACTTTACTTGCTTCTGAAGGAGACACATAATTGTAATATAATCCTGAAATAGAAATCCTCTAATCTTACTCGTTGCATCTCTATCCTTATCACCATCATACATGACTGATAATTTATTAACTTCTTCTTTCGTATATAGACTCACGAAATTCCCCCTCTTTATTTGCATCTACATATCCTTTTTCAATTCGTCTACATATAGATCCGGATGCTGCATAGAAAATATTTCTTTCTGCCTCTCAATCTCTGCTTTCAACTGCTCTTTCGTAGGCAAATAAGTCAGATATTTTGACATGAACAACCGCTCATTATCATGAAGTACCGAATATCTGGCAATATCCTCATCTGTTTCTGAACACAGCAGAATCCCAATGGTAGGGTTATCTCCCTGCCCTCGCTTTAAATCATCATACATACGCACATACATATCAATCTGTCCCACGTCTTGATGAGTAATTTTGCCCATCTTCAAATCGATTAGGACATAACACTTAAGTTCAATATTATAAAAAACGAGATCAAGATAGTAATCCGAGGTTTCCGTTACAATGTGCTGTTGACGAGCCACAAAGGCAAATCCTCTCCCCAGTTCCATCAAAAAATCTCTAATATGTGAAAGAATGGAGGACTCTAAATCTCCCTCTAAATAGGTATCTTCATTTTTAAAACCGAGAAATTCCGCAATCACTGGACTTTTAATCAATTCAAATTGATTTTTCTGAAATTCGGCGGTTTTCTGTTTCATTTCTTCAATTACAGCCTCTTTTTCCGGTGTCTGAAGAAGTCTGTAATAATATTGCGTACTAATATTACGGTCTAAAGTTCTTGAGCTCCAACTCTCGTCAACCGCCTCTTTCATATACCAATAGCGTGCATTTTCATCTGTAACACGAAGAAGACTCCTAATATGCGTCCAGTTAAGATTGTGAACGCATGCGTTCACAATCTGCTCATCGGGAAAGCATTGATAAAATTTGATGTAATAATGCAAGTTTCTTTTGGAATAATTTTTACCAAACTCCTTTGTCAAATCCTCTGCCAAGGCAGAAATCAAACCTCTACCGTACTCTGCACGTTCACTGCCACCCAGTTCCTGTTCTACAATCCGTTTGCCTATATTCCAATAGGTAAGCAGCATTGCCTTACTGGAAGCACTATAAGCAGCCTCTTGTCCAGAGGAAATAATGCTTTTAATTTCTGTAATAACTGACTGGTATGGAGTCAAATGTTTTTCCATCATGTCACCTCGATTCCCCATAATAATTATATTTTATCTTGCTTTTCCTGTCGTATCAAGACTCTTTCAAAATGGTGTAGTAGTGGTGTAGTAAGCGCCTTTCTGCTTCGCAAAACCATTGATTTTACTGGCTTTTCCGGGACTTTTCAAGATACTGCCATGGCAGATGAATAGTATTTTTATCATATCTCTTATATCCCTTCAAAAGCCTTCAAACCTTGATACTACGGGCTTTCCGGCGCTTTTTTCAATTTTTGTGTTTTGCCCCAAACCTACGCTATTCTTCATAAATTTACGCAGATTCACGGGCAAATTAGTTACTCTTTTTCTGTTTTGTATCCCCTCAAAAGTAATGTATATTACTAAGATTGGAGGCGCTATCTTTCTGCAACTCCTGCTTTTTGTCATCGTGGTTATTTTATCACATACTTAGTACCTCTTCCTCTGCCTTCAGTTTTTACAACATCTTTTTCGCTCATTTCTTTCAGCAGCTGTGTTGTCTTTGATTTGCCAAACGGGACGTAAGGAGCGATTTCACTGATTGATTTCAACATTATCCTGCTTAAAAGCTTATATATTTTTCTTTCGTTTTCCGCCATATTCAGGTTTTTTCAAAAACCTGAAGTACAATCTTAATCGTATTTTTTTACGATTGATTTTCTGACTGTTTTTGGCTGTTAAGTTTTAAAAGCTCGTCACATCAGGGTACTTTCAAAATTCATAAGGCAGTACCTTTCTTTGGAATAAAAAAGGATCTCATATCCACCTTTTCCAGCAGCAATAATTTAATCTTTTTATCAATTCCTCCGGCATAGCCTGTCAGACTGCCATCTGCGCCTACAACACGATGGCAGGGGACAATGATTGAAATTTCATTGTGCCCTACCGCGCCGCCTACGGCCTGTGCCGACATATGCGGCAATCCTTTTCTGACGGCGACCTGCTTTGCTATCCCGCCGTATGTCTCAGTCTGTCCATATGGAATCGTGCAGAGTATTTTCCATACTTCATTTTGAAAAGCTGTTCCAGTGAAATGAAGCGGTACAGTAAAATCCGGATCTTTTCCGGAAAAGTAAATATCAAGCCACTGCTTTACCCTTTCAAAAAGAGGGATTTCCTTTTCCTCATGCTCCTTATCCAGAGAAAGGGCAAAATACTTCTGTTCCTCAAACCATAGGCCGGTTAAACCCGTATTATCTGCGGCTAAAAGGATATTGCCAACAGGGGAAGCATAATGACTGATGTACTGCATATCAATCCTCCAGGGCGAAAATTTCTGTGTCTTTACCCCGTATTTTTTTGTTTTTCGTTCACAGCTTACAGAATTCATTTCTTTGCGAGGTAATCCAGAATCTCCGCGGCATTGGTATCCGGCTTGACCTTAGGCATTACCTTCTCGATATTCCCCTGTTCATCAATGATGTAAGTGGTACGCACCACGCCCATACTGACCTTTCCGTAAAGCTTCTTTTCCTGCCAGACATCATATGCCTGGATTGCCTGCAGCTCCGGATCAGACAGCAGGATGAAGGGCAGATTGTATTTCTGTGCAAATTTCTGATGAGAGGCTGTGCTGTCCTTGCTGATGCCGATCACCACAACGTCCCGGGCTTTAAACTGTTCATAGGCCGCGGCAAAAGCACAGGCCTGACGGGTGCAGCCGGGAGTATTGTCCTTGGGATAAAAATACAGAACAACCTTTTTCCCGAGGAAATCCGACAGGCTTACCTGCCTGCCATCCTTGTCTGTAAGTGTAAAATCCGGTGCTTTTCTGTTCGCTTCGAGCATTTTATTTTCCTCCTTATTCTGATAAAATATGTCATTTTCGATCGGAAAACGCCGTCTGATTCAGGGCGGGATTTTATCCGTCCCATACGTTACGCGACTATTGTTGCATAATATATGAATCCTGTCAAAGAGAAGCAGATGATATGTGAGGTCAAGATGTAAGAAATTCTCCGCTGGCCGTATAGGCTTCAGAATTGTTTTCATGCTTGAAGACTCTTTTGAAGGGACTGTTATGATCTTACTCCATTTTCCCGTTTCTCATCCATACTGCCTAATCAGCCTCTCCGCCTCCCGCTTCATCTGTTCCACCACGCCCTCCGGCGACAGTATTTTCACCTGTTCCCCCAGCGAAAAAATCCATCCCAGGAACTGGCCGCTGACATGCACGTCCACGTTTACGGTAAAATGCCCCTCATCCGCAGGAATCAGCATCACGTCCTTGCCGAACCGATCCAGAATCACGCCGGCCAGGCTGTTATCCACCAGAAGCTTTACGGTCTGCTCCTCACCGCCGAACATGCCGAAGCTCTTTTTGGTGTAGTCCGCCATGTCCAGCTTCTGGAAATGTTCTCTGCCTTCTCTTTCTTCCTCCGATATACGGATATGAAGCATCTTGTCCACACGATAGTGCTTGATCCGTCCGGCATCCGAATCGTAGCCCACCAGATAATAATTTTCATTATCCCAGGCCAGGCCCCATGGGCTGATATGATACCAGGCCCCGCCATGGCGCAGCTCCATTTCCTTTTTCACATTCCACTGAAAATACTGGAAACGGACTTTTTTGTTTTCCGAGATGGCATTGTGAATGGCGTCCACGGTATAATAGATGCTTTCGTTCATGGTCTTGATCCTGCCGGACACGTACACCTGCCTCTGCAACTTCTGAGCGTCATATTTGCTGACCAGCTTTTCCAGCTTCCGGATCAGAGCATTCGTTTTCTTCTCCGTAATAAACCGGGAGGACTGGATGGCATCCACCAGGAGCTTCAATTCCGGCAGCTCAAACGGTCTGTTGATCACATGATAGTGGTATCTGCCTCCCACCGGTTCCCCTTCCACCTCAATATCAAGGGCTTCCAGATCCCGGAGATCAGTATAGATGCTCTTCCGGTCAGCAGTGATTTCATATTTTCCCAGCGAAGCCATTATTTCCGGCATGGTGATATAATGTTCTTCATCTGTATTTTCCAGCATGATCTGTGCGAGCCGGTACAGTTTAAACTTCTGATTCGTTCCCTTTGGCATGGCATTCCTTCTCCTGTCCCTTTTGCTTCAGTATAGCACAGGTGGGAGATTTATAACACAGGAACTGCCTGATTTTTCCCTTTCCTCTAAAAGTCATATTTGGCCGGGTCCAAGCCGGCCCGTTCGAGGACTTTTTTCCGTTCTACGGCCCGCATAAAGCCCAGCGCGTCCGGGTCAAGTCCTGATAATTCCAGCTCCGTCTTTTCCACTTCAATCCTTCTGCCAAAATCAACAGCATCCTTTCCTTTCATACGTTTCAAACGAGCACCTCCCTCAGTCTTCCATCCATTCCAGGTAATCGGCTTCGCTTGCGAAGAGCTGATACCCTCCGTTCACATAACCCATATAACCGTTCTCCGTATTGTATCCCTTCATCGCTCTTCGCTCCTTTCTTTTTTCGATAGTAACAGATTACAGGAAGAGCTGTCCTATACAAATCCCACCTGATTCCATTTTGAAAAACGAAATCAGGCTCTGTGAAGGAGATACGGGTTTTCACAGATTTGTCCTGGGGTGGACTTTGCCTAAGGAGAACATGCAGAAAACCCGGAGCATATGCCCCGGGCTTCATCTATAAACGCATAACTGGTTTCTTTATTCGTTTTTCCGTTATTTCACCTCAACCAGCTCAATCCGGAAATTCAGTTCCTTTCCGGCCATTTCGTGATTGGCATCCAGGGTGATTGTGGTTCCTTCTTTTGCCGTCACCTTCACGGGGAAGGGCTGGCCATACTGGCTTGTCAGATAGACCTGCTGTCCGACCTCCAGGTTCTCAGATCCCGGAAGCTGAGCGGTCTCAATGGTGAAAATGGCATTCGGATCCGGCATGCCATAGGCTTCCTCAGGCATCAGGTGGACGTCCACAACCTGTCCCACCTCCATATCCGCCACCGCGGCGTCAAACCCCTGAATCATCTGTCCGGCGCCGCAGACAAATTCCAGCGGCTCACCCCGGTCATAGGAAGAATCAAACTGAGTTCCATCATTGAAGG
>ERZ780162.619-NODE-619-length-27614-cov-4.574731_pt1 | contig 27614 bp, 24 predicted proteins | sample MGYA00511474_ERZ780162 | MGnify/ENA primary metagenome ERZ780162 (study PRJEB29588, sample SAMEA2143633) | human gut metagenome | biome: human gut; feature: human-associated habitat; material: faeces | place: Denmark | collected 2008/2010 ...
AAATAAACTGACATCAAAAAATGAGAAAAAGTGCCAACGATTACTTGACACATACTATACAATACAATTACTTGTATCTTCCCGACCCATGGCTTATAATAAACATAAACGAAACATTTGCCGTTTGTCTGACGACGAACTTTTCCATATAATAAAAAATGCTTCGTCACGGAGGTAAAAATGACAAAAAAAACCGGAACAATCATTGCTTTAACAGGCCTGGCCGCCCTAACCATGCATATTATCAACAGAGTTGAATTTTCTCTCAGCACAGTAAATAATGCGCTCTCAAGTCCAAATAATAAATACTATGAATGGCGCTTTGGAAAAATCAGATACACGCAGAAAGGAAGCGGTTCGCCACTTCTGCTTCTGCATGATCTTACGGCCGGAAGCAGCAGCTATGAATTCAGCAAAATCATAGACGAACTGGCAGAAAAACATGAAGTATATGCGATAGATCTGCTCGGCTATGGTCTTTCTGACAAACCAAATATCACTTATACCAGTTATCTCTATGTCCAGTCGGTTATTGATTTTATTAAAAATGTAATTGGAAGGAAAACTGACATACTCGCAACAGGTGACTCAGCTTCCATTGCAGTCATGTGTGCTCATAACGACGGTGAAGCTGTTGATAAAATTGCGTTGATTAATCCTCAGAGTCTGAATCAGCTGAACCGGATTCCAAGCAAGAGAACAAAACTTCTGAAGTTTCTCATTGACACACCTGTACTGGGAACTTTCGTCTATAATATGGTTACAACAAAGGAAGCCTTCAGAAAACTCTTTGCCGAAAAATATTTTTATAATCCGGGAATGATCAGTGAGGGAATATTGGAGGCCTACAGAGAGGCCTCCCATCAGCCTGACTACAATGCAAAATATACTTTTGCAAGTTATATGGGCAGATACATGAATACGAATATTATTCATGCACTGAAGCAGATCGATCACAGTATTTACATTATATATGGAACTGAGAAATATGACAATCAGACGACAATAGATACTTATCTGTCCTATAATCAGTCAATAGAAGCTTTTCCGATTTCCTATACCAGACAGTACCCACATCTGGAAAAATCCAGAGCAGTTCTGGAACAACTGGAAATTCTTCTTTAAGCTAAGCTTCATGAAAGAATTGGCTCCTTCGCCGGAAGTCCAGCCTTACGCGGATACTTTGCAGGCGTAGGGGCCTTCTTTTTGATAACATAAAATTTTCTTCCGATATCCGTTCCGGGAAGATAAAAAGAATACACCTCCGGCTTTTCTCCTCCAAGAATGCGCACAGCAGCTTCCGCAGCCACAGCTTCCTCTTCTGTTCCACCACTCTTATAAGAAATAAAATATCCTCCTTTTTTCACAAAAGGGATACAATATTCAGAAAGGGTAGAAAGATTAGCCACCGCTCTGGATACACAAAAATCAAATTGCTCCCGAAGTTTTCCCGGCCTGGCAAAATCCTCTGCCCGCCCATGAACCGCAGTAATACCAGTGAGGGAAAGCTTTTTTATCACCTCATTCAAAAAATTAACCCGCTTCTGCAGAGAATCCAACAGGGTAATCTCCAGTTCCGGAAAAGCAATTTTCAAAGGGATTCCTGGAAAACCAGCTCCTGTTCCCACGTCCATGAGCGTAATCCCCTCTCCCTGATTTTCTTTATTCAAGGAGGTCATTTTTCTCAGTTCCGGAATCACCTTTACCAGAGAGAGACTGTCCACAAAATGCTTTTTAATGACCTCATCAAATTCGGTTATGGCGGTAAGATTCATTACCTCATTCCATTCGATCAGAATCTCATAAAAAGAAAGAAACCTCTCCTCCTGCTCTTTGGTCAAATGAATCTCCAGCTCTTCAAGATCTCTTCTAAAAGAAGTTAAGTCATACTTTCTGAAATCACACATCATTCTATCTCCACTCTTTAGCACTTATCCTGATCCTTTTGCTGCTCTCTTCCATGATGCTCCAGAAACACGAGAAGAACTGAAATATCTGCAGGAGAAACTCCGGAAATTCTGGATGCCTGTCCCACAGACACTGGCTGAAACTCCTTCAGCTTCTGTCTTGCCTCCAGCCTGAGACTGGGAACTTCATCATAATCCACCCAGCCGGGGATCTTTTTTTCTTCCATCTTTTTAAACTGATCAACCTGCTTTCGCTGTCTTCCTATATAACCCTCATATTTGAGTTCGATTTCCACCTGCTCAATCACATCAGCCGGAAGCTTCTCCCTGCCCGGATCAATTTCCGAAAGCATTTCATAATTCAACTCAGGCCGGCAGATCAGCTCAGCAAGACTGGCCGCCGTCTTTAAGGGAGAGCTCCCATGCTCTGAAAGAAACTGTTGAATAGGAGCAGATGCTCCAACCATCACATTCTTCAGACGGGAAACCTCCTTTTCAATCTGTTCCTTCTTCCAACAGGTATAACTATATTCCTTTTCCGATACGAGACCTGCCTGATAGCCAATCTCACGGAGTCTCAGATCCGCATTATCCTGTCTGAGAAGCAGGCGGTATTCCGCCCTGGAGGTCATCATACGGTAAGGCTCGCGGTTATCCTTTGTAATCAGATCATCGATCAGAACGCCTATATAAGCCTGAGAACGGTCAAGTACAACCGGCTCTCTGCCCTGAATCTGGAGGGCTGCATTCATTCCGGCAATCAAGCCCTGAGCTGCCGCTTCCTCATATCCGCTGCTTCCGTTGAACTGACCGGCGCTGAAAAGTCCTTCAATCCGACGAAACTCCAGAGTTGGATAGAGCTGCCTCGCATCAATACAGTCATATTCTATGGCATAAGCATTTCTCACAATTTTGCAGTGTTCCAAACCAGGAACACTCCTGTACATGGCAAGCTGAACATCCTCAGGAAGAGAGGAAGACATGCCTCCCACATACATCTCATTGGTAGAAAGTCCTTCCGGCTCCAGAAACACCTGATGTCTCGGCTTATCCGAAAACTTGACTACCTTATCTTCAATGGACGGGCAGTAACGCGGTCCGGTTCCCTCGATAATTCCCGCATAAATAGGGGATCTGTCCAGATTGGCACGTATAATCTCATGGGTTTTTTCATTGGTATAGGTCAGCCAGCAGGAAACCTGGGGCTTCTGAACGCTTTCCGGATCTGTGGAAAAGGAAAAGGGAACCACCCTTTCATCTCCGGGCTGTTCCTCCATTTTGGAGAAATCAATGGTTCTTCCGTCCATTCTCGCTGGTGTTCCTGTTTTGAAACGCTTCATCCGGATTCCCAGATTTTTCAGGCAGTCTGTCAGATGAACTGCAGGCTGAAGCCCGTTTGGTCCGGTATAGGTTATGGCCTCCCCGCAGAGACATCTGGCATTCAGATAGGTTCCGGTACACAGAATGACGGCACGACACTCATAAACCATTCCCGTAAAGATGCGGATGCCGGTGATTCTCTTTTTTCCTTCTCCGCCCTGCACCTCTTCTGTCAGAAGCTCACATACCTCAGCCTGTTTAATGGTAAGATGGTCCTGATTTTCCAAAACCTGCCTCATACTTCTGGTATATTCCGCCTTATCAGCCTGTGCGCGCAGAGAATGAACTGCAGGTCCTTTGGAAACATTCAGCATTTTGGACTGAATAAAGGTTTTGTCTATATTCTTTCCCATTTCCCCGCCGAGAGCATCCAGTTCTCTGACGAGATGTCCCTTGGAAGATCCTCCGATATTTGGATTACATGGCATCAGAGCGATGCTGTCAGCGCTCACTGTGAAAATAACGGTTTCCAGTCCCATTCTTGCACAGGCCAGGGCTGCCTCACAGCCCGCATGTCCCGCACCGACCACACATACATCCACCCGTTCCATGACCTGCGCCATTTTATGTTTCAACTCCTCTTATTTCTTCTTCTTTTTCTTTTTATCCTTGTTTTTCTTTTTTTCCGGCTCATCAGAGGACTGATTTACCGGATTTTTACTTTCATTTTCCACTGACTCGGAAATCGGCCGGAAGGAAGCTTCTTCCGATGTATCATACTCCCTTTCGTATCTTTTTTCCGGTTCCCGGTATCTGTCGTCCAGATACAGACGGGATCCCCGATCCGGCATGATAATAACGCCGTCCGCCCTCTGAATCTTTTCTTCTTCACAGGATTCTTTCTCCGGATAGACCGGACTTTCTTCTAAACCGGAGTATCCTCTTTTCTCACTTTCCGAAACAAAAGGTACTCTCCCTCCCTGTTCCGGCTTGGAAGCTCTGTACACCCTCTCCTGGTCCCCGGCCTTCTCCTGAGCCTTTCCCCATGCCTGGTCCCAAAGAGAACGAACCGGCTCCCAGATCAGCTCCAGAACACGCAGAAGCGCTATGAGCAGTACGACCCAGCAGATGATATGATACATCTGCAGCTCTCCCGCGCTGTAGTTTTCCGATGCTCCGAAATACAGTCCAAGTCCCACAATCCCGACAGCCAGCAAAAAGAACAGACTCCCATTCGATTCTTTTTTCATCTTCTGCACCCCTTTTCCCATTTATCTGAAAATCATTCCGGTTCCGGATAAACATACCCCGTTTTTCTGCATTTGCACACTTTTTTTCATCTTAACACAAACATGGGAATAAGAAAAGAATAACGCTTCTGATTCCACATAAATCCGCCCTAAATTCCCTCAAAGCACACAGATCACCGCTTAATTACGCTCCATTCTCTTCCTGTTCCTTTTTCCAGGCCCTGATACGTTCCAGCTTTTTCTTCGTCTCACTCTCCTTTCCCTGATCGGAAGGAATATAATATCTTCTTCCTTTCAGAGAATCCGGAAGACACTGCATGGCAGCAACCTTTTCCCTGGTATCGTGTGCATACACATAGCCTTCCCCATAATGAAGCTCCTCCATCAGACTGGTTGGAGCATTTCGGATCTGAAGCGGCACCGGCTCGGCAAGCATTTTCACCGCATCCTCCTTACAATCTTCATATGCCTTATACAGGGAATTGGATTTGGGAGCCATGGAAAGATAGACCACCGCATGGGTGAGATTCACATTACATTCCGGCATACCGATAAAATGGCATGCCTGATAAGCGGAAACCGCAACCGTCAGAGCATTGCTGTCGGCCATTCCCACGTCCTCGCTGGCAAACCGGATCAGACGTCTTGCCACATACAGGGGATCTTCTCCTGCTTCCAGCATGCGCGCCAGCCAGTAAACAGCGGCGTCCGGATCCGTATTCCGCATGGACTTATGAAGCGCCGAGATCAGGTTATAATGCTCCTCCCCCTTCTTATCATAAAGCAGGGATCTTTTGCTGGTGCACTGCTCCAGCGTCTCTTCCGTGATCCGGATGGTTCCGTCCGGCAGGATTTCCCCGTTTAAAACCATCATCTCCAGCGTATTCAGGGCAGTTCTCGCATCTCCGTTGGCAAAGACGGCCGCAGCCTCCAGAATGGAATCCGAAATTTCAATCTTCTGTCCTCCATAGCCGGACTTTGCTGTGAGGGCATGGTTCAACAATTCTTTGATGTCTTCCTTTGACAGAGCCTGAAGCACGAACACCTTGCATCGGGACAGAAGAGCGGAATTGATTTCAAAGGAAGGATTTTCCGTGGTGGCTCCAATGAGAATGATGCTTCCCTTCTCCACAAAGGGAAGAAAGGCATCCTGCTGTGCTTTATTAAAACGATGAATCTCATCCACAAAAACAATGGTTCTGCGCCCGGTCATTCGAACCTGTTCTGCCTGCTGCATCACCTGTCGGATTTCCTTAATGCCGCTGGTAACGGCGCTGAAATCAATGAATTCCGCCTTCGTTTTTCTGGCGATGATGCGGGCAAGCGTGGTCTTTCCCACGCCGGGAGGCCCCCAGAAAATCATGGAGCAGATGCTGTCCTGATCGATCAGTCGGCGCAGCACCTTTCCCTCCCCGACCAGATGCTTTTGTCCCACAAATTCCTCCAGACTTTCCGGACGGAGCCTGCTCGCCAGCGGATCGGAAGCAGAAACACTCCTCTCCCCCCAGCCGGAAGGTCCCGTATCAAACAACGACATCTGTTCCATTTCCAGGCCACCTCCAATCCTGATGTTCCCTTTTACATCATCCCTGAACCAGGCTGATCCTTATTTTCCCATGCAGAATTTGCTGAAAATCTCATTTACCAGGTCTTCCCCAACCTCTTCCCCTATGATTTCTCCCAGAGAAGAATAGGCGCTCATCAGATCAATGGAAAAGAAATCCTCCGGCATACCGGCCTCCAGACTCCTTTTCACCTCAAGAAGGCTGTCACGTGCGCTCTCAAGCGCCTCCTTATGCCGCATGCTCGTAATGACGACCTCCTCATTAAAGCTGATCTTTCCGGAGAAAAACAGATCTGTAAGAACCTTTTCAAATTCATCCAGTCCCTGATTCTCTTTCGCGGATATGCGGACGACCGGCACCCCTTCCGGAAGTTTTTCTCTTAATTTTTCTTCCGTCAAAACCGGGGCAAGGTCAGACTTATTCAGAAGCGCGATACACTTTTTTCCCTGAATCAGCTGCAGAATATGCGCATCACTTTCATCCATAGGAATGGAAGAATCTGCCATATACAGAATCAGATCCGCCTCCTTAGCATACTGCTCCGCTCTTTCCACTCCCATCCTTTCCACAACATCTGAGGTGGAACGGATTCCCGCAGTATCGATCACGTTCAGACTGATTCCATGCAGACTGACCAATTCCTCCAGCACGTCCCTGGTGGTTCCGGCTATATCGGTCACAATGGCCCGTTCCCTGCCGGCAAGAAGATTCAGAAGGGAGGATTTTCCCGCATTGGGCTTTCCTACGATCACCGTATTGATCCCTTCCTTCAGAAGCCTTCCATCTTCCGCGGAAGCGATCAGCCGGCCGCATTCCCCGATCAGCTGATCCACCTTAATGGAAAGCTGCTCCGGATAGCCTTCGGTGCTGATGTGCTCCGGATCATCCAGGGCGGATTCAATGAATGCAAGCTCTGTCAGAATCTCCTGCCGGAGACTTCTGATACGGGCGGAAACCGAACCCTCAAGCTGACTGAAGGAGGCCTTTCTGGCATAATCGTTCCGGGATTGGATCAGATCCATCACCGCTTCCGCCTTTGCCAGATCGATCCTGCCGTTTAAAAAGGCACGTTTGGTAAATTCTCCCGGTTCGGCAAGTCTGGCGCCGTTTTTCAGCACCGATTCCAGAATCCGGCGCATCACAAGAATGCCGCCGTGACAGTTGATCTCAACAGTATCCTCTCTCGTATATGTTTTCGGCGCCTTCATGACTGATACCATGACCTCGTCCAGAACCTCATCCCCATCCACAATAAAGCCATAATGAATGGTATGGCTGCCATAATCCTTCAGACTATGGCAGCCATTCTTAGACCGGTAAACGCGGTCACCGACCGGTATCGCTTCGCTCCCGCTGATACGGATGATCCCGATGCCGGAATCGGAAAGCGCCGTTGCAATCGCTGCAATCGTCTCGGTCTGTTTCATTTTAATCTCCATTGCTGCGTCAGCAGCATTCACCTGCTCTCTTATTTCTTCAGGGTAACCACCACATGACGGAAGGGCTCCTCCCCTTCGCTGTGGGTCGTCACAAACTTATCATTCTGAAGCGCGGAATGAATGATTCTTCTCTCATAGGGATTCATCGGCTCAAGGGATACGCTTCTCTTAGTCCTCTTTACCTTATAGGCGATGTTCTTCGCCAGATTTTCCAGAGTTTCCTTTCTTCTCTTCCTGTAATTCTCCGTATCCACCTTAACGCGGATATAATCATCGCTGTCCCGGTTCACAACAAGGGAAACCAGATACTGAAGGGAATCCAGAGTCTGCCCTCTCTTTCCGATCAGCACGCCCATATCGTCGCCCTTGAGCTCGATGTCCATCACCTTTTCCTCTTCATCGAAGCTCACTTCCACAAGGACCGTCATGTTCATGGCAGTGAATACGTCATCAAGAAATGCCTTTGCCTTATCTTCCAGGGTTTCCTTTACCTTTGCCCTGATTCTGGCAGGCTTAGAATTAAAGCCCAGAAATCCGGAGGAACCCTCTTCCATCACTTCATATTCCAGTCTGTCGCTGGTCACAAGAAATTTCTGGCATGCCGCAGTAATGGCATCGTCCACTGTCTTTGCAGTAAATTCCACGAATTCCATAATTTCCTCCAATCTACTTCTGATCAGATTTCTTCTTCTTTTCAGGCTTATTGTTGTTCTCGTTATAAATTCTTACCATATTAGCCTTGGCCGTAATGCTTCCGGGCTTTGGCGCCTTTTTGTTATACATCTCCGTGGACTTTCTGACCGCTTCTTCCTTTTCCTCCTGAGTCAGCGGGGGTGCGGAGGCAGCCTTCTGGGAGATGGAACGCTTCGGCTTCTGCTGCTGCGTCTGCACATTTCTGGTATTCATGTTCGCATACTGATTTATGGTTTTGGGATCAATGCCCGCCTTCTCCATCCTCTTAATGCGTTTCTCCATCTTTTCCTTGGCCTTATCCTTGTTCTTTTCAATGATCTGGTCAAGATCCATCCGGTCGATATGCTTGTTTACGGCCACCTGCTGGATACTTCTTACCACAGAGCTGGCCACCCAGTACAGACCCACACCGGCAGGGAGAGAGAAACAGAATACAGCGGAAAAAATCGGCATAATCGTGTTCATCATCTTCATGGACGCCATCATGCTGTTCTGCTGATCATTTCCGGAAGTATCAGTTGCCTGTGGCATCAGCTTCACATTGATCCACTGGGTTACCGCTGAAAGAACCGGAATGGCAAGGGCTGCGATAATCAGCAGAATACTTCCCTGCGCTACCGCATTGGAAAAATAATAGGAAGGGGAATCCCCGATATTCATTCCAAGGAAATTATTGTATTCCGCCAGCTTTGACGTCGTATTCTGAATATCTGCGGCAAGGCTGGGAAATTTTTCCGCAAGGCTTGCCCATTCCGGCGTGGAAGCCTTATTCAGTACATCAATAAAGGCGTTCTGAATATAGGTAACGTTTCCGGACGTATACTGCTCGTTGGTAAAACGGTTGGCATACATGGCGGCATTCTGGAATCCACGGATGAATTCCTCGCTGCCTTCCATGTTAATCAGCTTGTCCACCAGCGGGAAAAATGCATCTCTGACCTGACTGATATAGGCGGGAATCGCATAGATTACCCGGTACAGAGCGTACAGGATGGGCAGCTGAATCAGAAGCTGCACGCAGCTTCCCATGGGAGAAACCCCATATTTCGCATAGACGGCCTGCGTTTCATTCTGCATGGCCATCATGGAATCATTGTCCTTCCTGTCCTTATACTTTTTCTGGATCGCCTGAAGTTCCGGATTCATCTTGTTGCTGAGCTTGGAAAATTTCTGCTGTCTGATGGTCAGCGGAAGCATCAGCATATAGACAACAATCGTGAAAATAATAATGGCAAGACCGATATTGGGGATTCCGATCAGATTCAGAAGATCAAAAATCCACTCCATAATCTGTCCCAGAATGACAGCAATCCATCCTATTACAGGCGTACTGTCCTGCGTCAAAAGTATACCAGACAAAACTTAAATCCTCCTTCTCCCGTCTCCTCAGGGAACCGGGTCATAGCCTCCCCTGGAAAAGGGATTGCATCTTATAATTCTCCAAAGGGCGAGAAGCCCGCCCTTTATGGCCCCGTATTTTTCCACCGCCTCAAGTCCATACTCACTGCAGGTGGGAATATAGGGGCATTTCGTCCTTTTCATGGGCGAAAGATATTTTCTGTAACCTTTAATCAATACAATAAGAAGAGTTTTCATGCCCAAGTCTCCTTCCCGGATAAAAATCTCTTCCTGAATTTGCTCTCTCAATCCGATCCGGCTTTTCCGGCATTCCTTAAAATCCGGTGAAGCCTTCCCAAATGAAGCAGCGCGCTCTCAACCTCCCCAAAGGAAGCCGAAGCGGCATTCGATCTGGCCACGATCACAATATCCAAACCACTATTGAATACCTTTTCCTGTAACCGGTAGCCTTCACGAACCAGCCTTGTAATACGGTGTCTTACAACGCTGTTTCCGACCTTTTTGCTCACGGATATTCCGACTCTGTTCCTTCCGCTGTTATTTTCCAACACATACATCACGAACAACCGATTGGCATGTGATCTGCCTTTGCGGTAAACAGTACGGAAATCCTCATTCTTTTTCAAGCTTTCTGAAAATTCCATCATTCAGAAATCCTTTCTCTCTGAAAACCGCAGCATTTTCGGACGTCTGCGGCCATAAAGAGAAAAAGGCCACATCACTGCGGCCTATGCGGACAATCTCTTTCTTCCCTTAGCTCTTCTTGCTGCCAGTACCTTTCTTCCTCCCGGAGTACTCATTCTGGCTCTGAAGCCGTGGACTTTATTTCTCTGCCTGTTCTTGGGCTGGAATGTCATCTTCATAAAACTGCACCTCCTTCTCTCTAAAAATGTGCATAAAATATACACAACACAATTCAGTGTTGGAAAATATCATTTCAGATTATATAGGAAGAAATCCTTTCAGTCAAGCAGAAAACCGCATTTTCAGCGAGAAAAAAAACGCTGAAAAATCCCGAAAAAAATCGTTGTTTTCACTAATACAACATATTGTTACTAATTTTTCAAATTATCTACAACATCTGGGGGGCCAAAAATCATCCACATTTTGAAAACAGAGATGTCCACCATCGGAAATCTTATCCACAATTTGTGAATAACTTGTGGATAACCTCCGGTTTTCCACCCCCTTTTCCACAGAAAAAAGATTGGAAGCCCCGTTTTTCATGCATGTGTAAATGTTAATTACTGTTTTCCACTTATCCACATTTGCACATTGAAATCCCTGTTTTTGTTGATAACCTCCCCTTCTTTTCACACAATGTGGAAAAATCTTATCCCCAGAATTAACATTTGATATTTGCTGTCTTTTAGAGTAAGATAAGGTAGACGTATTTTCCACATAAGGAAATACCCTACAGGAGGTTCAGGGATGCAGACGATTGAGGATAAATGGGGCGAAATCAAGGAAAATATCAGAAAGGAATACGATCTTTCCGACGTTTCCTTTCACACATGGGTGGAACCCCTTCGGTTTTTCGACGTTCAGGATGATGTTGTAACCATTCTGATTCCGTCTGATCAGTCCCATGCGCTCAACTACATTTCTTCCAAATATAAAGACTTTTTTCATGTCATCATTTCCGAAATGATGGATCATGAGTATGAAATTGCCTTTATATTGGAAAAAGACGCGAAAAAGAAGGAGGCTGTCCAGGAGGAAGACCTGAAGACTCCCTTTAATCCCGTCTACAATATTAATTATGAAAATGCGAACCTGAATCCCAAGTACAAATTCGACACCTTCGTCGTGGGAAGCAACAACAAGTTCGCCCATTCCGCGTCCCTGGCGGTTGCCGAATCGCCTGGAGAAGCCTATAATCCTCTGTATCTTTACGGCGGAGCCGGTCTGGGAAAAACTCACCTGATGCATTCCATCGGGCATTTTGTGCTGGAGAAAAATCCCGACATGAAGGTGATCTACGTCACCTCCGAATCCTTCACCAACGAGGTCATCGATTCCATCAGAGGCGGTAATGCTGCAGCAATGACCAATCTGCGGGACAAATACCGGACGGTGGATGTACTCATGATCGATGACATACAATTTATAATAGGAAAGGAAAGCACACAGGAGGAATTTTTCCACACCTTCAATGTGCTACACGGCGCCGGAAAACAGATCGTTCTGTCCTCCGATAAACCGCCGAAGGAAATGGAAACCCTCGACGAACGATTCCGTTCCCGGTTCGAATGGGGCCTGATTGCGGACATTCAGCCGCCCGATTACGAAACGAGAATGGCAATTCTGCGGAAAAACGCGGAGAACTACGACAAAAAAATCGACGACTCCATCTTCCAGTACATCGCAACCAACATCAAGTCAAACATCCGCGAGCTGGAAGGCGCCTTTAACCGCATTATAGCCAAATCCAAGATCGAAAATCAGCCGGAAATCACGCTGGAGCTGGCGGAAGATGCCCTGAAGGACATTATCAATCCGGACAAGCCTGACAAAATCACGCCTGACCTGATCATCCGCGTGGTGGCGGAGCATTATGGCGTCAGTCCGGAGGACATCACCTCCAAAAAGAGAAACTCCGAGTTCGTCCTTCCCAGACAGGTAGTCATGTACCTCTGCAGGGACCTGACAGATACCTCGCTGGCAAACATCGGCAAACTTCTCGGTAAAAAAGACCACACCACCGTCATTCACGGGGCAAACAAGATCGCGGACGAGCTTTCCTCCAACGAGGAGCTGAAGAACAACATAGAGATCATCAAGAAGAAAATATGTGTATAACTTTGTTTATGAACGGTTGAAAGCCTGTTGAAGGGCTGGGGAAACGTTGTGAATCCCCTGAAAAACAGTCTGAATGTGGATAAGTACCCCCTCAGACGCTGTGTGAATAACCGGAAAATTAACCTCAGCCCATCCGGAAGTTGTGAACAGGTTATCCTTTTCCACATTTCCCGAAACCAGGCGGGTTCAGACCGGTTATCCACATATCGACAGCCCCTATTATTAATATTACGAAATATATATATTTATTTATTACATGGCGCGCCCGCGCCCGGCGCCGGAAGGCTGCCGAAACCATGTGAATTCACAGAAGGGAGTTTATGCACAAATGAAATTAATCTGCTCCAAAGGAAATCTGCTGAACGGCCTTCAGGTTGTATCCAAAGCCGTTCCCAATAAAACTACAATGTCCATTCTGGAATGCATTCTGATCGATTCCACGGAAGGCCAGATCAAGCTGACCGCCAACGATATGGAACTGGGAATCGAAACCATAATCGATGGAGAAATCGTTGAAAAGGGAATTATCGCCCTGGACGCAAAAATTTTTCTGGAAATCGTAAGAAAGCTTCCTGATAACGATATTACGATTACCACGGATTCAAATTTTAAAACTACGATTACCTGTGAAAAGGCAAAATTCAACATCATCGGCAAATCCGGAGAGGATTTCTCCTATCTGCCCATGATTGAACGCAACGATTCCATTCTTCTGTCCCAGTTCACCCTGAAGGAAGTGATCCGCCAGACCATTTTTTCCATTTCAGACAATGACAGCAACCGTCTGATGAGCGGTGAGCTGTTTGAAATCAACGGGGATACCATGCGTGTGGCTTCGCTGGACGGACATCGTATTTCCATCCGGAAAATCACTCTGAAGGAAAGCTATCCGGCCAGAAAGGTGGTCGTTCCCGGAAAAACGCTGAATGAAATCAGCAAGATTCTCAGTGGAGATGCGGACAGAGATGTGACCATCTTCTTCACTGACAAGCATATTGTCTTTGAATTTGACAACACAACTGTAGTATCCAGACTGATTGAAGGAGAATACTTCAAGATCGATCAGATGCTTTCCAGCGACTATGAAACAAAAGTAACCATCAACAAAAAGGAGCTCCTTGACTGTATTGACCGCGCCACCCTGCTCATCAAAGAGGGAGACAAAAAGCCCATTATCATCAATATCACTGACGGAGCGATGGAACTGAAAATCAATTCCACGGTGGGAAGCATGGATGAGGAAATCGACATTGAAAAGCTTGGAAAGGATCTGATGATCGGCTTCAATCCCAGATTCCTGATCGATGCTCTCCGCGTGATTGACGATGAAACGATCACCGTTTATCTGGTAAATCCCAAGGCGCCCTGCTTCATCCGGGATGATGAAAACAGCTATATTTACCTGATCCTTCCGGTAAACTTCACCACTGTGGCCTGACGATTCCGGAATGAATTATGAAATATTCATTTTTGAAATATAAAATATACGTATATATGTATTTACGCAGAAACGAGGTTAATTCATGAGCACAGTTCAAAGCCTTCAAATCAGGGACGATCATATTAAGCTGGGACAGGCCATGAAAGCTGCAGGTATGGTGGAATCGGGTGTAGACGCAAAATATGCCATACTGGACGGCTTTGTCAGGGTGAACGGAAAGGTTGAGCTTCAACGTGGAAAAAAGCTCTTTCCGGGAGATGTTGTGGAATATCAGGGAGAAACGCTGAAAATCGAGTGAGGGCTGTGAATGGTTATCAAATCACTGGAGTTGTCAAATTTCAGAAATTTCAGACTCCTTGATATGAATTTTGACGAAAAAACAAATATTTTATATGGCGATAACGCACAGGGAAAAACCAATATTCTGGAAGCAATTTATCTGTGCGCTACCACCAAATCCCACCGGGGAACAAAGGACCGTGACATTGTGGCCTTCGATGAGGAAGAAGGACATATCCGGATTTTTCTGGATAAAAAAGGGGATGAGATCCGGATCGACATGCACCTGAGAAAGAACGGATCAAAGGGAATTGCCATTGACGGGCAGAAGCTGAAACGGGCCTCCCAGCTTCTCGGCGTGATGAACGTGGTCTTTTTTTCACCGGAGGATCTTTCCATCATCAAGAATGGTCCGGCAGAACGCCGGAGATTTGTGGATATGGAGCTGTGCCAGCTGGACCCCGTTTATCTGCGGGATTTAAACAGCTATAACAAAATCGTCAACCAGAGGAACCGGCTTTTAAAGGACATGGCCTTTCAGCCGGAGCTTTCCGGGACGCTGGATGTCTGGGATATGCAGCTTTCCGGATATGCGAAAAGGATCATAGAAAGGCGTGCCGTATTCGCGCAGGAACTGAACGGGATCATACGTGAGGTTCATGAAAGCCTTTCCGGCGGGAAAGAAGAGCTTGAGGTTGTTTATGAACCTCACGTGAAGGCGGATGAGGTGGAGGAACGGATGCAGAGAAACCGGGAACGGGACATCCGCATGAAGCAGACCACTACGGGTCCACACAGGGATGATTTCGCCTTTGTGGCAAACGGGATTGATATCCGCAGATTCGGCTCACAGGGACAGCAGCGCACGGCGGCTCTTTCTCTGAAGCTGTCGGAAATAGAGCTGGTAAAGCGGGTGACGAAGGATACGCCCATTCTTCTTCTGGACGACGTTCTTTCCGAGCTGGACAGCAACAGACAGAATTATCTGCTTAACAGCATCGGAAATATACAGACGATTGTCACCTGTACCGGTCTGGATGAGTTTGTAAACAACCGGTTTGAGATCAACCGGGTTTTCCATGTTTCTCACGGAGAGATCAGCGATTAATTTTTATTATTGTGGATAACCCGGATTTATGCTATACTGAAACTGATTTTTTATGAACATTTTTCGTTTTTTTAAATCCCACAGAAGAAAAATGAGGTGAAAATCCTTCCTGATGCCAAAGAAAAACCAGTGATTTCTCTTTGGGGTGTCTTTCTGTGACGGATTTTTTAGTCATTTTCTGGAAAATCGGCCGGCAGGCCCTTTTTCCGGCTGGCGGAAATGGAGGAAGCTATGAGTACATTTGATGCTGAAAATACAGAAAGCCACGGCGAATATGGCGCAGACCAGATCCAGATTCTGGAGGGCCTGGAGGCTGTTCGGAAAAGGCCTGGCATGTACATCGGATCGACCTCCAGCAGAGGCCTTCACCATCTGGTTTATGAGATCGTGGACAATGCGGTGGACGAGGCGCTGGCCGGCTACTGTGATACCATCGAGGTGGTCATCAATCCGGATAATTCCGTGACGGTAACGGACAACGGCCGGGGCATTCCCGTGGGAATCAATCATAAGGCGGGCATTCCTGCGGTTGAAGTGGTGTTCACCATTCTGCACGCGGGCGGAAAATTCGGCGGCGGGGGATATAAGGTCTCCGGCGGCCTGCACGGCGTGGGCGCTTCTGTCGTAAACGCTCTTTCCGACTGGCTTGAGGTGGACATCTGTTCAGAGGGCAAGATATACAGACAGCGCTATGAGCGCGGAAAAACCATGTATCCGCTGAAGGTGGTGGGCGAATGCGATCCCAAAAAGACAGGGAGCAAGGTTACGTTCAAGCCGGACGCGACGATTTTCCAGGAAACCACGGTTTTTGATTTTGATATTTTAAAGCAGCGTCTCCGTGAGATGGCCTTTCTGACGAAGGGCCTGAAAATCATACTCCGGGATACCAGAGAAGAGCATCCGCAGGAGAAGACATTCCATTATGAGGGCGGAATAAGGGAATTTGTCAGCTACTTAAACCGGAGCAAAACCCCGCTGTATGATGATATCCTGTATTTTGAGGGAGAGAAAAACAACGTTTTCGTGGAGGTGGCTCTGCAGCACAATGATTCCTACACGGAAAGCGTATACAGCTTTGTCAATAACATCAATACGCCGGAGGGCGGCACCCATCTGGTGGGCTTCCGCAATGCCGTCACCAAGACGTTTAACGATTACGCCAGAAACAACAAGCTGTTAAAGGACAGCGAGGCCAACCTCACCGGAGAGGATATCCGCGAGGGCATGACGGCCATCATCAGCGTGAAAATCGAGGATCCCCAGTTTGAAGGACAGACCAAGCAGAAGCTGGGAAATTCCGAGGCGAGAGGCGCTGTTGACAGCGTGGTCAGCGAGCAGCTCACCTATTATCTGGAGCAGAATCCGGCCGTCGCGAAGACCATCTGCGAGAAATCCATTCTGGCGCAGCGTGCCAGAGAAGCGGCCAGAAAGGCCAGAGAACTGACCAGAAGAAAAACGGCGCTGGAGGGTATGTCCCTTCCCGGAAAGCTTGCGGACTGCTCGGACAAGGATCCGAAAAACTGCGAGATTTATATTGTTGAGGGAGATTCTGCAGGCGGTTCTGCGAAAAAGGCGAGAAGCCGTGCCACACAGGCGATTCTTCCCCTGCGCGGAAAGATTCTGAACGTGGAGAAGGCCAGGCTTGACAAGGTTTACGCCAATGCGGAGATCAAGGCCATGATTACGGCCTTTGGTACGGGAATTCATGAAGATTTTGATATTTCGAAGCTCCGTTATCATAAAATCATCATCATGACGGATGCGGACGTGGATGGCGCGCACATTGCCACACTACTTCTGACCTTTATTTACCGTTTCATGCCGGAGCTGATCAAGCAGGGCTATGTATATCTGGCGCAGCCTCCGCTTTACAAGCTGGAGAAGAACAAAAATGTCTGGTACGCCTACAGCGATGAGGAACTGGATCGGATTCTCCGCGAGGTAGGCAGGGATCAGAATAATAAGATTCAGCGGTATAAGGGACTGGGCGAGATGGATGCGGAGCAGCTCTGGGAAACAACCATGGATCCTGAGAAACGCATTCTGCTCCGTGTCAATATGGATGAGGAGACGGAATCCGAGGTGGATCTGACCTTTACCACCCTGATGGGAGACAAGGTGGAGCCCAGACGGGAATTCATCGAGGAAAACGCCAAGTACGCCAAGAATCTGGATATCTGATGAGGATCCGGATATTGGGTTTTCTAAAATGATTTTCTGAATGAACGTGAGAAGGAGCAGACATGGAAGATAATATTTTTGATAAAATTCATGACGTGGACTTAAAGGAGACCATGGAAAATTCCTATATCGACTACGCCATGAGCGTTATCGCATCCAGAGCGCTTCCGGATGTGAGGGATGGTCTGAAGCCGGTGCAGAGGCGTGTGCTTTACTCCATGATCGAGCTGAACAACGGTCCGGATAAGCCGCACAGAAAATGCGCCCGTATCGTCGGAGATACCATGGGTAAATATCATCCCCATGGAGACAGCTCCATTTACGGAGCCCTGGTCAATATGGCACAGGAATGGTCCACCCGCTATCCGCTTGTTGACGGACACGGTAACTTCGGTTCCGAGGATGGCGACGGCGCAGCGGCCATGCGTTATACAGAAGCCAGACTGTCCAAAATCTCCATGGAAATGCTCGCGGATATCAACAAGGATACCGTGGACTTCATGCCAAACTTTGATGAGACGGAGAAGGAACCCGTGGTTCTTCCCAGCCGTTTTCCAAATCTGCTGGTGAACGGTACCAGCGGTATTGCGGTCGGCATGGCTACCAATATTCCTCCTCATAATCTTCGTGAGGTGATTAACGCCGTTGTAAAAATCATCGACAACCGGGTGAATGAGGATCGGGATACTGATATAGAAGAGGTGCTTTCTCTGGTAAAAGCCCCTGATTTTCCTACCGGAGGCCTGATTCTCGGAACCAGAGGCTGTGAACAGGCATACCGGACAGGCCGCGGAAAAATCCGCGTGAGAGCGGTTACGAATATCGAAACTCTTCCCAACGGAAAGAGTCAGATCATCGTGACGGAACTTCCCTACATGGTAAATAAGGCCCGGCTGATCGAGAAGATCGCTGAGCTTCACAAGGAGAAAAAAATCGACGGAATCACCGATCTGCGGGATGAATCCAACCGGGAGGGAACCCGCGTGGTGATCGAGCTGCGCCGGGATGTGAATGCCAACGTGGTGTTAAACCGCCTGTACAAGCACACCCAGCTTCAGGATACCTTCGGCGTCATCATGCTGGCGCTGGTGAACAATGAACCCAAAATTCTGAATCTTCTGGATATGCTCAAGCTTTACCTGAAGCATCAGGAGGACGTGGTAACCAGAAGAACGAAATACGATCTCAACAAGGCGGAGGAAAGGGATCATATCCTGCAGGGACTGCTGATCGCTCTGGATAACATCGACGAGGTGATCCACATCATCCGCTCCAGCCGTACCACGCAGATCGCAAAGGAAAGCCTGATGAGCCGCTTCGAGCTTTCCGACGCCCAGGCGCAGGCCATCGTGGACATGAGACTGCGCGCTCTCACCGGACTGGAAAGAGAGAAGCTGGAAAACGAGCATAAGGAGCTGCTTGCGAAGATTGCGGAGTTAAAGGCGATCCTCGCGGACGAAAAGCTTCTGCTCGGCGTGATCCGGGAGGAAATCTCCATCATCGGCATCAAATACGGAGACGACAGAAGAAGCAAGATCGGTTATGATGAGGTTGACATCAGCATGGAGGATATGGTTCCCAGACAGAACACCATCATCGCAATGACAAACCTCGGATATATCAAGCGGATGACCGTGGACAATTTCAAGGCACAGAACCGCGGCGGCAAGGGAATCAAGGGAATGCAGACCATTGAGGACGACTTTATCGCAGATCTTTTGATGACCACCACCCATCACTATGTGATGTTCTTTACAAACTACGGACGCGTATACAGACTGAAGGCCTATGAAATTCCGGAAGCCGGAAGAACGGCAAGGGGAACGGCCATCATCAATCTGCTTCAGCTTTCTCCCGGAGAGAAAATATCGGCCATTATTCCGGTGAAGGATTATGAAGACAACAAGAACCTGTTCATGGTGACCCGAAACGGTATTGTGAAGAAGACGCCTGTTGTGGAATACAGCAATGTGCGCAAGAACGGCCTTGCGGCCATCGTTCTCAGGGACGACGATGAACTGATAGAAGTGAAGATCACCGATGAAAATACGGAGATTTTCCTTGTGACGAAGCACGGCATGTGCATCCGCTTCAAGGAGACGGATGTCCGCGCTACCGGCCGGTCCTCCATGGGCGTGATCGGCATGAATCTGGACGATGAGGATGAAATCATCGGCATGCAGCTCGACAGTCAGGGAGAATGCCTGCTGATCGTTTCTGAAAACGGTATGGGCAAGCGCACCGAGCTGAATGAATTTACCGTTCAGAAGCGCGGAGGAAAGGGCGTCAAGTGCTATAAGATCACCGAAAAGACCGGTTATGTGGTCGGCGTGAAGGCGGTCAACGATGATCAGGAGGTGATGCTGATCACCACAGAAGGCGTGATCATCCAGCTGCGCGCAGAGGATATTTCCGTACTGGGCCGTATCACTTCGGGCGTGAAGCTGATCAATCTGGATGAAGGCGTGAAGGTAGCACAGATCGCCAAGGTCAGGGAGAAGGTATCCGACGGAAGCCGTGAATTCGAGCAGCCGGAGGACGCAATGGAAGAAATCGAACCGGAGGAAAACGACGGCGACGGGAAGACCGAAGAGGAGCTGATCGAGGAAGGGCTTTCCGAGGCCGGAGCAGATGAGGATTCCGGGGAAGACGAGGAATAAACTGTATATGGATAAAAAACAGTTTTTGCCTTAAGAGATGAAAAGAGGCGGACAGATTCACATCCGTCCGCCTCTTTTAAACTACAGAGAAAATTCCTTAAAAAGCTGCTCCTGAAATTTCCTGTCTGTCACAGCTCTGGATATTTCATCCGAACGGGAATTTTCAATCAGAAGCTGGATCAGGCGGTTTACTTTCTGTTCGCCCTGTTCCATACCTTCCCTGATTCCTTCTTTAATTCCTTTTTTAATACCATCATTCATCAGCATTTCTCCAAGAATAGTCATGGATATTACCTCCTTTACCTTTTCCAGGTCATTTCTGTCCAGAAATTTTCCTGCGAAAACATACAGCAGAGACTGTAGCTGTATCAGCGTTTCTCTTTCCATGGTTGCTTCGGCCGCCTTTAAAATCTGGAAGCCCTTCAGAAAACGTTCCAGAAGGGTAAGCTTTCCGGACATCAGCGGAGTGAGCAGAATCGGAAGCAGATCAGATTTTGTAAGAGATTCCCCTTTGTCCTGTTTTTTCTGAATGCGTCGGAATACAAGGTCGGCGCTCTTTCTTTTCAGACGGATCAGCTTTACCCGGTAGGTGTTGATGCCTTCCCGAAATGAGGTTTTTATGTTTTTTCTGTCTGAACTGCATAAAACATAAGTGGTAACCGGAACCTTATAGGTACGGCTGATAGCTGCTTCATACTCCCGAAAGCGTTTCAGATCGTCAAGCGTCAGCGCATCACTCTCAAATTCAAAGTGGAGCCAGGAACCGTTGTCCGTCATAAAATTAAAATCTTCATACATATGTCTTACCTCAAGATGAATTGTTTCCGTTGGCATGACAGCAGAAGCAGACTGGGAAACATCCAGACAGTTCAGCAGATAGACTCCGAAAATGGCAGACGCGCTTTTCAGGGTCAGATCCTCTGCCTGATGGATTTTATCCGGATGTTCTCTTTGAAAATAGAGTGATGGCTTAGTTTTCTTTTTTCCTGCCAAGATTCTCCTTTCCGGAAAATCATATGGATTCTACTGTCATTATAACGGGGGCTCTGAAGCAAAACAACAACCGAAAGGAAATTTTAAAAGGTAATCTGAAAGAACGAAAATAATGATGAAGGGAATGCTGCAAGGAATGTTTGGAAATTTGATAAAAGTTCCCGAGAGGAATAATTAATGAAGATTAAAAAGATTTTTAGAAAAAAGAAAATGGAAAAATCAGACTCCATTATAAGTGACAGAGGAAATAGCATATGTTTTCCTGCATGAATAAGAAATGGGCTTCGATTGTTGTCTGTATAATGAATGTATCATGCTTTTAGAGATGGAGCAAGCAAAAATTTATATGTTTATAGATCACTATATTTGGAGTATTATTATTGCAGTAGAATTGTAATGATATCAGAATTGACACATAATAAAAGAGTGGCATAAAGGAGCTGTTATTGTTAGATGAGAGATATCAGAGAGCTTTCAGAAAGTTTTAAGGTCAGAGTTCTGAATGATGCGGATGTTGATGAAGTTTTTGGCGTTTACCAGAGTAATCCGTTCTATTTTAAGCATATGAAGATTGTTCCGGAGAAGAATTCTGTCCTGGATGACATGAAAATGCTGCCTAGGGGAAAAGGGATGGAAGATAAATTTTTCCTGGGGTTTTATAGAGAAGAAAGTCTGATTGCAGTGATGGATCTGATTTTCCGGTATCCGAATGAAAAAACGGCTTTTATTGGATTGTTTATGATGGAGCACTCTCATCAGGGAAAGGGAACCGGAAGTAAAATAATCCGTGAAACAGAGAAATATCTGGCCGGGGATGGTTTTGGATATATCCGGCTTGCCTTTATTCGTGGAAATCCTGAAAGCGAAGGCTTCTGGAGAAAAAACGGTTTTTCCCCTACCGGAGTACAGATTGAACAGGAAAATTACACCATGGTGGTAATGGAGAAGGAGATAAGAAAAGATGCAGACACAGAGTGAGCAGAGATTCGCAACGGAAAGTATTCCAAAGCTGATGGTGACGATGGCGATTCCATCCGTCATCGCACAGGTCATCAATATTCTTTATAACATCGTGGACCGGATTTACATAGGGCATATCGAAGGAGTGGGGGCGGCAGCGCTGACGGGAGTTGGAGTGACCTTTCCAATTATCACGCTGATTTCCGCGTTTTCCGCCTTTGTAGGAAGAGGAGGCGCTCCGCTTGCGGCCATCTGGATGGGAAAAGGGGATCAGAAGCATGCAGAAAAAATTCTGGGAAACGGCGCGCTTTTGCTTACGATTTTCAGCGTGCTGCTGATGGCGGTATTTCTGATCTGGCAGAGACCGCTTCTTTATCTGTTCGGCGCCAGCGATGCCACGATTGGATATGCCTGCGATTATCTGACCATTTATCTGCTTGGGACCTGGTTTGTCCAGCTGGCTCTGGGGCTGAACCCGTTTATTATCTGTCAGGGAAAGCCGAGAACGGCCATGCTTTCCATCGTCATCGGTGCGGTGATCAATATCGTTCTGGATCCGATTTTCATATTTGTGTTTGGCTGGGGCGTACAGGGCGCGGCCATTGCTACGGTCATTTCCCAGGCGATGAGCGCGGCGTGGAATGTGGGCTTTCTGGTGAGCGGTAAATCTTCCATCCGTCTTATGGTGAAAAATCTGAAGCCGGAGCTGAGAATTATCGGGCAGACCTTTTCTCTTGGAATATCTCCCTTCATCATGAGTTCCACGGAGAGTCTGGTGACCATCGTATTAAACAGCGGCATGCAGAGATACGGCGGTGATCTGTATGTGGGTTCTATCACCATCATGCAGAGCGTGCTGCAGTTGTTCTCCGCGCCGCTCACCGGATTTACGCAGGGCGTACAGCCCATCATCAGCTACAATTACGGGGCTGGAAATTTTGCCCGCACAAAGAAAATATGTCTGAGCATGATCGGCGTCAGCTTTACCATTTCTTTTCTTGCCAATATGACGGCAATGATTTTCCCGTCGTTTTATGCCTCCCTGTTCAGCAATGATCCGGAGCTGATCGCTCTGGTGGGAAGGGTGATGCCAATTTTCCTGTTCGGCATGCTGTTCTTTGGTCTGCAGAATGGAATCCAGCCGTCTTTCCTGTCATTGGGGCAGGCCGGAATCTCCCTTTTCATCGCCATGTTCCGGAAGGTCATTCTGCTGGTTCCGCTGGCGCTCATTCTGCCGCGCTTTTTCGGTGTGATGGGAATTTATTATGCGGAGCCGGTTTCGGATATCATATCCGCTGCCACGGCTACGGTGCTGTTTGCGCTGAACATTAACAGGATTCTTTCCAAAGAGTATCTGGAGAGGATCCGGTAAAAATGAGATAAGGAGGAAGAAAGTCCATGCTGACGGCACGAAAAAGCGCAAAACAGATGGATATGACGAAGGGAAAGCCGGCCGGGCTTCTGATCTCCTTTGCCATTCCTATTTTTCTGGGAAATGTGTTTCAGCAGCTTTATAATATTATGGATTCCGTCATTGTCGGCCGGTTTGTGGGAGCTGATGCGCTGGCGGCGGTGGGAGTCTGCAGCGGCCCCTATTCCGTATTCGTGGGACTGAACATGGGATTATCGACCGGAGTGGGGATTCTGGTAGCCCAGCTTCACGGAGCCAGAAAGGAGGAACAGATCAAAACCGTCGTGGCAAACGCGCTGGTCCTTCTGATGGCTTCTGCGGTTTTGACAGGAGGGCTTGGATTTCTTCTGGCAGATAAACTGCTGGTGCTTCTGGGAACGCCGGAGGCCGTTATGGGACGGGCTCTGATTTATATGAGGACCGTATTTGTGAGTATTCTGGGGATGGCTCTGTACCACTGCGTCAACGGAATTCTGCGGGCGCTGGGGGATTCCCGGACACCGCTTGTATTTCTTGCAATTTCCAGTATTCTGAATATTGTTCTGGATGTATGCTTTGTCACTGTCGTTAAGTGGGATGTATTTGGAGTGGCGTTTGCCACGCTTTTATCCCAGTTGATCGCAGCCGGGGCAGGGCTGATCTATGCCAGAAAAAAGTATGAATGCTTTCAGTTTCCCCTGTCCCGGTTGAAGCCTCACGGAGCAGTTCTGCAGAAGCTTCTGTATACAGGACTTCCACTGGCACTTCAAAGCTCCACCATCAATATATCTGCGGCTGTTCTGCAGGGATTTGTAAACAGCTTTGGAGAGACGGTAGTTGCGGCAAATACGATCATCAATAAATTTGATAATCTGAACAACATGCCTCTTTCATCACTCTCCATGGCACTGTCTACCTACACCGGGCAGAATGTAGGAGCCGGAGAAAAAAAGCGTGTGCAGAGCGGATACCGGGTGGGATGGAGCATGGCTGTGATTTACAGTGTGCTGGTCTTTGTGATCGGTCATACCTGTGGCGGAATATTTGCCGATTTCTTCGTGCAGGGAGAGCCGGAAGTAAGAAGTTTCAGTGTGATGGGAATAGGAATCCTGTCCTGCGGCGTTCTGGCTTTGAGTATGATTTACGTCAACCGCAGCATATTAAACGGAGCTGGAGATACAGGCTTTGCGCTGTTTAACGGATCGGTGGAGATTGTCGGAAGAATCGGCTTCGCCTGGCTTTACACTGCCGTGCTTCAGATTGGTCCGGCAGGACTGTGGCTGACTGCCGTTTCCAACTGGCTTTTGACGGGACTGGTATGCCAGGCGAGATACTGTTCCGGTGTATGGAAGAAAAAGGGAGACAATGAGTCTGGAAAAAGCTCAGTCAGCTGAAAGCTTTTTCCAGATCTCCTTCACATCCTGAAAAATCCAGGTGGGTTCGCCGTCCCATTCCTGAATGTCTTGCATGGACGCTTCTCCGGAGAGGACGCAGATGGTATCCACGCCTGCATTGGCTCCGGTGGCAATATCGGTATAAAGGCGGTCGCCTGCGATCACGGCATCTTCCCGGGAGATACCCGTATTTTTCAGCACAAAGTCCACCATGATGGGCTGTGGCTTTCCGATGAAGAAGGGTTCCTTTCCGGTGGCGTTTTTGAGCATGATGCTCATGGAGCCGCAGTCAGGAATGAAGCCGAAGCTGACAGGACAGACCAGATCCGGATTGGTGGCGAGATAGGCCACATCCTTTCCCAGCATGATACAGGTATTTCTGATTTTTTCTGAGGTATTTTCCGTGTCGAAGCCGATGAGGACGACGGTGGCGGAATTATCCGGTTCCGTGACTACGTGCAGGCCGCTTTCGCGCAGTTCCTGTACCAGTGAGCGGGTACCCATGCAGTAGACGGTCTGGCCCGGATAATGTTCTTTGATATACATGGCAGTTGCCTGGCTGGAGGTGTAAAAATCTTCATAGCCTGCCGGAATGTTCATATCATTTACTTTTTTGACATAGTCTGCGACAGATTTTGAGGAGTTGTTGGTGATGAAAATATAACGTCCTCCATTCTGTCTGATCTGATTCAGAAAGTCCAGGGTTCCTTCAAAAATCTGATTTTCATTGTAAATCGTGCCGTCCATGTCCAGAAGCCACAGCTTTTTGTGCTTCAGAGCATCGGCGTTCTTTCCGGTGAGATCGGTGATCATTTCTGTTTCCTTTCCACATTTTTGGTTGCTATAATCGGAACACCGCATCCTGCGGTATTTTCCAGAATAACGTCCCCGATATGGATGGGAGCGCAGACATCGACATCCTTAAGCTGTCTGACGCACTCCTCCATTTTTTCCTTTGGAATATCGGAAGCAGTTTTCACGGAAACAACAGGAAGCGTTCCTCCGGATACACGGACGGTGCTGGTGACGATCCGGGTCGGGTGGGTGCATTCCTGTCTGCCGTAGGCTTCTCCCCGGGGGCAGGTGTTTCCGGTAACGCTGATGACTTCGCCCTTATGCAGAGTGACAGTAAGGGGACATCCCAAAGGACAGTTGATGCAGATCAGTTTACGTTCTTCCATAAGTTTACCTCGCTTCCAGTATCCATCAAATTTCTGAAAAAAGCAATCCCTCTGTGATATCCGGTTATCCTTCATCCGGTTCTACCTGTATGGTAATGGATGAAATAGGCGTTCCGGTTTTTGATTCCTCTGAGTAAAGCTCCTCCTTTTTCAGGATTACCTGTTCCATTTCTCCGGGAGCCATTTTGGGCCTGCGGATGCTGCGAAGCGGCTTGTCGTTCAGATAAATACCGATCCGGCAGTTTCGGTAGACGGCTCCCACGCGGAATCGGACGGTGAGGCTGTCATCCATGTGGGAAAGGCGGATGGTCTGTGGAACCGTATATCTCACCCCGCCTCTGGCCAGAATCGGAACGGCGGATTCCGAAGGGACGGAATCGGACTCACAGGCGGTTTGCGCTGTGTCTGCGGGGAGACATCCGGAATGTTGAGTCTGCTGGGTATATTGGGCATATTGGGTCTGAATATATTCCGCCGCGTATCTTCCTGCATTTGCGGCCTCCTGGGACACATAATCCACCAGATCATGGACATGGAGCACATTTCCGCAGGCAAAAACGCCGGGAACAGAGGTTTCCAGGCTCTCGTTTACGGAGGGGCCGTTGGTAACGGAAGACATCTGTACCCCGAGCCTGGAGGAGAGTTCATTTTCCGGAATCAGGCCGACGGAAAGGAGGAGGGTATCACATGGAATATATTCCTCCGTTCCGGGTATGGGCTTTCGGTTTTCATCCACCTGTGCGAGCGTAACACCCTTTACCCGTTCCTTGCCGTCAATGTCGACGACGGTGTGGCTCAGCTTCAGGGGAATGCCGAAATCCTCAAGGCACTGGACAATATTTCTCTGCAGGCCGCCGGAATAAGGCATCAGCTCCGCAACCACCTTTACCTTTGCACCCTCCAGAGTCATGCGGCGTGCCATGATCAGGCCGATGTCGCCGGAGCCCAGAATGACGATCTCCCTGCCAGGCATAAAGCCCTCCATGTTGACCAGACGCTGTGCGGTCCCGGCAGAGTAGATTCCGGCGGGACGGTAGCCGGGGATATTCAGCGCGCCTCTGGGACGTTCTCGGCAGCCCATGGCGAGAATGACGGCTTTTGCACGAAAGACAGTCAGGCCGTCTGTCCGGTTCATGGCGGTAACAGTTTTGACAGGCATCGGTTTGATCGTTTTCCTGCCGGCTGAGGTTTCCGAAGCTGCCGTGATCTCCGGTTCCTGTACGCTGATGTCCAGCACCATGGTATTCAGTTTATAGGGGATGTTCCGTTCTTTAACCTGCCGGATGAAACGGTCGGCATATTCCGGCCCGGTCAGCTCTTCTTTGAAGGTATGCAGGCCGAAGCCGTTGTGAATGCACTGATTCAGAATGCCGCCGGGTTCCTGGTCCCGTTCCAGAATCAGGATATTTTTTACACCATTGTCGAATGCGGAAACCGCGGCGGCAAGCCCCGCAGGGCCTCCTCCTATGATGATCAGATCATATTCTGTCATATCCGTTATTCCTTTCTGTGAAAAGTGTGGCTGTTTATGGGTCTGAAGTTACTATTCACAGCACTCCACCCTCATTCGCACCCGTCGCCTCTGTCGAGGCTCCAGTCCCACTCCTTACGGAGCTAAGGCTGCTCATGTGGGTGGAGTGACTGCTTCGCAGTCCTGATTCAGAATGGATAACACGTGCTTACGTGCAGGCA
>ERZ780162.637-NODE-637-length-27200-cov-3.552883_pt1 | contig 27200 bp, 19 predicted proteins | sample MGYA00511474_ERZ780162 | MGnify/ENA primary metagenome ERZ780162 (study PRJEB29588, sample SAMEA2143633) | human gut metagenome | biome: human gut; feature: human-associated habitat; material: faeces | place: Denmark | collected 2008/2010 ...
ACATCAGATTGACTTCGGAGGTGCCACTCTCATGAAAAAAAACAGGCGGTCATCCACTCTGGCCCATCGTTTATGCAGTCTGGCTGCGAACAACGCAGCCTGCCTGCTCTCTTTTATGATTCCTGTGCTCATTATGCTGGGCATTTTTATCATCAACGGGGTTTTTCCCTTTGGAGACGGAAGTTTCATGCATTCGGACATGTATCATCAATATGTCCCTTTTCTGTCTGAATTGCTGTCGAAGCTGCGGACGCATGACAGTCTGCATTATTCCTGGAACGTGGGGGTGGGCTCCAATTTTCTCGCTCTCTACGGCTATTACATGGCCAGCCCCTTTAACTGGCTGGTAGCCCTGTTTCCGGATCAGTATCTGATTGAATTCATGTCCTATATGGTCATCCTGAAGATCGGTTTGTGCGGCGGAACGTTCTGCTGGTACCTGTCCAAGCATTTCCGTACCCGAAGCTTTTCCCTGGTGCCCTTTGCCATTCTGTACGCCCTGTCCGGTTATCTTGCGGCCTACAACTGGAACGTGATGTGGCTGGACTGTATTGTTCTGTTTCCTCTGATCGCGGTGGGCCTGGAGGCCCTGGTAAATGAAGGAAAATATAAGCTCTACTGCATCAGCCTGGCGTTGTGCATTCTCTCCAACTATTATATTTCCATCATGGTGTGCATCTTCCTGGTGCTGTATTTCCTGCTGCAGCTCGTCTGCTCCCGGCTGTCCCTGAAACGCATGGGGGCCGCGGCCGTCCGGTTCGCTCTCTTTTCCCTTCTTGCAGGAGGACTGGCGGCCGTGCTTCTCATTCCGGAATATGCAGCGCTCCACCTGACCGACTTCAGCGAATTCAATTTTCCGGACACGCTGACTTTCTATTTTTCGTTCCTTGACATGATCGCAAGACACTGCATGAACGTCAACGTGGAAACAGGTCTGGACCACTGGCCCAATATCTACTGCGGCGTGGCCGTCTTCCTGCTGGTGCCTCTGTATGTGACGAATACCAAAATAGCTCTTCGGGAAAAGGCGGCGTACATCGGACTTCTGGCCTTTATGCTTCTGAGCTTTTCCACAAATATGCTCAATTTCATCTGGCACGGTCTGAACTATCCTGATTCCCTGCCCTGCAGACAGTCCTTTCTGTACATTTTTCTGCTCCTTACCCTCTGTGCAAAGGCAGTTCTGAACATCCGCGGCTGCTCGCTGAAAGCGCTGGGAGGCTGTTTCTGCCTTTCACTCGGCTTTGTGCTTCTGTTTGAAAAGCTGATGGCGGATGAGGAGGCATACCGGACGGAAACCTTCCTTCTGACCGCTCTTTTCCTGTGCCTGTACGGCGTATTCCTCTATTTCTGGCATAATATATGCCAGCATAATATATGCCAGCATAATGTATGCCTGCATACGGACGAGCGCACCAGGCAGGCCGCTTCCGCTGCAGGCGGCTCCCGTATCGGGCTGGGCCTTCTCGCAGTTCTGACGCTGACCTCCGTTACCGTGGAGGCGGCCGTCAATACCTACACCACCAGCTGCTCCGTCACCAGCAGAAGCAGCTACCTGAACAACCTGGACAGCTATCAGACGCTGGTTGAAAGGACCAGAGAACGGGATACGGACTTCTATCGGTTTGAAAAGACCAGCCGGGTCACCAAAAATGACGGTACGCTGGTGGGCTATCCCACGGCTTCCCTGTTCTCCTCCACCTCCAACGGACATGTGCAGGATTTTTATGACAAAATGGGCATGAGCGACAGCAAGGTGTTCTACTGCTTTGACGGCGCGACGCCTCTGTCCTCCTCTCTGCTCGGCGTGCGTTATGTGTTCTCCCGCTCCGCCAACGAGGATCCCGCTCTTTATACCCTGATCGATCAGGAAGGGGATATTTATCTGTATGAGTGCCGCTACAGCCTGCCGCTCGGCTTCATGGTGAGCGCGGGCTCCGGCTTCTCCGCTTCGGCGCAGTCCTCCGGCTTTTCCGGAAATGCCGATACCTCTTCCGGTACGGCAGGAAGTGGAAACGGCATGCAGCAGTCCGGCAGCTCTTCCTCTTCCTTTGAATCCGCTTCCGAGGCTTCTCCCCTGGATGAGCTTCTCGGCGATATCGATGATACCAGGACGGATGCGCTGGAACGGGCTCTGGATTTCGAAGGGGCCACTCCCTTTGATACCCAGAACCGCATGGTACAGGCTCTCGGTATAGAGAAGAATCTGTTCACCTCCGTCGGAGCTTTTCAGGAGGAGGACGGTGCGACTACCATCACCGCCGATGTAAGCGGCCATTACTATGCCTATGTGGGCGATACGGGCGTAAATACTCTGAAAATGGAATCCGAGGCGGGAAACAAAAACTTTTCTCAGGTGAAATATCACTATATCTGTGATCTGGGCTGGCATGACGCAGGGGATGTAATTTCTCTGACCTCTGACGACAGCGACAGCCTGAATGTAACCGCCTGCCGCCTGAATTTCGATGTGATGGATGAGGTGATTTCCATCCTCGGTGAACAGACCATGACGGTGGATTCTTACAGCTCCACCCAGATAAACGGCCACATCAACGTTTCCCGGGCTGGAGAGCTGATTCTCAGTGTCGCATATGAGCCTGGCTGGACGATTCTGGTTGACGGCAGAGAGGTTCAGCCCGGCCTGTTTGACGACACCTTCATCAGTCTCTCGCTGACGGAAGGGGAGCATACCATTGAAATGCGCTACCGTCCCGCCGGACTGATCATCGGAATCATCGTAAGCCTGATCTGCCTTGCCGTTTTCGTGGCGATCATCCTTCTGGAACGCAGGAGGCGGAAAATGTCCGGCCCGCAGGTCCCTGAGGACCAGGCACAGCAGCATCCGTTCCGGCCTCATCTGGAGAATGAAAAGCAGAACTCCGCCAATCCGGCTGAAGGAGGCGCATGATGAAAGCTTTTCCAAAGGCCGGCGCGGCCAGCCGGGAAACTGCTGGCCGCACCGCTTCTTCCCGCCTCTGGTTTCTGGATCTGCTGCGCGGCATCAATCTGATTTCCATGATCGCCTATCACGGTGCCTGGGATCTGGTCTGGCTCTACGGCGTGGATCTTCCCGGATACCGCGGACTTCCCGGTTATCTGTGGCAGCAGAGCATCTGCTGGCTGTTCATCTTCCTGTCCGGCTTCTCCTTCTGCCTCGGCCGTTTTCACGGGGGCAGGCGGGTGAAGCGCGGCCTGCTGCTTTCCGCCTCCGAAATTCTGATCACGGCCGTCACCGCCGTCATCATGCCCCAGTCCCTGGTCATCATGGGTGTTTTAAGCTTTTTCGGCCTTGCGGTTCTGCTCACGGCGCTGCTCCATCCCCTTTTCATACGCCTTCCTGCCCCCGCCGGCCTGATCTGCTGTCTCCTTCTCTTTTTCCTGACGAGGGATGTACCGTCCGGTTATCTGGGTTTTGAGGGCCTGCACCTGTGCGCTCTTCCAGATTTTCTCTATCAGGGCGCTTTCATGATGATCCTGGGATTTCCATGGCCCGGCTTTTTTTCCACCGATTACTTTTCACTTCTTCCATGGATTTTTCTGTTCTGGAGCGGATTCTTCACCTTCCGCTGTACGCCGTGCGGTCGCAGCCTGCGGCAGTGGCCGGCCTTTTTCAGGCGCCGTCTCTGTCCTCCGCTGGAATTCATCGGAAGACATACCCTTCCCATCTATATGATTCACCAGCCTGCGCTGATGGCCGTATTCCTTCTCGCGCAGGGGATCGGCGTCCTTTAGGATTGTGTCACACAGTGATCAGGATTGTTCATTGACATCACTGCGGTGATGGATTAATATAATTAAGTATCGCGGATGAAAACTCCGTTTTCGTCCTGGGAATTTGCACTCCGTGCAAATTTCTCTTATTTTAATTGCCGCTTCGCGGCTAAAATCACGAGGTAGATATGGAGCATTTAAAAATTCCGAAAAACTATGAATCCGCGCTGTCCCTGCATGATACGCAGGTCGGCATTAAAACGGTAAAGGATTTCTTTCAGAGACTGCTGGCTGAACGGCTGAATCTGCTGCGCGTGTCCGCGCCTCTTTTCGTAGATCCTGCGTCCGGAATGAATGACGATCTGAACGGTGTGGAACGCCCTGTTTCCTTTGGCATTAAGGAACAGAACGAATACGAAGCCCAGGTGGTGCAGTCCCTGGCAAAATGGAAGCGCTATGCGCTGAAGAAATACGGCTTCTGCGAGGGCGAGGGGCTCTATACGGACATGAGCGCCATCCGCAGGGATGAGATCACGGACAACATCCATTCCATCTATGTGGACCAGTGGGACTGGGAAAAAATCATCTCCAGACAGGACCGCAATCTGGACACGCTGAAGGATGTGGTGCGCACCGTTTATAAGGTGCTTCGCAAAACCGAAAAATACATGTCCATTCAGTATGATTACATAGAAGAGATCCTGCCCCACGACATTTTCTTCATCACCACACAGGAGCTGGAGAACATGTTCCCGGATTACAGTCCGAAGGAGCGGGAATATTACATTGCGAAGGCAAAGGGCGCTGTCTGCATCATGCAGATCGGCGATGTACTGGAATCCGGCGAGCGTCACGATGGACGCGCTCCGGACTATGATGACTGGTCCCTGAACGCGGATATCGTGGTTTATTATCCGGTTCTGGATATCGCGCTGGAGCTGTCCTCCATGGGTATCCGCGTGGATAAGGACGCTCTTCTTTCCCAGCTGGAAAAGGCCGGCTGTCCCGAACGTGCCAGCCTTCCCTTTCAGAAGGCGGTCATCGAGGAGCAGCTTCCCTTCACCATCGGCGGCGGCATCGGCCAGTCCCGCATCTGTATGTTCTTCCTGAGAAAGGCGCACATCGGCGAGGTGCAGTCCTCCCTGTGGCCTCCTCAGATCGTCGAAGAAGCGGAAAAGAACGGTATCCATCTGCTGTAGATTTCCTATCGTATAAAAAATCCCGGGCGGTCCGGCCTGTATGGCTTCGGATCCTCCCGGGATCTTTTTTTATCATCTTCTGTTTGTCACTTCACACTTTCCATGGTCTGCTGTACAATGCTTTCCATGATGTCCGCCGTCAGCGCGCCGGATACATAGCCGTACACATTCCCGTTGGCATCGATCATGAAGGTGGTCGGGAAGGCGCTGATCCCGTACCAGTAGAAAAGCTCGCCCGTGGTGTCCATCACCACCGGGAAGGTCAGGCCGTTTTCTTCCAGATAAGCGGTCACCTCTTCCACAGTCCCGTCCTGATTATGGGGCGCATCATCCGTCTTCGGATTCGCCACGCCGAGAACGATCAGATCTCCCTCATTCTCCCCATATTTTTCATACAATGCCTGGATATCCGGCATCTCGCTCTTGCAGGGCGGGCACCAGGTAGCCCAGAAATTCAGAAATACCGTTTTCCCCTTGTAATCGGAAAAGGTATGCGTCTCTCCATACTGGTCCGTCAGCGTAAAATCGATCGCCGGAGTCAGGTCCTGTCCGGCATCCGCTTTCCCGCTTTCACCAGCATCCGTCCCCGCTTCCGGACCGGTTTCCCCGACGTTCTGTGCGCCGCTTTCCGCACTTCCACTTTCTGCATCTCCCTCAGCCGCGCCATTGTCCGTTTCCACGTCTGCCGGCGCTTCGTCAGAAGCTCCTTCGCCTCCACTGCCGTCAGAGACTTCCTCCTGCACTGAAGCGGTTCCTCCGGGAGAAATGCTGGACAGATAACCCGTAATGCCGTTCATGAATCCGGTCAGCGTCATAATACCCATCAGAATCAGCAGAACGGCTCCGATTTTCACTGTGTATCTGACCACGTTTCTCTTTTTACGGAAGAAATCCAGCACCGCTCCCGTAAACAGTCCAACCGCGAGGAAAGGCAGCACAAAGCCCAGCGTATACACGCCGACCAGAAGAAAGCCCCTGCCAGCGGCTGCGGAAGAGGACGCCATCAGAAGCACGCTCGCCAGCGTCGGCCCGACACAGGGCGTCCAGGCAAAGCTGAAGGTGAATCCCAGAAGCAGGGCTACCAGAGGATTCATGGTAAACCTGTCCAGCCGGAAAGGCAGCCTGTGTTCCCTTTCAATCGCCTCCGAACGGCCAAACAGCCCGAACTGATACAGCCCGAACAGGATCATGATAATGCCGCTGATTCTCGCAAACCAGGCCCGGTTATCGGTAAAAAAGCGTCCCAGCGCCGTGAATCCGAATCCGAGCAGAAAAAAGGTAAAGCTGATTCCGATCACGAAAAACAGCGTGTTCACCAGTATCTTTTTTCTCGGATAATAGATGCTTCCATCCTCTTCCACACGCTGCGCGCCCCCGGCCAGATAGCTGACATAAAGCGGCACCAGCGGCAGCACGCAGGGAGAAAAGAAACTCAGAAGCCCCTGCAGGAAAACGGTTATAACCGGAACTGAAGTTTCCACTGTCAAATTCATGCTGTCCTCCCCCTGTTTTTCAGCCGCTTTTCCAGATCTGCCACCGTAATCCGGCCCAGCCGCTCCATACACAATGCATCCATCTGCTCATACAGCTCCTGCATCACCTGCGCCATTCCGGAAGCATTCAGGCAGTCCATATCGATCTCTGCCATATCCGCAAACGCTTCCACGCCTTCGGCCAGTCCGGGACAGCCTTTTCCCGTGCGGAACCCTTCCGCAAAATGCATATCCGTCGCCTCTGCAATATGCCTCAGCGAGATCCTTCCCGCCTCCGCCACACAGCTGTAGCCGCCATCCTTTCCTTCTCTGGTCTGCACGAGTCCCTGCTTCTTAAGCATCAGCATGACCTTTCGCACCCTTGCCGGATTCGTACAGATATGCTTCGCCAGTTCCTCGCTGGATACGGTGCTCCGGCTGTGATACAGATAAACCAGCCCATGTACCGCCACACAGAAGTTGCTGCTCATAAGCCTCTCCATTCCGCCGCCCTGCTGCGGCTCCTTTTTCAGAAACTGTATTCTTTGAAATTACAGTTTATTTCATAAAGAGTACCATAGATGACGTGAGCTGTCAATAACGCCTGGCATCTGGAGCGTCTGAAAAGCATGCCTGCGCATATATGACATACAGTCCCTCCGAAAAGCCGTAATCCGATTGACACGCATAATCTTCAATGCTATGATTTTTCATATTTAGAAATCTTGAACTGTAATTTGAGCACATAAAGGATTGTATCAGCGGTGGAACGTATTACCGCATTGAAAAAGTTAGGTTTTAAGCACTCGGAGGAAAAGTTAATTGGGCATGACGGCACAGAATATAGTTCATATTTTCTATTAGAGCAATATACAAAAGCCTCCCCCACTGCGTTTTTCAGGGAGATTTTATGACGTAACACGGAATAAACGCAATTTTCACGATGAAGCCATTCTTTTGTAATTCAAATTCCGCCTGGCGGCGGGAAAAACGGTTTTGAGACGGATGAAATCAAGACCGCCGGTCTGACTCCCATTCAGGCAGAAATGGTAAATGCCCCTCTGATTGAGGAATGCTTTATGAACCTGGAGTGCCGCTTCAGGTGGGAGAAGGAAATTGCTGAAGGGGACGATTATGTCCTTATGTGCCTTGACGTTTGGCAGAAGAACAGGCTTATTATAATATCAAACCTGATAAAATGCGAAAATTAATGAATAAAACCATAACTGTTGACGATTTAACAGAGGCAGAATAAGATGTGTTTTACCAGAATAAAAAATGCCGACAAACCCGGTGTTTATCAGCATTCCCAGTAATTCCGCCCATCCAGTAATAAATGGAGACAACAGGACTCGAACCTGCGACCCTTTACACGTCAAGCAAATGCTCTCCCAGCTGAGCTATGTCTCCATGCGGATATTCTAACAAAGAGCAGAAGAAATTTCAAGCATAATTTTTCACTGGAATCCGTCCTTCCCGTAGAGCGCTTTCCGCCCGTTCACACGTTTTCCTTTTCCTCCGTTCTTCCGAAATACTTATCCCTCCACTTCCGTCCGATCTGCTGCAGCTTTACGGCGGTCTGAGCCAGCTCGTTATACTGTTTCTTCACCTGTTCCAGCTGGGCTTCATATCCCTCCCGGCATTTGGAAAGCTTGCCCTCATATTCCGTCCGCAGGCGCTCCACCCTGTTTTCATATTCCTTCCGGCACTGAATCATCCGTTCCTCCTTTTCCTGCTGGAACTCTCCCAGCTTCGCCATGGCCTCGGCCTGGAGTTCCTCCTTTCCCGCTTCCAGCAGCGCTCTCTCCTCCTGCCAGGAGGCCTTCAGCTCCTCTATCTGCCTTTCATATGCCGCTTCCTCCAGAAACCGGCGCTGTATGAATTCCGCGTCCTTCCGCCAGTCATAAAGGCGCAGCCTGCCTCCCCTGCTGTCCAGGCAGAGAAGCTGTGTCTGCCCTTCCGCAGAAAGGAGTTCCACCTGCCAGCTTCCGTCCTCCCCTTCAAACACCGTTCCCCATACATTTTCCCGATAGGGCATACAGACATAGAGTCCTGCCTTTTCCCCCTTTCTTCTGACCTGATAAAACAGATACAGGCCGTTCTCCCTTACGATCAGCTGCAGACTCTCAAAACCGTATCCGCCCGTTCCGTCCGAAAGAAGGATTCTGGCCGGAGAAGCTCCCAGTGTATCGATCACCACTTTATGTTCCAGATTTTCATATACATAACATACCGTATCCCGGAATACCGCCGCGCTCAGATGGGCGAGGTAGTCCGTCTTCACCTCTGCCGGAATCATCCCTCTCATAAAGGGAAGCAGACAGGAAAAAATGGAATTTCCCTGAGCATACAGCGCTACCCTCTGTCCGTCCGCCATTTCAAAAATCTGATATGCCATATTTCCTCTCTTTCCGCCGGCCTCCATGCTTTTTACGTCAAAGTCCACATCATAAATATATTCAGGCTTCTGAACAAAAAGAAGCGGAAAGCATAAAATAGAGTAAGAAATTTTAAAGGAGCGTTCCATATGCCCTCCAGCAAAAATGCAAAATGCAAATGCTGTTCCAAAAGATATGTAAGCTGCGGAATCGACCGGAAGGGGAAATGTCTGGACGTCTGCACCGATCCCATCTGCGGGGACCCGGACTGCCTGACCGTCCTCACTCCCGTTGTTTATGACGAGCTCGGGATCAACCTCTGCAGAAATGTTCCCCTTGAATCCTCCTGCTCCAAAATAGACCGTATTTCCGTACAGGTTATGGATATCTCATTCGGCTGCGACTGCTGTAAATCCGGTGCGGTGCCTATTATCGGACGGCCGAACTGCTATCTGGTCACCCTTACCAACCTGAAGGTGAAATTCTTTATCACCTTCTATGACTGTACAGGAAAGATTCTGGATGAAAAAACGGTCTGCGCGGTGTACCTGCCCTGCGATCCTTCTTCCTGCGACTATGAATATATGGACGAGGACACCAATCCTGACTGCGTCGAGCTTGAGATCTATGCGCCCTATGGCGTCGCTCATGAGGAAGGGCCGGACGGCTGTGCCATCATTCACGTGATAGGCTTCGGTCCGGATAATACCGCCCTTCATCAGGGTCTGAATCTGATCGCTATCCCCAAGGTGCTCTGCTTCTGCCCGGAAGATGATACGGCAACCATCGGACTGAGTATCCTGCTGAAAACGGTCTATTTTTCGCAGTACAGAATTCCTCATAAAGGAAGGGCAGTCGTCCCAAAGGCCTGCACCAGGCCCACGGATGATACCATCTGTCTGGATTTCGTCTGCGGAGACCTTCTTGACCTGTCCATTAAGCCTCTTGAGCTCGGCCCGCCGAAATATGAAGAAATGCTCAAGAACGACTGCGACGTGCCCTGTGATCCCTGCTGTAAGCCGGAGGAAAAGGAACCGCCGCATGGGGAAAAGCTCCAAAAGCAGGATGACTGATCCGGCATGCCGCTGAACCGGCCCGGCGCCGGCCTCTTTTTTCCGGACTGATACTCCTGCAGCTTCTGCCGGGGCATTGTCCATAACGGACAATGCCCCTCTTTTCCTTTGTCCGGCATTGTGATACAATGATTGCGCAAAGCGTAATCCGACAAATGCTGCAAAGGAAAGGATCATCCATGAACACTCAGAAAGACCAGACTCCTGCATTTTCCGAATTCTCAGAGTTACATACCATCCTGTCCCTGTCCGTTCCTCTTCCGGCTGATGTCAGCCGCCTGATTCAGGCCGGATGTCTGAAGGAAGCGCAGGAACGCATCCGTTTTCTGCTTTCCGTCCCCTCCGTCCGGGAGGAACCAATGCAGAAAGCCAGGCTGGAACTGGAACTTGTACGTCTTTCCCGGCTTCCGGAAGAATATCCCTATACCCTTTCCGATGCCCTTTCCCTCATCCGCCGTCAGATTCCGGACTTCTCCGGAGAGGAATTTGACGCTCTGGAAAGGAACGGACGGATTGATTTCATTTTCATTGACGGCCAGAAACGGTATTTTCATCGTTTCTGGGAAACGCTCACGTCCACGGACGCCGTCCTCGCCGGGCGGGCAGATCCCCGGCTCGCCGAAGAGGCCGCTTCCCGCAGTCTTTTCCGCAATAAGACCATCCAGCTTTTAAAGGAGAACGGCTCCCTGAAATACCGTATTCACCTGAAGGCAGGCCTGCGCATCCGTGATGAATTTTTTGAACCCGGAAAAGAAATCCTCGTTCATCTCCCTGTTCCAAAGGAAAGCGCTCCCACCTGTAATGTCCGTATTCTGAACACGGGACATCGTCCCGCTTTTCTCAGTCCGGCGGACGCTCCCGCAAGAACCGTTGCTTTCCGGGAAATACCGGAAGAAAATGATACCTTCTGGGTGGAATATGAATACGACAGCATCGTCCGCTACGTGGAACTGAATCCTGACCTCGTTTCCGACAGTCTGCCGGATTTCGATACGGGACAGCTCCTTCCGCATATCCGTTTTACTCCTTATCTGCGCTCTCTCACCGCGCGCGTTGCAGGCCGGGAAACCAATCCTCTGATCCGCGCGAAGAAAATTTATGATTTCATCACCACCCGGGTGAAATATTCCTACATGCCGGAATATCTTCTTCTGGATGATATCGCGGAATCCTGCGCAGTTAACCGCAGAGGAGACTGCGGCGTGCAGGCCCTTCTGTTCATCACCATGTGCCGCATCGCCGGAATCCCCGCGCGCTGGCAGTCCGGTCTCTCCGTAACGCCGGTTTCCGTCGGCCCGCACGACTGGGCACAGTTTTTCATTCCGTACTATGGCTGGCTGTATGCGGATCCTTCCTTTGGCGGAAGCGCCTTCCGGGCAGGTGAAACGGAACGGCACGCCTTCTACTTCGGCAATCTGGATCCCTTCCGGATGGTTGCGAACACGGATTTTCAGGCTCCTCTTTTCCCTCCCAGATCCGGACTCCGCGCCGATCCTTACGACAACCAGGTGGGAGAATGTGAAATTGGCGGAAAGGGCCTGCTTTCCGGACAGTTTGACTATTTTCATGAGATCATCGATGTCCGCTCCATCCGTCGGGGCTGAGCTTCCTCTGGCGGGGCAGGATCATGCCCGCCATACGTGAGAGGATAAAAACGGAGCCGGCACGCCTGTCAGAAAGCGTGCCGGCTCCGTTTTGTACCGCTGCATGGACTCATTCAAATCCCCGCCGTTTCTCCTTCCATCAATCCAGATGGAACACTGTTTTCAGATCGATGCTCACCGGGCTGTTATCCGGATTGGTCTCCATAATGTCAGCCATGTAGTCCCACCATTTCCGGTTGATGGCAGTATCCGCTCCTTTGGCCCAGAGCTCTTCATCCTCAATCTCGATATAGCCGAACAGGGTCAGTGTCTCCTTATCCAGAAAAATGGTATAGTTCTTTCCGCCGTGCTCATGAATCATATCCTTCATTTCCGGCCAGAGCAGATTGTGGCGTCTTTCATACTCCTCCTCCTGTCCTTCATACAGCTTCATTTTAAATCCCTTGATCATGCTTTCCTCCATTTCCGCCGCCTTCTTCCCCGGCGGCATATTCTTTCATCATCTGTAACATCGGGGAAACTCTGAAATCCGAATAACAAAGCTTCCCTTATCCGCTTACTTTGTCTCAGGAACAATCCGGAACCGGCATCTCCTTATTCCGCGATTCCCGCTTTCAGCCGGCACCTCCCAGGATATACAGTACACATTTTCCAGTATTCCCTTATGGGAAGAATTCTTCTTTTCTTCTACCAGAAAGCCGCCTGCTGCATCCTGCGTTTCCACACGGCATGCATATTTTTCTCCGGTTATCCACACCTGTCCGTTACGAATCTCAGGACGGTACTGGGTCACCAGATTCTCCCACAGCGGCATGTCGCCTTCCGCCTCCAGTTCATCCGAAATCTCCAGCGCCTCCGTTTCCGGATCATAGGAAAAATTCCGGACGAGTTCTTTGATCCGGCTGTCGCCGTAAGCACCTGCAAAATGAATCTCACAGCCGCCTTTTTCATCCACCGCAAAGCTGCTGCAGCCATATTCGGCTCCGGCCTTCTGTCCCTCTCCGTCCAGGATCGGCACACTGTGCCCGAAGGAGCTGTTGCAGAGGATCTGATAGCGTTCCGGTCCAAAGTACTGCTTCGTATATTCTCCGGCCCCCAGATCGGTCAGGAGCATTTCATCTCCCAGCAGATAAAGGAAGCTTCCCACATCGTTGTGATTGTGCGGCTCCCCATTATGTCCGCCCTTGCAGGCCATCCCTCCTCCGCTTTTTCCATGAATGATATTCCACTGCGCCGCGGGCAGCACCATCACCGCTTCCGCGTTCTTTCCGTTTTCGGACTTGCCGCCTGCTCCGTCTCCCTCCGACGCTGCCTGCTTCTTTTCTTCTTTCTTCAGATAATCCCGCGTCCAGAGCACATCACGGAGATTGCACATGAATCGGAAGCAGGAATCTCCTTCAAAACCGCGTGCCACAGATACGGGAGGGATCACTACATCCGGATAACGCGTCGCCAGATAACAGGTCAGGCCCATCTGATAATTTCCATGACTGCTGCCATCGGAAAAGCTGAGCGTCCTTCCGGAGGGGAAATAGCATTTCTGCTGGAACAGCGCAATTTTATGACATTTCTCCTGAGCCAGCAGATCCGTTTTCCCATTCGTATGGCGCAGCAGCATTTCCGCAAAGCCCACATAATAGCCGAAGCCATAGGAAAAATAATCCAGGCCCTCCATACAGGCTCCATCCTCCGCGAATCCGTCAATATAATGTGTCAGGGAAGCCTGCAGCCGTTCCAGGAGCGCATTCAGCTTCTCCGGCTCATCCTGCATCAGGTACATACCGATACAGCCGATATTGCCGCCGCAGACCGCGTTCCAGTTGTGATCCGCACCTTCCCAGGGACGATAGGGCGGAGTGCTCTCCAGGAACGGATTCATCACTCTGCGGAAAATATTTTCCCGCACCAGCTGCTTCACATCTTCCGGCAGCCTGTCTCCAGCCAGGCTGATAATTTCCGCCAGCGCCTGTCCCGTCTCGGACGCAAACAGATCCACGCAGATCCGCCAGCCGGGATCCGTATCCCGGTGGACGTGAGCCGGCAGAGCCCAGCATTCCTCACTGCAGATTCCTTTCAGAACCTCAACAAGCTTTGTCACATATTTTTCGTCTCCATCCAGAATAGCAAGACAGCCAAACACCGCCAGATATTTCCTGCGGTAAAAATAAACTTCTTCATAGCGAAGCCGGTTTCCCGTTTTCTCAAACAGAGAAAACAGCTCCTCATCCGCCTCCGGCATGGCCTTATCCATCATCTCAGCGGCATTTTTCCGGATGCAGTCCATATATTGATCCAAAAAAGACCTAAGCTCCTCCTGCATACCTGACTCCTTTCAGAAAACCTGACCTTTTTCAGATGTCGCTTCCATACACTTCAATCTGCGTCAGAGCCGGGAAAGGCGAAGGATCGTCCGCCTTGATCAGCTCACCCAGCTTCAGCCACTCAATCCTTTTCTTTTCAAAGGTGAAAACATGAGGCAGAACCGATTTTTCCATGGGAAGCTGCATGCTGCTGCCGTCCGAGAAGGTAAGCTTTCCGTCCACCCACCAGTTGTCGTGCGGGAAATCCGCTCTCGTGTAAAGAACCACTTTGTCCACCTCAACCGGTCTTCCGAACTCCAGCGTAAGCTCTGCGTCGTCCTGCATGTTGATTCCCCAGGAGGCATACGGCCAGGCACCGTGCGAACGGTTCTCCGTCACCCCGTCAATGGCGTTCATCGCCGCAAATACGGATTCTCCCCTCGTTTCCACATTCGCATGCGCCCGCGGGAAGCAGACCGTATTTCCATGCTGGTCGTTTACGTTCAGCGCCAGGTTTCTGTATGCATGAACATCCGTCTCCTGTGCCTTTCTTACCGTCACCAGATGCTTCTCTCCCGTAAAGGCTCTGGGCGAATAACAGATTCTCTTTTCCCCAAAGGGAATCCGGTATTCATAGCTGCCCTTCAGATAGACCAGTGATTTTCCCAGCGCGTCCTCAATCTGAAGCCATGCGTATACCGCTTCCTGCGTGCTTTCCACGATAAGTCTGTCGCCCTCTTCATATTCCCCATCCACCACAAGGTGCGCTTCTTCCTCTCCGTTATCCTGCGCCTTCAGACTGCCGTCCGGTCCAATCCATTTGATTGTAAACATTTTACCCTCTCTTTCCGCCGCCGTAGGCGGCATTCTATTCTGAAGAAGAATCACGAAGTGATTCTTCCAGGAAGATGGCATAAGCCATCTTCCGCCTCTCTTTCCGCCGCTGTAGGCGGCGTATTCTGAAAAAGCCTTTCCGCACCAGATGCGGAAAGGCTTTCCATGTCCAACCAGTGTCTTTTACTGGGGCTGTTTTCCGATATAAGCCAGGATACCGCCGTCCACATACAGAACGTGTCCGTTCACGAAGTTGGAAGCGTCGGATGCCAGGAATACGGCAGGTCCCTGCAGATCAGAGGTATCTCCCCAGCGGGCAGCCGGAGTCTTTGCGATGATGAACTGATCGAAGGGATGTCTGCTTCCATCAGGCTGGATCTCACGAAGAGGAGCCGTCTGAGGAGTAGCGATGTAGCCAGGTCCAATGCCGTTGCACTGGATGTTGTACTCGCCGTACTCGGAAGCGATGTTTCTGGTGAGCATCTTCAGGCCGCCCTTTGCAGCAGCATAAGCGGAAACGGTCTCTCTGCCCAGCTCACTCATCATGGAGCAGATGTTGATGATCTTGCCGTGTCCCTTTTTGATCATTCCCGGGATAACAGCTTTGGATACGATGAACGGAGCGTTCAGATCAACGTCGATAACCTGACGGAACGCTTCCGCGCTCATCTCCAGCATGGGAATACGTTTGATGATTCCGGCATTGTTTACCAGAATGTCGATGGTTCCCACTTCTTCTTCAATCTTCTTTACCAGAGCGTTTACGGCCTCTTCATCCGTTACGTCGCACACATAGCCGTGTGCATCGATGCCTTTTTCCTTATAAGCGGCAAGACCCTTGTCCACCAGTTCCTGCTTGATATCGTTGAATACGATGGTAGCTCCCGCCTCAGCATAAGCGGATGCAATTGCAAAGCCGATTCCGTAGGAAGCTCCCGTTACCAGAGCAACTTTGCCTTCCAGTGAAAAGCTGTTTAAAATTCCCATGATACTGTTCCTCCTTGTTTATTTCGTCATAAGACGTATTTATTTCACCGGACGCCTGCCATTACAGTTTTATACGGGCGTCCGGGATTTGACAAAATAGCTTACATGATCTCCTTCATTCCGACGCCGTCCATATCATCGAAATCCTGATTTTCTCCTACCATGCCCCAGATAAAGGTATAGTTTCTGGTGCCGCTTCCGCAATGGATTGACCAGCTCGGAGAAATCACCGCTTCCTCGTTGCGCATCACGATATGTCTGGTTTCGGTGGGTTCTCCCATATAATGCATCACGAATGCATCCTCCGGAAGATCAAAGTAGAGATAAACCTCCATTCTTCTGTCATGCGTATGGCAGGGCATCGAATTCCATACGCTGCCGGGCTTTAAGGAGGTCATGCCCATCTCAAGCTGGCAGCTCTCCACCTGTCCGGGAAGAATATACTTGCAGATCACTCTGTGGTTGGACTCCTCAAGGCTTCCAAGCTCCACCTTGTTCTCATCCTTGATGATCACAACCCCGTCCTCGGGAGTTCCCTCTCTCTTAATCAGAACCGTCGGGCAGGTTCTGTGGGCAGGAGCGCTGTTCAGATAGAATTTTGCAGGATTTCCTGCATCTTCACTCTCAAAGGAAATATCCTTTGAACCCATTCCGATATACATGCCCTCTCTGGGCGCTACATTATAAACCTTACCATCTACCGTGATCTTTCCTGCTCCGCCGATATTGATCACACCCAGCTCTCTTCTCTGCAGGAAATATTCTGCACGAAGCTCCTCCCCGGCTGTAAGAACCAGCTTTTTGTTCACGGGAGTAGCAGCTCCGATAATGATGCGGTCGATGTGGCTGTAAACCAGCTTAATCTCATCCGGCGTAAACAGTCCCTGAACCAGGAACTCGTCCCGCAGACGCTCCGTGGTATAGTGCTTCACATCCTTCGGTGAGCACGCTGTCCTTAACTCCATACCTACCTCTCTTTCCGCTGCCGCAGGCAGCACTGAATTTCGAGAAGAATGACGCCAGTCATTCTTCCAGGAAGACGGCCTCCGGCCGCCTTCCGCTGCTCCACTCTGTGACTCTATCATAGCATTCTTTATATTCCGGTTCTTGTGTTATTTTCTTTAAAATCTTGCTTATTCTGAACTTCTATCGTATACTAGGGAAGGTAGATACCATATCCGTTTTACTGACAGAAAGAAGAGGATTCCCCATGAAAGAATTCAGTTCCTGCAAGCTCGCCATGCAGTCCTGTATGGAAAGCAAGAGCTTTGCGGTAGCACATTTATATAATGACGACAAGCCTATGGAAATGCACATCCATGACTGCTATGAAATCTATTATTCGGTTTCCGGCGGAAAACAGTTTCTGATAGACAACCGCTTTTATGACATCCAGCCGGGCGACATTTTTTTCATCAATCAGTATGAGAGCCATTACCTCTCCCAGATCGATCAGGCCGTTCTTGAAAGGTTTGTGATCGCGGTTCATCCGGATTTTCTGACTTCCCTGAGCTCTGAAAAGACGGATCTGAACCTGTGCTTCCATTTCCGCAGCGACGGACTGTCCCACAAGCTGCATCTGACTGAGGAGGAGCAGAACCGGTTCCGCTACTTCGTACATAAGCTCACGGGGCTGTCCGGCTTCGGTTCCGATCTGGAGGACCGGGCGGTTTTTACAGAGCTCATGGTCTTTTTGAACCGGATCTTCTACCAGCGGACCGAATCCCACGGGAAGGTGGAGGAAACACCCTCCTACCACACCCAGGTGGATGATATTCTGACCTTTATCAATCAGAATATCAGCTCACCGCTCAGCATTGAAGATCTTTCCGGCCACTTTTTCCTGAGCAGCTCTTACCTTTGCAGGATCTTCAAGGCGGCCACAGGAACGACGATCAACAAATACATCACCGCCAAGCGGATCACCGTGGCGAAATCCCTGTTAAGCTCCGGCTGCTCCGTGACGGAGACCTGTGAGCGCTGCGGCTTCAATGACTACAGCAACTTCTTAAAGGCCTTCACCAAGGCTGTGGGAATCTCTCCGAAGAAGTACGCACAGTGTTCTGCAAGCTGAAATCCCGTCACATGCCGCCGCATGACCGGTAAGGGAATCCCGGAGACGGCCGGGCGCTGCCACGGCCGTTTTCTTCAGAGAACTTCCTGTGTCTCCATCTGGGCCATCTGCATCTTGTAATAGCAGCCCTTCTTCGCCATCAGCTCTTCATGAGTACCCCGCTCCGCTATCCTCCCTTCCTCAATGACCAGAATCAGATCGGCGTTCCGAATGGTGGAAAGGCGGTGGGCGATGGCCAGGATCGTCCGGGTACCGGCGATCCGGCTGATGGCGTTCTGAATCTTCTTTTCCGTTTCCACATCCACCGAGGCTGTGGCCTCATCCAGAATAATGATCGGGGATTTTCTCAAAACCGCTCTGGCAATGGCGACTCTCTGCTTCTGCCCGCCGGAAAGACGCAGGCCTCTCTCCCCCACCTTTGTCTCATATCCGTCCGGCATCAGCAGGATATCCTCATGGATGTCTGCCGCCCGCGCCGCTTCCTCGATTTCCTCCCGGGACGCGTCCGGCCTGGCATAGCTGATGTTTTCCGCAATGGTGCCGTCAAACAGAAAGGTGTCCTGGAGCACCGGAGAGATACAGCCGCGCAGACTTGCAAGCGTCGCCTTCCGCACGTCCCTGCCATCGATGAGAACCCTTCCCTCCACCGGGTCGTAAAACCGGGGAATCAGCTGGGTCAGCGTGGTCTTTCCCACCCCGGTGGGACCGACAAGAGCTACCATCATGCCCGGCTCGCAGGAAAAGGAAATATCCTTCAGCACCGGCACACCATTTTCATAATGAAAGCTCACATGCTCAAAGGCAATCGCTCCCTTCACGTCATTCAGAGGCTCCGCATCCGGCGCGTCCGTCACTCTTGAGGGCGTATCCAGAATCAGCGCCACCCGTTCCGCCCCTGCAAGGGACTGCTGCAGATTTTCCAGCAGGGTGGCAAGGCCGCTCACCGGTGTATAGAACAGGGACAGGTACAGGACGAAGGCCACGATATCCTCCACGGAAAGCCGGTTCTGATATGCCAGCAGTCCGCCGAAGAACACCACCAGCACCGTTCCCGCCGAAGAAAGGAACTCCACGCCCGGATGGAAGGCCGCACTGGCGCGAAGCGCTCTCAGCATGGCTCTCACCTGAGCAAAATTCTTTTCCCGCACCCGGCCGCTCTCATATTCTTCCTGGCAGAAGGACTGGATCTCATGGATGCCGGAAAGGTTGTCCTGCAGCCTTGCGTTCAGTTCTCCCATACACTTCTGGGAAACCTTGAAAAAGGGCCGTACTTTTCTGGCAAAAAACACGCCGGAAACCAGAATCAGCGGAATCGGAAAGCAGGTGACAAGTGCCAGCCGCCAGTTGATGGAAAGCAGAATCACAAGCACTCCGGTGAAGGTCACCAGATTGGTGATCAGCTCCGGGATGATATGGGCGTAGAGAAGCTCAAAATCCCGGGTATCGTTCACCACGCGGCTCATCAGGTCGCCTGTCTGCTTGTCATGGAAAAAGCCCAGATCAAAGCTCTGCAGCCGGTCATACAGCCTTCCCCTCAGATCCCCCACCAGAAACCATGCCGCCTTATGAGCCAGATAATTGCTTAAAAACCGGAAGAGCACCCGCAGCAGATACAGCCCGAGCAGAATCAGGGCAAGACTGCGGATGACGGGCAGAGAAATCGTGCCCGCCTCCACCACGCCTGTCAGCGCCGAAAGCACTCTTGGCGCCGCCAGATTCACCACGGTCAGCCCCAGCGTCGCCAGAATGGCCGTCACATACAGAAGCTTGTATCGCGCTGCCTCATGGGTCAGCTTCCACAACATTTTCACCCTTCTACCTCCAGCCCTCCCCGGCGCCGGAAATGGGAATTACTTCCCGTATTTCTCCGTCAGCGCCGTATATTCCTCTTCCGTCAGGTTCATGATGCCTCCATGACGCTTCTTCGTCCTTCCCAGATCATACTCCCCGTCTTCCGGGATCCGGAAAACACCGCTTCCGAAATCATCGGACAGAAGCGGCAGATACCCCTTGTCCTCCGCGAAACGGTCCACCATCAGGCACCATTCCTCTCTGTCGTTGAACCGGAAGGCCTCCGGCCCTTCCACTCCCATAAGCGTATTCAGCACAGGAGCCTCCACCGGCTCGAAGCTGTCCTTGTCCAGGCTTCTGCTTCTGTCCAGACGGATGTTCTTCACCGTCTCATCCTTTGCGAAGCGGTAATAATACTCTCCCGCCTTCAGGATCGTGGTATCGATAATATGGTTTGCGCCCTCCTGGAATTTTTCCGCAGGAGTGAAACTGTGAAAATCCTTCGTATGGGAAGCATAAATGCGCTGTTTCGGCTCCGCATCCCCTTCCTCCTTCACCATGGAAGCCCAGAACACCAGGAATTCCTGTCTCTCCTCATCGAAAATGGCCTCAGGAGCCCAGACGCAGCCAGCCTCCGGGATGCCCACCTCGCAGCTTTCCGGACCTTCCCAGTCGGTCAGATTATCGGACTGCCACACCATCAGGCTTCTGCTTCCCGCATACTGTGCCGTCTCCCAGCCCTTGCCCGCCTCAATGCGCAGGTCCGTCGCGATGATCACATATTTCCCATTCAGCGGATTGCGCAGGACAAAGGGATCCCTCACGCCCTTCTCCCCGATTTCAGAGATCAGCACCGGCTTCCCTCCATTCAGATCCTCCCAGTGCATTCCGTCCCTGCTCACGGAAAAATAGATCTGTTCTCCTCCGGGCTGTTCCCCGGTAAAATGTACAAAAAGATACCCCGTATACTGCGGCATATTGTCCTCCATTCCAAAGCGTTTTCCGCTTCTGTCTTTTCATTTCTATTCAGTTTAACATAAAATTTCCAAAATGGGTATAACTTTGTTTCACATCGTAAGAAAGGCCCGGACAACATTCCGACATGGAATACGCCCGGGCCTTCTGTTATGTATCCGTTTTTTTGAAGGAAGCTCCTCTTTTTATGTACCGGGAAGGCTTTCTCCGGATCTGTGCCCCGTTACAGCGCGAACAGTTTCGCCCCATGTCCTTCTACCGGGCTGTATACCGCACCGCCGGCACAGTATTCCGTTTTCTTCGTCCAGAGCTCTCTTAACGGGATTTCGCCCTGTTTCGCCCTGCTTTCGGTCTGCTCCAGCAGCTTCTCTCCGATCTCCACAGGAAGGGCTGCCGCGATCTCCTCCAGCGAAACGGAAACATCGGCTTCTTCCTCCTTCAGATTGAAGAGCGCCGCATAGACGCTTCCATCCTTTTCATTCCAGCCCGCCCAGACGGCGTATTCATCCGTCCGCTGCACCTGAACGCCGTGATGTCCGTCCTCCAGAAGGGCCAGCACCTCTTTATTGGTCAGCAGGGAAAGGGTCCAGTCGTCCAGCTTCGTCATTTCCGCGCCCAGCATCAGGGGAGAGCGGAAGATGCACCAGAGGGTCATCATGGTCACCTGCTCCGCTCTGGTAAAATTGGTGGAGCGCTCCTCGCCGAAGCCCTTGCCTACCCGGCCGAGGGGCAGCATGTCACAGTCGGGGAAGCAGCCTGCCTTCACATGATCCTGCCATAGCTCGCAGCGCCAGAACATGTTCAGAATATGGTCCCAGCGGTCCCAGAAGTCATCCGTGATGCGCCACATGTTCGCGTATTTCTCATAGTGCCAGGCCTTTTCGATGAGAGCCGGTCCGGGAGAAAGGCTTAAGACGATGGGACGGCCGCATTTCTCAATCGCCGCATGAAGCATTTCAATCTCATGTGCCGCCGAATACTGGTTTTCCCGGTAAATATTGGTGTTGCAGATATCGTCGCACTTCACATAGTCCACACCCCATTCGGCATACAGGGCGAACAGGGAATCATAGTAGGCCTGGCTTCCCTCCATATCCGCGCGCAGTCCATACATATCCGGATTCCACCCGCAGATGGAAAAGGGATTTGCGATCTCGTCCGCCGTCTGCTCGCTTCCCAGAACGGGCAGATGTTCCTGCGCCGCGGCGCGCGGAATGCCGCGCATGATGTGGATGCCGAACTTCAGTCCGAGGGAATGCACATAATCTGCCAGAGGCTTAAAGCCTGCTCCTCCCTCAGAGGAAGGGAAGCGCTCCGGGCAGGGAAGCAGCCTTCCATATTCATCCATCTCCAGACGGCTGAACGGGATATACTGATGCCTGTCCCTCATGGTGCCCGCTCCCCAGGCATACCACTGAATATCCACCACAATATACTCCCATCCGTATTCTTTCAGATGAGCGGCCATGTAATCCGCATTCGCTTTCACCTGCTCCTCATTCACCGTGGTGTCATAGTAATCGTAGCTGTTCCAGCCCATGGGCGGCGTCAGGGCAAAGGTATTTTTGTTCATTTTCTCCTCCTTTCAGCACGAACAGTCCGTTCGTGCGGCTGCCTGAAGACAGCATTGAACCCGAAAAAGAGTGGCGTACCATTCTCCGGGTATATATTTTTGACCGGGTCTCCGGTCAGCTTCCTTCGGGGTTGCATCCCCTTCTTATCCTGATTATAATATTCTCCGGATATGGCTTCAAGAATAAAAAAATGACACGTGAGGGTAATATTTTGACTCAGAATAAGTTCGGCAGCTTCGGCTTTCTTCCGTCCGGCAACATGGAGGATGAGCCGCTCGTCCTTCTGGATTTCGGTCTGGAGGCCCGGCAGAAGGAAAATTACGATTTTAACAACGCGGACAGAGACTACAGCGGCTACCTGTTCCAGTACACCCTGAAGGGGCACGGATCCTTCATCTGGGAGGGACGGCCGGAAAGCCTTGGTGCAGGAAAGGCCTTTCTTTCGTCTGTTCCGGAAAACAGCAGATATTTTCTGCCGCAGGACGAACCGGATAACCGTTGGGAATATCTTTATGTCCATTTTCAGGGAGATGCAGCCCTCCCGTTCTTTCGAAAGATACGGTCGTCCTTCGGCCCCTGCTTTACGCTTTCTCCGGACAGCTTTCCCGTCCTTCTGTGGCTGAATCTTCACCGGGAACTGCAGGAGGGACGTCAGCTGAAAAGCTACGAGGGCGGAGAGCTGATTTACCGTTTCCTTTCCGGCCTTCTGCGCACTCTTGAGTCCCCCTCTCTTTTTGAGCCTTCTGCTCCGGTAGCGGAGGGCATCCGTTATATGAAGGAACATTTCAGCAGCCGGTTTTCCATGGAGGAGCTGGCCTCCCGCCTGGGCCTTTCCTCCGCCTACTTCACCCGTCTGTTCACCCGGGAGACGGGGCAGACACCCCTCGCCTGTCTCAACGGCATCCGCCTGTCCCACGCCGTCTTTCTCCTGCTGAACACCTCCCTTTCCATTGATGAAACTGCGCTTGCCTGCGGCTTTTCCTGCGGAAACTATTTCTGCAGGGTCTTCCGGAAGGCCTCCGGCTGTTCCCCGGCAGAATACCGCAGGCGGTATGGAAGGTAGGATACTGTTGGAAATCCCACCGGGCCCCGCGGCTTGAAACGCTCCGGGGCCTTTTTTCAAAAAGTCGCCAAAGTACAAATAGTCTACTCATTTCTCCATTGTTTTCTTCTTTTTTTCTCCTATAATGTGGAATAAAGGTTACCGTTTTGCCACTGTCAAAAACGGTACCGGAATTAACGGCGTCCGAACGGCTGAGAAACCGGCCGGAAATAAACGTAATAAGCCGCCTGCCGGACCTGCAGGCGGACAAAATCAGGATAATGGAGGATATTATGGATTCTGTACGCTTCTTATTAAATGACAACTGGAAGTTTCACCTGGGCGAGGCTGAAGACGCCTGGTATAAGGGATATGACGATGCTTCCTGGGAGGCTGTGACGCTTCCCCATGACTGGTCTGTCAGCCTTCCCTTCTCAAAGAACTACTCCAGCGGTACCGGATACCTGGCCGGCGGAATCGGCTGGTACCGGCTCCGTTTCTCCCTTCCTGAGGAATACAGGGGGAAAAAGATTTCCATCTGCTTTGACGGGATCTATAAAAACAGCCAGATCTGGTGCAACAGCTATTACCTCGGGAAAAGGCCCAACGGATATGTTCCTGTCGTCTACGACATCAGCAGCATCGCCTGCTTCCGGAACGCTGACGGAACGGGCGGAGAAAATGAGATCAGTGTCAAAGTCACTCACACGGATCTGGCGGACTCCCGCTGGTTTACCGGTTCCGGCATTACAAGAAAGGCTTACGTGCTCATCGAAGAAAATATCCATCCCGTTCCCTACGGTATTTTCTTCTCCACTCTCTACGGAGACGACGGAAAATCCGCGCAGGTTGAGATTTCCCATGAGCTGGTCAACGAAACCGACAGGAAGGCGGATGTCACCATCACCAGCACCTTGATCTCCCCTTCTGGAAAGCAGGTGCTTCAGGTGAGCTGCAACGCAGATTTTGAGCCGCAAAAAAGCAGGACCGTGGTGTTAAACGGCTGTGTGAAGGATCCCCAGCTCTGGTCTCCGGAATCCCCGGCACTTTACACGCTCGTCACCGAGCTTTCCGTAAACGGCCAGACGCCTTACCGGGTATATGAAGGGAAAACAGGAATCCGTACCTTCCGTTTTGATGCGGACAGGGGCTTCTTCCTGAACGGCCGCAGCATGAAGCTGAAGGGCGTATGCGTCCATCACGACGGCGGCTGCCTGGGCGCAGCCATGACGGCAGAGATCTGGGAACGGCGCCTTCTTTCTCTGAAGGAAATGGGCTGCAACGCCATCCGCACCAGCCACAATCCGCATATGCCGGAGCTGTATGACCTGTGCGACAGACTGGGCTTTCTGATGATGGACGAAGCCTTTGACGAATGGGAAAACGCCAAAAACAAATGGTCCACCGGACACAACGTATATCCGCCGAAGCATCAGGGCTATTTTGAGGATTTTCCCCAGTGGCATGAAAAGGATCTGGCGGCCATGATCCTCAGAGACCGCAATCATCCTTCCATCATCCTCTGGAGCATCGGAAATGAAATCGATTATCCCAACGATCCCTACTGCCATCCTCTGTTCTCGGAAATGACGGGAAACAACGACGCCAACAAGCCGGCTGCAGAACGGCAGTACAATCCGGACAAGCCAAACATGGAACGGCTGGCCCCCATAGCAAAACATCTTGCCGGAATCGTGCGGCGTTACGACAGCACCCGTCCCGTCACTCTGGCAGCCGCATTCCCGGAGCTTTCCTCCAGGCTGCACTATTTTGATGCGCTTGACGTGGTCGGATACAACTATAAGGAGCATCTGTATGAAGAGGATCACCGCCGCTTCCCTGCTCTGCCTCTCCTGGGCAGCGAAAATGGCCATGGTCTGAAGGAATGGAAGGCCGTTACGGAAAATGCCTACATCAGCGGCCAGTTCCTCTGGACAGGGATCGACTATCTGGGTGAAGCGCACGGCTGGCCCATTCATGGTTCCGGTGCAGGACTCCTGACCCTGGCGGGCTTTCCGAAGAACCGCTATTACAGAAGGCAGTCCTTCTGGCTGGATTCGCCCGTACTGCACCTGTCCACCGCCCGGTATACCGGTGATGCAACGGAATATCTTCATGCCTCTGACTGCTGGAATTATGAGGAAGGGGAACAGATCCTGGTCCGCTGCTACACCAATCTGCCCTCCGCAGAGCTGTTTATAAATGGCCGCAGTCTGGGCAGACAGGAAGGTCTGAATGAGGAAGGCAGCATGGACTGGATCGTTCCCTTTGAGGCGGGAGAACTCCGTGTGGAGGCCTGTCCTGCAGCCGGGGATGGAGATGGAAACGCAGAGCCCGTCACCTTCCTTCTCAATACAACCGGTGAGCCGGAGCGCCTGCTGCTGACGCGGTGGTATTCTCCGGAATGGCTTTCCGATGGTCTGAAGCCGCTCCCTGCAGCAGCCTGCTCCCAGGCGCCGTCCAGAACCGCCGGCACCATGGCCGGATATGTGGAGCAGATTGAAATCATGCTGGCAGACCGGGAAGGTAATGCCGCTGTACATAAGGATGTACCTGTAACGGTGTCCGTATCCGGTCCCGGCGTCCTTCTTGGACTGGAAAGCGGAAACCTGGCGGATAATACACCCTATTCCGAATCCACACGCAGTACCCTTGACGGCAGGCTGATTGCCTATATACGCAGAACGGGTGCGGGAAACATTCTTGTAAATGTCCATGCAGAAGGCTGCGAAGAAGCTTCCATCCAGCTGCCGGAGGACTGACGGTCCGCAGATACAGGCCGTCCGGCAACGGATTTTTCAGGTAGAAGCGGAAAGGATATCAGACATGAAAACTACTGCGTTACCGCACATAAAACTATATGACAAGAACCTGAGCCGCATTGATACGCCCCAGGGAACCCTGTCTCTTTTTGCCATTTTTCTTCCACTTCTGGTGGAATCCCTTCTGACCAATTCCATGGGGACGGTCAACACGCTGATTTTGAGCCAGTATTCCGACGACGCGGTAGCGGCCGTCGGAACGGCGAATCAGCTTTTGAGCATGATTTACACTTTTTATACCGTTATCAGCGCAGGAACAAGCATCTTCATCAGCCACCGCCTTGGCGCGAAAAAAAAGGACCAGGCTTCAGACGCCGCCTTCACTGCCATTCTCTGCAGCTTCATGCTCAGTCTTCTGGTTGGCGGAGTGCTTTCCCTGTTTTCCGTCTCTCTCATGAAAATGATGAACCTGACCGGACAGGTGCTTGCGGATGCAGCGATGTATTTTCGTATCTGTGTCTTTTTCTCTTTTTTTCAGGCACTGATCTCTTCCATCTCCGCCATATTCCGCAGCTATGGAAAGCCCAAAATCGCAGTGGCTGCCTCTCTGTTCATGAATATCATGAACGCACTGTTAAACATTGTCGTGGTCTTCCGTCCTTTTGAAACACCGCTGCATGGAGTGTCCGGCATCGCCGTTACCAGCGTGATCAGCCGTGGGCTGGCCTTTCTCCTGATCGCAATCTGTCTGGCCTGCAGCTCTCTCGACCTGCAGTTTCGAAAAAAGAATCTGAAAACACTCCGCTGTATTGGAAGCATCCTGCACATCGGACTTCCGGGAGGCATCAGTTCCATGTCCTATTCCATCTCGCAGGTCGTGACCACCTCCATCCTGGCGATCCTGGGAACTACAGCCATCTCTACCAAAATTTATCTGTCCAGCATATTTTTCTACATTTATGTAGTAGGCATGTCTCTGGGTTCTGCCACCTCCCTGATCATCGGATGGCTTGTGGGCGCAGAGGAATACGATAAGGCATACCGCCTGAATCTTCAGAACCTGCGCATCGCCGTTCTTCTGAATCTGATCGGCTCCAGCCTGATCTGTATTTTCGGAAGACAGCTTCTCCATCTGTTCACCGATGATCCGGCCATCTTTGCCCTGGCCGCCCCCATCTTCTTCGTGGACATTTTTGTGGAAGTGGGCCGCGCCTTTAACCATATCGAAGATAATTCCCTGCGCGGGGCAGGAGATGTGATGTTTTCCATGGTGGTTTCCATCTTCTCCTCCTGGGCAATGAGCATCCTGTTTTCCTATCTTCTGGGCGTCCGCCTCGGGCTGGGACTCACCGGCTGCTGGATTGCCTTCATGATGGACGAGCTGTTCCGCGGACTGACCTTCTTCTTCCGGGGGCGTTCCC
>ERZ780162.638-NODE-638-length-27135-cov-6.667430_pt1 | contig 27135 bp, 23 predicted proteins | sample MGYA00511474_ERZ780162 | MGnify/ENA primary metagenome ERZ780162 (study PRJEB29588, sample SAMEA2143633) | human gut metagenome | biome: human gut; feature: human-associated habitat; material: faeces | place: Denmark | collected 2008/2010 ...
GTCTAAGCCTTAGACAGACGAAAACGGATAAAGTAGATGCCCGCACGATTGCTTCTATTCTAATGTCTGATGTGAACTTAAAGTCCTACTCAGACATATCTTACCACAATGAAGAACTAAAGTCATTAACTCGTTATCGTTTTGATAAAGTAAAAGAACGTGCCAAGCTAAAGTCTTCCGTTTCAAGACTGATCTGTATCTTATTTCCTGAATTAGAAAAACTTGTTCCAACACTTCATATGGCATCTGTTTATGCATTGCTTTCCGAATTTCCCGGTGCTAAACAAGTTGCTAACGCTCATCTTACCAGACTTACAAATCTTCTTTCAGAAGCTTCTAAAGGTCGATATAGTAAAGATACTGCCATTACATTTAGAGACGCTGCCAGAACTTCTATCGGCTCAAATATGCCTGCAAAGTCACTGGAGCTGAAGCACACCATCAAGTTGATTAAGGAACTTGATTCAGAGATTGATGAAATCGAAAATGAAATCAAAATCATCATGGATGAAATTAATTCTCCAATTCTCAGTATTCCAGGTATCAACTATCGCATGGGTGCAATGATTATTGCTGAGATTGGTGATTTCAGCCGTTTTGATTCTCCTGATAAAATCTTAGCTTATGCCGGTTTTTCGCCATCTACATATCAATCTGGACATCTGTATGGTGCTTACGCACATATGGAAAAACGTGGTTCCAGATACCTTCGATATGCTCTGTACAATGCAGCTAAGTATGTCTGCCACTGGGATCCAACATTTACAGCTTATCTTGCTAAAAAACGAGCAGAAGGCAAGCATTACAATGTTGCCATATCACATGCTGTAAAAAAGCTGATTCGAGTAATTTATCATCTGGAAAAAACAAATCAGCAATACATCAAAGCCTCTTAAGTCTTTCTAATTCAATACTGTTTTTTTTGAGCACCTATAACGATGCTTTTTTTGTCATGCAGTTTTCAAGGTTCAAAGAACTCTAACTGAGTTCAAAATATATCTAAAAATACATTTCTGTACTTTATTCAAAAAATATCATTTTAGGGCTTGACTTTTAATAGTTAGTCTCCTTATAATCACTATTTGCACATAACTGCCATATCCGCCCGTGTCCGTGTATACATACGAAGCGGTCACAACACTTTTACGCGTAAATTATAACGCAAGTTCTTCTGCCGAAAGTTTATGTGAATTTTCGGTATAATCCGCAATGCGTCCGTCCTTTATTCTTATAACCGAATCCGCCATATCTGCAATGGCTTCGTTATGCGTTATGATTATTATTGTGGTCTTAAATTGTTCGTTGATTTTTTCTATGAATTTGAGCACGCTTCTTGATGATTTTGAATCAAGTGCACCTGTAAGCTCATCGCACAAGAGTATCTTCGGATTTTTTATCAGTGCTCTTGCAATTGCGGCTCTCTGCTGTTGTCCGCCTGAAAGTTCTTTTGGAAAACGATTTCTGTATTTTTCTATGTCGAGTGCCGTCATAACTTCTTCTATATCAAGAGGATTCTTTGAAATATCCGATACAACCTCTATATTTTCCTGCACTGTAAGGTCGGGAATCAAGTTGTAAAACTGAAAAACGAAACCCACATCTTCACATCTGTAATCAATAAGTTTTTTCTTATCACTGCCGCTTATATTCCTGTCTGCAATCGTGATTTCGCCTGAATCAAGTGAATCAAGTCCGCCTATCATATTAAGAAGAGTACTTTTCCCCGAGCCTGACGGTCCCAGGATAACGTATATTCTGCCCTCATTCAATGAGAGGCTTACCCCATCAAGTGCATTAACCAGTGTCTCACCCTCACCGTAATGCTTTCTTGCATCTTTTATATTTATAAACATAGACTCCTCCTTGTTTTATTTTACTCATATTAGATAGTATGTTGTGTCTGTCTTTAGTTAGATAGTTCTAACTTTTTAACTTGATAATAGCACTAATACTGTCATATAACAAGAAGATTTTGGGGATTTTTGAGATTCAGAGACAGTCCCAAACAAAAAACCGCTGAAACTCCACGGTCTCAGCGGTTTTTCATATAGGCAGTTTTTATTGCATATCCATATTTTTCAGTTGTTTTATCTGGTCTCTCTTATTATAAATCACTGCTGTTACATAAACTTTGTTACATTCATCGTCTATCCAGTAATACACCAAAAAATTTTTCACTATAATTTTACGTACACCTTCGCTTCTCCACGGTTCTTCTTCTATCAATGGGTGTTTCTTTGGTAAAACTGACAATTTCAGTATTGACGATTTCAAATCATCCAATAAATTATCAGCAGCTTTCGGATTCATAAGGTCATATGAAATATAATGTACAATTTCCCTCATATGTTCTAATGCCTGCCTGGTAACTTTTACTTCATATTCATTATCCATACATTAAATTCCCTTTTTCAACTGACTGAAAGCCTCCTCAACAGAAACAGAATCATCTCGCTTAGCCTGTGATAAACCATTTTGCATCATAGTATCAAATTCCGTTTTTGTTAATGTATCTCTTGTAATAAGCTTATCCGGAATATCCAGAGAAAAAGGTATTCCATCCCTCATAATAACCTGCCTGTATGTCATATCAATAAATACAGATACAGGAATCCCTAGCCTTTCCAGAATCGCTTCTGCCTGTTCTTTTATATTTGGTTGAATACGTGCTGTAACATTTGCTGTTTTTGCTGCCATAATATACACCTCCTGTTTGTTTTAATGTACCACAGTGTATTGCTTTTTGCAATGCATTTCATTAAAAGTATATACTGAATTATATCAAAAAACCGCTAAAACTTAACAGTCTCTGCCTGTTCCACATCTTGTAGGCACAATTATAAGCAGATGATAATTTTTAACAATATTGGATTTTTACCCCCAGCCAATCTTAAAAGCGATTACTCAACAGTAATTATATCCTTTAATATATACTTAAATGTCGGGGCTGAACTGTACTCATTTTCAATATATCCTTCTTTTAAATCTATCTGCTCTGACGGATTATCGGGATTTACTCCGATATAGTCACCCTGAAATACATTTATATTGCCCTTTTTAAACTGTTCAATAACCTTTTTCACCCTCTCTTTGGTGCCGTTTGCAACAGCTATATCATTGAATTCCAGCATTGATACCCATTCCTCGTCAAATCCCGCACCGACATCATTTCCGTTTATATTGCCTTTAACATGCTTCTCTATCACTTTATCATTAAGAACTGCATCTATAGCTGATTTCATATACGGTTTCCAGTTAATTTTGCAGCCTGTCAGATAAGTTGTAGGTGCAATGTCGAGCATGCTCTGATTGTAACTCACATTATATACAGGTACATCTGAAGATGTTTCTTCGCATGCAGTAGCCGGACCTGCTGTATCGGAATGTTGCGATATAATTATACAATGCTCGCCTATCAATTCCCTAGCGTACTTCTTTTCGGTACGATAATCATTCCATGAATTTGTATACTTAACGGTCATAACCGCCTGCGGCACAACAGACCTTGCACCGAGAAGAAATGCCGTATATCCCGATATAACCTCGGCGTAAGGATACGCACCGACATATCCTATTTTTGCCTCGGACTCCGAAATTATGCCATCATCTATAAGTTCTTTAAGCTTCATTCCTGCGGCCACACCTGCGGCATATCTACCCTGATATATTGCTCCCATAAATGTATGATAATTTTTCAGATACGGTTCTTCATTGGCATTGGAACATGTTGCCATGCAAAATTGCACCTCGGGGTATTTCTGTGCCAATTCTTTTGTAGTCACACCGTAATTATAACTTGTCGAAAAAATCATATTACAACCATCACTGACCAGCCTCTCAAGATAGTCCCTCTCGGTTCCCTCGGCAACATTATACATAGAAACAATTTCAACTTTACCATTATATTCCTGTTCTATATCAGACAATGCCTCTATAAAATTATTTGTATACATTGTACTTGCATCTCCGACGTAGACAACTCCTACTTTTATGGTTTTATCTTCATCACGCCTTAAATAAACAATAAATGTGCCTATAACTATACTTACCACTATACATGTTATCAATGTTATTATGCAGTCTCTTTTCGCTGTATATGACAGTGTTTTTTTTATCTTTTCTTTAATATCATTGTTCCACATGATTTTCACCATCCTTATACAGATTGTCTATATCAATAAGGCCTTTTTCAATAAGACCAAGCATTATTTCTACAAGTTTAGGGTCAAACTGTGTACCGCTTCCACGTTTAATTTCTCTGATAACATAATCCTTATCAAGTTTTTTCCTGTATACTCTGTTTGCCGTCATCGCGTCAAAAGCGTCTGCAATTCCGATAATTCTTGCATTAAGCGGTATTTCTTCACCTTTAAGACCATACATATAACCGCTTCCGTCATATCTTTCATGGTGATATAACGCACCTTCCTCAACATGATTTATAAGCGTGAAATTTTTAAGTATCTGTGCACCTTTTTCAACATGCGATTTCATAAGTGCATATTCCTCATCAGTAAGTCTGTCGGGCTTATTAAGAATTCTGTCAGGAATACCTATCTTTCCTATATCATGCAAAAGTGCCGCTTTTTTCAGGTTTTCACATTCGTCCTCGTTGTAGCCCAATGCTTTCGCTATAAGCACGGAATATTCGGAAACTCTTAATGAATGCTGGCTTGTATTTATATCTTTTGCATCTACGGTCCTCGCTATTGTCATAACGGTTTCGTTACCCATTTCAAGCTGCTTCTTGACAAATTCAAGCTCTTTTTTCTGAAAATCAAGAGTTCTTTTAACCTGTGTATGAAATATTATCCAAGTAATATATGCTACTATAATTGCAAATACAGCAACCATATATATTTTAAACCACCAGTTGTCATACATTTCGGCTTTTTTAATAATAGTATATATATTTTCTGTTACCGTCACTTTTCCCTTATCATCAAGCACTGCAAGATGAAATTTGTATGTTCCGACAGGTATATTTCTGTATACTATATTATTCATTTCGCTTTGAAGCATAACCCTCGGCTCGCTGTCATAACCTTCCAAATATATACTGACATACGGAACATTTACCGAATAATTAACTATCTCCGGAAACATTTCCAGAACATGTGCCCCGCTGTTAATATATATATCTTCCCCTCTTCTTACTCTGATAAGTTCATCATCTACCTGAATCGATTTCATCTGTATTCGGTATGACCTGATATTAGAGGTGTAATTTTCCAGGTTTATAACTATTACGCCATCTTCCGTTGAAATATAAAGATTGTTATTTTTATCCTGGTAATTCCATGAATTAGGCGTAATTGCATTTTGAAGTCCCGACTGATTATTAAGCAAACGATATTCCACATCATCGCCTGACAGCAGCTTTTTCTCATCTACCACAAAAATCCCCGCAGAACTCAAAACAAACAGCATGCCATCTTTTCCATTGACAATATCGTAATTGTTATAGTACGGAAAATTTTTAAGCACACGTATATTTTGTGTCTTATCCATATAGCATATACTGTTACTTGTAACAATAAATATGCCATCACCGGAACTGTCTTCAACCATTCTTAAAATAACTCCCGAACTAAGTCCTTCATTTTTGCCGAAATTACCCACAATAACACCATCACGTATGACTTCTATTCCATTTCCATCCGTACCCGCAAATATTGTCTTATCATCTGCCTGCAAAGTACACAGAACCTTGCTGTTTATCATCTGTGTTCCTATGTTATAGACTGAATCATCATCTTTTATAAAACTCATTCCCGAATCCCCGGCAACAAGTATTGTATTATCGGATAATTCCGTTACCGTTCTGTAGAGTTCGCCGTTAAGTCCGTTGCTTTTATCATATTTTTTTACACCACCGTCAGTTGTCAGCTTATATACGCCAGCTCGCGATGTACATATCCACAGATTTCCTTTGCTGTCCTCTTTTAAGCAGCGAATTCTAACTCCGTTTAACACATCAATAACAGGTGTGATACTTCTTCCTTTTATATTTGTGTTCTCATCTTTAGAAACATATAATCCGTTGTCGGTTCCTATGTAAAATCCATCATTCCACCAGGTAACGGTATTAACTACCGAGCTGTCTGTAGCATATGTATTGTAGAGCTGTGTAAATGCTGATTTACTGAGCCTTAAAATCCCCTGTCGCGATGATACAAACCAAAGATTTCCCTGATAATCATAAGTCATGTTATCTATTGAGCTGTTAAAATTTCCCGTATTAAGTTTTACAAAATCACCGATGTTGTTATAATATCCTATTCCGTTATCCGCACAAACGAATAAAATCTCTTCTCTTGACGATATATTATCAACAAATTTCAGGCTTTTTATATTTTTTAATTCATTACATTTGTGATTATCAATTAACGTAAGAATACCTTCGTCAACTCTGTATACATCAATACTATCTGCAGATGTTCCTGCATACAATATACCATCTTCATCAAATGTACAGGTTGTATATGTACTTCCGTCAGCCGGAACATATTGCGATATTACATCCGTATCCCTTATTATGTTTAATTTTCCGCTATCACTTACCGCTGCAACATTTCCACTCTTGTCGGCATCAATGCTTACAGCATATGTGACGTCATCTATTACCTTTTTTACGGAAAGTCCGCCCGCCATGGATAATACCGACATCTTGCCTGTTGTTCCGACGTAATAACAGCCATCTGTTCCCTGTGTTATACATTTTACAGCATCATCAGATAAACCATCTTTTTCCGATACAACATTGGCAACCTGTTCGTTTATCATAATAGACAAGCCATTATCATTGGTTCCTATCCATAATCTGCCCTCTTCATCAAGATACATACAATTAACGCTTTTTATCGAATCATACTCATCAATCCATACGAATTCTTTTCCGTTATATCTATAAAGTCCGCCGTATGTACCTATCCACAATATTCCGTCATTCGTCTGCACAATATCATTGGCACAGCCGCCCGGTATTCCGTTTTCTCTTCCGTACACCGTCTGAAGATAAGAACTGTAATCCTGTATTTTATCGTTATCTGATTGTACCATTACATCAGAATCTTTTTGTTGTTCATTCTGGGTTTTTGCCTGTGCTTCTATTGACAGATTCATATTTTGCCCAATCCGGGCTATAACCGATGATGCCAACGCAAACATCAGACACACCGATATTACTCTTTTATCGAATCTTTTCCATCCTTTGTCAAATTTCACAAAAACAAACAGAATTAATACCGCTATAACCTTATCAAGAAAATCAACATAAAATTCTCCCGCAGCGTAACTTATAATATTATTAAAACCTATGCTTATAAGGGAATCAATAACTCCGTCTCCCCAAATATTATTTGTATAACCATTGAAAAAAATATAATTGAAAATTGCAGACACTACACAAGATACAAATGCAATATAGAAGCTTGCCGTCAGTGCTCCTAGAAGTGTTTTCATGTAATCTTTTTTGATACACACTCCTGCAATTACTGCAATTAAAGCACTTACAACAGCATAACAAATATATGTCCAGGAATAAATTATAGAATATAATGTATTAAGGGTAACTCCGACAATAACACCACATACAGGACCAAGCACATATGTGGCGGCTATAGTTCCGAAAGAATCCATCCATATAGGAAGCTTAAGCCATTGTGCCAGACACTTGCCCGAAAGATTGAGTAATAGGCATAATATAACAAATAAACTTGTACTATATCTCTTGTTCTTCTCCATATTCTGTCCCTTATCCAAAAAAAACGTATAAATCATTAATATAAGCTACTTTTTAAGTCTATCATATAAAATATAAATTGTCGATTTAATTTTATAAATAAATATTCATGCCATACTTCTTTAAATCAACTTTTCCATTTATAACTTCTACTCCGTCAGCTTCAAGCAGTTCTGCCTGTTTTCCTGCTCCTCCGAACGCAAACTCCCCCGAAAGTTCTCCCTTGGAATTCACAACCCTGTAGCACGGAATATTTTCAGGATCAGGATTTTTATGCAATGCATTGCCAACCGCACGTGCCATTTTTCTGTCACCTGCAAGTTCGGCAATCTGTCCATATGTGGCTACGCATCCTCTCGGAATCTTTTTAACCGCACTGTATATTCTTTTTGTCGGGCTGTCAGATACAAGGTCATAGCTTTCCGCTATCATTCTTTTAATATCTTTATCCGGTATTGAACCATCAAGGATAATAGTGTTCCAATGTTCCTTATTCTGATGATATCCCGCAACTACAGAAGCATAGGCACTTCGCCAGAAATCTCTCCACTCAGGTGAAACTTTTACATTAAGATTAATATAACCATTCCGTTCATAAGTCCACAAAAATGCTTTTTTATTGCTTTTTACTCTCACAAGCTGCCAGTTTTCATCATGAAACGGAGCCTCTATATATGTATCATTAAATGATAAGCCGTATGCCAATGCTTCTTCTCTTGTTTTCATAATACCATTCCATTGCCTTAATAATACCTATTTAATATTAAAACTTTATTTTAATTCAAATTTATTGACAAATTCATTTAATGTCACTATCTGTATTTAATCTATTATAGCACTTTGTTACCATATTATTTAATAAAACTTTGTTATGTCCGAAACATTTTTTCGTTTTGGCATATGGGAATCCTTAGCGGCATATCCAACCGCAATTACAGAAACAACCTGTTCGGTTTCGGGTACGTTAAGAAATTCTCTTATTGCCTCACCATCACGAATTCCCATAATCAATGTGTCAAGTCCAGATTCTTTGGCTTTAAGAACAAAATTTTCATTTTGCAGCCCCAAATCATAATATCCCCAGCCGTTGGCACATTCATTGACTGGCTCTCCTGATAATCTGTCAAATCCCACGCAATTTTTTACAAATGTAGTTACAACAAGTGCTGCTCCTTCTGAATTTTTCTGATTGAATTCCGGCAGACATTTATCAGAGAATTCTTTAATCATTTCATCCGATAAAATGCAGTAATATCTTGACGTCTGTAAATTTTTCCATGAAGGAGCCAATATAGCTGCATTTATAATAATTTCAAGCTGCTCTTTTGTAACTTTTTTATCAGCATCATAACTTCTGATACTTCGTCTTTCATTTAATACATCCTGTAATTCCATGATATGTACCTCTTTTTGTATTTTTATATTTGTTTATTATATAATTTTCATTCATAAAAATATCATCAGAAAGTCAGCCGCATTTGATGCCACTCAACATTTCCGTGTATAGACTTATCCGTCACACCTTCATCTTTAAAGCCAAATTTTTCATAATACGAAATAAGCCGCTCCTTGCATGTCAAAACAAGCCCTTTGCGGCCTTGCTGCTTTGCATCGTCAACCGCACGACAAATCAATTGTGCGGCGTATCCGTGTTTGCGATAATCCGGCAGTGTATTCACTCCGAAAATCATCTGCCAAGCACCATTTTCATTGTGCATGGCTGCATTTTCATACATCTCATCGGTTAAATCATATTCATCAGTAACAAATCCATCAACGAACGAAATCAGCTTTTCAGCTTCATACATCAGCCAAAAATGATTTCCGTAATGCTTTACCCTTTCAACAAACTCTTTTTCAGTAGCTGCTTCTGACGGAGGAAAACATTCCCTCTCAACAGCAGAAATCGCCTCAACATCTTCTTTTGAGGCATATTTTATAATCATACTTTATTTCTCCTGTAAATTCCGGTTTGCATAATTTTTCAATGTCAAACAGAAATTTTTATTTATCTTTCATTAATCATCTATATTTCTTTTTAAAAATTCTTCAACAATATCCAGAATTTTATCACTGAAAAATTCACTTCCGCCGTGGTCTGCTCCCTCAAGCATATATAACTGTACATCTTTATTGTATTTCTTTAAAGCCTCGTACACAATCACACTGACTTTCGGATTAATTGTACGGTCCTTTGTTCCGTGAAACATCAGCACAGGCGGCAGTGAAACATTTTCGTTTATATTGCACTCAACCGACATTTTCCTGCACAATTCAATATTATTACGCAGGTCAACACCACCCATTTCCATTCCTTCGGGACTGTCCGCCTGATGATGATTCAAGGTGCTTGGCATACCATCTTCAAGCATCACACTCAACGCTCCATAAAATGAAATAATACCTTTAACATCTGCATCTGCCTGCGGATATAAATTTGCACCATCATCATTTTTAATAAGCTGTGAAAAAAATGCAGTATGTCCGCCCGAAGAATCTCCCGCAACAAACATCTTATCCGCATCTACACTGTATTCATTTGCGTGCAGCTTCATATATCTTATTGCATTTCTTGTATCCATAGCCTGTGACGGAAAAGGGGCGATACCCGAATGACGATACTCAACAACGACAATCACATATCCCCTTTCCGACAGTCTTGCAAGCAATCCGAGCTTTGCATTGATATTCTGCTTCATCCACGCAGACCCCTGAACATATACTATACAAGGATATACTTTTTCACTCTCTTTGGTATTTCTCGTCTGTGGTGTTATAATCTGCAAATGCAGCACAGCACCATCCGCATGTGAATATTCCACATTAGAATATATATATGTTCCATTCTCATCACCGCTCGTCGGAATTCTAACGACTCCCTCTGTCGGCGTATCAAAGGAAGGATATTCTTCATATGACCACTCTTTTACTTCCATAGGACAAGATACCTCCATTCGTCCTTCAATCATTTTAGTAATAACATTATACTTCTAAATTCAGACCTATTTTGTTCACAATATTATATCACCACCCCATTACAATGGTCCACCTCATGCTGTATTATCTGTGCCGTAAAACCGCTGTATTTTCCATGCTGCGGCTTAAAATTACTGTCAAGATAATCAACTTCTATCTCTTCATATCTTATGCATGGTCTTACTCCGTCCAGTGACAGGCATCCCTCTTCTGTCTTATATTCACCTGACTTTTTTGTTATCACAGGATTAACCATTGCAAATTGAAACGGTCCCGCCGCAACAACTATTATTGATTTGTTTACACCTATCATATTTGCAGCCATGCCGACGCAAATTTCACGGTTGGCACGCAGTGTGTCAATCAAATCTGTTACAACCTGCTTGTCAGCTTCCGTTGCAGGTTTTGCCTTTCTTGAAAAAATGTGTTTTCCTTTTACGATATTTTTTATCATAACTTTTTAACCTTCTTTAATCTCGTTTTCCCAATATATATATTCATATAGCCTATAATTCTCTTTTTCCAATATACGATTCATACAGCTTATAATCGCTGTTCACTATCAGTTTTTCCGGGAATTCTGTATCTTTAATAACCTGATATGCCCTGTCAAATTCACATATACTTTCTTTTATGTGAGCATCACTTCCTATTGAAATACAGACTCCCATTTCTTTACAAAGATTCAGCATTTTTATATCATTTTCATATGCTCCCTGTCTCGGACCGTCGGGATTTAACGACGTATTGTTTAATTCGAGAAGAACATGCTTTTCCTTTGCCGCTTTTACAAGACGCTCATAATCCACAGGGTATCTTGAATCGTCAGGGTGCCCTATTATATTGACATACGGATTATCCATTACTTTTATTAAAGCATTTGTATTCTCCTCTATGCTTCCCGGCTTAATACAAGGAATGTGAAGACTTGCGATAACAACATCGCAACCTTTAAGTCCGTATTCGCTAAGGTCAATTTTTCCTTCATAATCCATAATATTTACTTCGCAACCCATATATATTTTTACACCGTTTTTCATTCTCGGAATTATTCCCATATTTGAAAAATAAAATAATCCCGTACTTCCCGGCATTTTAGGTGCATGGTCTGTTATTGCAAGATGTGTAACGCCTTTTTCGGCAGCAAATGCCGCCATCTCATCTATTGTGTTATACGCATGTCCACTGACTAACGTATGTGTGTGGGTATCTATCGTAAATTTCATAATATTGTCTCCATTAAATATTTTTATATATTTCAGCAATCAATCACTTCATATATCATCATATCTCTCAACAATCAATCACTTCAAATCAACCGTGCAAATATCTCTGTGCGGATTCGTCTGTGCAAGCCCCAATCTCACAATTTTACCTTTAAGCGGTATAAAATGTGTCTGCATTGCTCTTACAGCCGCAATCATTTGCTCTTTTTCAAGTTTCTTTCCCAACGTAATATGCGGAAACCAACTATACGGTTTATAACAACGGTTAATTGTCACATCCTCACGCACTGCTAAAATATTATAAACCTTTTCTGCTGTTTGCTGCAAATGCAAATCCAATACGGGCGTCACATAAATAACATATGGCAGAAATTCGCCTACAGAAAATATATTTATATCATGGGATTCCAATTCCGACAGCTTCACAAAATCATCGCAGAGATTTTGTGGATTTCTTGTCTCAAAACTTGATATTGTAAGATGCGGTGGCACATTATTGTCAATCATATAAGTATTTCCCGTATTTTGTGCAACTGCATCAATAAACCGCTGTAACTGCCTTGTTGTATTTTCATCAAAATAAGCCGAAATCAGATACATTTTTTCTCCTTTACTCTTTGTCTCCACAATGTTAGGAAATTCCATATGTTTTTATCCGTCAAAACAAAAATTCATATCAATTATACGAATTAATCCGGCTGACTGACTTTTTCAAGCTCTGCACGAAACATTATTCTTCTTGTTCCTCTTATATTCCTGAACTGAATTTCATATGTCTGCGTTATATTATCAATTTTAATAATCTCACCGACACCAAATACTTTGTGTCTGACAATATCTCCAACATCAAACTTTAACTTAGGCAGCATCTGCTCAGTTTCCCCTTTAATTAATATTCTGCTGTTATTAATACAATCAAGAAGATTAATGTCTATATCACTTAAAAATGATGATGGTCTTGCACCGAATCTTCCATCTTTTTTTCTGTATGTGCTAAGATAAAGCATATTCTTAGCCCTCGTTATCGCCACATATAATAATCTTCTCTCTTCTTCATACTCATCTTCGTTACGGAGTCTGCTACTTGGAAACTGCCCTTCGACCAGCCCCGGTACAAATACAGTATCGAATTCAAGTCCTTTTGACGTGTGAATAGTCATAACCTTAACAACGTTATATTCACCATCTTCATCCTGTGCCGAAAACAGTGCAAAATGGCTTAGCAAATCTGCCAGTTCTACCTTTTCCTGATTATCATCTTCTATCGCAGTTATAGTTCTTATAAGTTCCGAAACATTATCAAGCCTTGTCTGGTCTATATCTTGTTCCAATGCTTCCCTGTATCCCATATCAAGGCATTTATTTACAATATCCGTACAGCTGTACTCTTCATATGCAGCATGCAGTTCCATTAATGCACCATAATATGCAATTACATTTTTTTGTATAATCTCACCTTCCTCTATCATTTTTCCAAGTGCCTGAAAAAGGCTGCATTCATTTTCAGCTGCCATATTTTTAAGTTTTTCCACCGATTTCTTACCAAAACCTCTTCTCGGTCTTGAAATTGTATACAATAAATCCATATCTGTAAGGCTGTACACCATTCTCATATATGAAAGAACTGTCCTTATCTCTTCACTTTCATAGAACTTTGCACCACTGAGTATCTTATATGGAATCTTTCTTTTTACAAATGCTTCCTCCAGTGATCTTGTCTGCGATGCGGCTCTTACCAACACAGTATGGTCACGGTACTTCATATTCCGGGCGATATTATCAAGTATAGTATCAGCTATCCACACAGATTCTTTCTCTTCTGTCTCCGGTGCATTAAATACAGGCTTATTACCATCAGGTCTTTTGGAAATCATCTCCTTTTGCAATCTGTTCTGGTTGGCAGATATAAGCGATTTTGCTATATTTACTATCTGTGGTATACTTCTGAAATTCTCAGTAAGGTAATAATCTTTAACATCTTCATGTGTCTTATCAAAATTAATCATATATGCAGGGTCGGAACCTCTCCAGGTATATATATTCTGATCATCATCACCTACCACAAATAAATTCTGATATAGACCACTAAGAATTCCAAGCAGCATATCCTGTTTCATATTGACATCCTGATACTCATCACATAATACATACTGGCATTTTTCCTGCCAACGTATGCGTACATCTTCATTTTTTTCCAAAATATATAAAGTAAAATTAATAAGATCTTCAAAATCGAGAGCATAATTATCACACTGCCTCTTCAGGTAATTATAGAACACCTTCCTGTCAACATTTTTTTCATTAGATGCTTTTCTCTTTAATTCAGTCTTATCAATTCCAGACATAAGCTCAACATATGACATATCCTGCTTTGACATATCTATATCACTCATTATCTTTTTTGCAGTATTATCTTTAAGTGAAATACCCATATCCTCAGCTACATTCTTAATCATATCAAGTTCTGCTTTTTTATCAAGAATCGTAAAAGTCTTAGGAAATGACATTCTGTGAATCTCTTCTTTAAGAAACATATTGCAATATCCGTGAAATGTACCTGTGAAACAATTAGCATTATCTCCAACTATATCTCTTAATCTGTGTTTCATCTGGGCTGCCGCTTTATTGGTAAAAGTAAGTGCAACAATTGACGACGGCTCAACAAACATCTCTGTTATAAGATAAGCTATTCTGTATGTAAGCACAAACGTTTTTCCCGAACCTGGAACTGATGAAACCCGTATATTGCCTTCTGTATCTGTCATTGTATCTATCTGTTCTTTCGTCGCTCTTTCTGGTATGTTCATTTATATAAACCCTTTCCAACATATTTTCAGAAAAAAGACGCGGAATCTCTCCCACGCCTTTAAGTATACTTTTTATTTTATTATTTTTCTCATTTATAAAACATTTCATCATTGGTTATGGTATATATATCACACTTTCGATTAAGTCCATGGTTTTTAAATACAAGCACATGCTCTTTGTATGTAATCGTATCTTTCAAATATACAAACGGCTCTTCTCTGTAAAGAAAACATTCATACCCTTTTTGCTTAAAACTATTCATAATTTTTAAAGCTTTTTCATGTATTTTCCGGTTCTGTATTTCCTCTTCTTTGTCAAACTTTCTTCTGTCATATGAAGATGCAGCATCTCTCATATCGTTGATAATCTTATCTATAAATCGTCCATGCGATTTTTTATGAAACATAGATGCAATAATGTTACATTTTAAGCTGTCCGGCTTTTTTTGATAAATTTTAAGCATCCGTTCCATATTTCTATCACCGACACCTCTTGCGGTTTCCATGAGATAACTGACAGCTTCAGGATATATTGAATCGGGATAAGGCACATAATATGCTTTGGGAACTGACCTGTACTTTTTAACCGGTGGAAAATCTGCCAGCCTCATAAACACAAGTTCTTTTTCATTGCAGGATGAACTTCCAAGAAAACGGTATTTATCGCGTATAACTGCAAACTGGTATTCAAGCTGCCTTAAATATTCATATCCTTTTACCCAGAAATGACCCATACAGCCATAATTAAAATATGTCGATGTAATACTAAGCTTTACAAACTTTATTGTAAATACATTCTCTCCACCCTGATTTACTATAAGCATATAACCATCATCAAGCTTTTCCACACCTGCAATCTGCTCAGATTCAATATCTTTGTATGTACCTGTGATTACCGGCTGTTCAAACACAAAAAAGCTTTCAACTGCATCATTCATAATATATGCCGCATAAATGTCACTGCTGCCATCAATCCTCACAGGTTCAAACAAATTCAGTTCAAATACCTGTGCCAGCCTGAAAAATTCATCCGGCATATCATCCGTTAATCCGTCAAGATAATTCATATAAAACTTCTTATCATCAAAATCCATCTCAGATTCCATATTCACAGACATATTTTCTCGCAATCTCTAAACCATCAATCGGTGCACAAAACTTCTGATTATGCTTCTTACATTCCTCATAAACATATTCCAAGTTAAACCAATCCACTCTGTCCAGCTCTTCTTTTTGTAATGTAAGCTTGTCGATATCCACAGATCCGGTATATACATAAACAAAAGCTATCTCGCTGTCCTTAAACATCTTTCCATAGAATTCTTTTTTATAATTAATTACAAATTTATCAACAAAATGCAAATCACTGACGGATGCATCTATTCCAAGTTCTTCTTTCATCTCTCTTATTGCAGATTCTTCAGGTTCATCACCAGCCTGTATATGACCTGCCGAAGAAGTATCATATCTTCCCGGAAATGAATCCTTACCCATCGCACGCTTCTGAAGAAGAACCTCTGCTCCATTATCCGTCTTTCTTATAATCCACACATGTGCAGTCCTGTGCCTTATTCCCTCACTATGTGCAATCTTTCTCTCAATGGTTTTTCCTGTTGGTATCCCATTTTCATCAACTATATCCAATAATTCCATGTTTAATCTGACTCCATTATAAACAGCGTATAAAAAATCATATAGCAAAAAGGAGACATAAAACAATCATCACGTCTCCTTTTAAAAAGCAACTTATATTACAAACCTTATATAAATTTATTACTTAATAAGGCTTTCCTTAATCTTTACAACTGCTTTATGAATATTAACAGGTTCGTCCATTGTGCAGTTAGGGCGATGAATATCGTTAGTAAAATATACTGTAAATTCACCCGGATGTAATGTAACGAACTGTTCGTCAGCTACTTCATCATAATAAATATTGTCCTTTCCGGCAGGCTCTTCACCTTTTACGCCCGGAAGAAGAGGTGCGTATCCCTGTACTTCCTTTCCTGTAAAAAGATACTGAATGTCAATATAGTTTCTGTGGCTTTCTGCACGCTTCTTTTCTACAGGTGCAGTTGTCTGATCCTGAATGAGAACATAAATGTTATCTCCGTCAAGTTCATATCTTCCTACAGGAAGTTCCTTTGTTTCAGGCTTTGCAAGAAATTCCAAAGCTGTGGCAATTGCTGCCGGATACTCATAGTTACCTTTTTTTGCATTAAGTGAAGCGTAAATCATAATAATTCATCCTTTCGTTTTTAAATATTTATTTTTATTATTTATTGCATATTATTTGCATGCTATTACATTGAGTATATACTCATACATTCTCTTTGAAGAAGAAATGCTTAAATGCTCTTCCGTTGTATGAATATTAAAAATATCCGGTCCCATAGATATGCAGTCAAGGTCTTCTATCTTTCCTGCAAGTATACCACATTCGACGCCTGCATGAATTGCCTCAATAGTAGGTTTTTTGCCATACATCTGTTCAAATATATTAACCATATCATCACGGAGTTTTGAATCTTTCTTATATTCCCAAGCCGGGTATTCTCCTGTAAATTCAACACTTCCACCGTATGTTTTACTTACACATGCAATCTGGTTTTTAAGATTTTTCAATGCAACTCCGACTGAACTTCTAAGGGCAAATCTGAGACAGATACCTGATTCATCTAATGAAATTATACCAAGATTAAGTGAAGTTTCAACAAGATTATCAATATCCTGACTCATTCTCATTATTCCGTTAGGAAGTGACTGTATAAGAGCAACCGCTTTGGCACTGTCTTCCTTTGTAACAGCTTTAACGCTGCATCCATCTGATAATTCTGTTGTAACATTAAAATCTGCATCAGATGACGCAAATTCTTCTCTTATCTCATTTACAGCTTCTTCAACAGCAGCTTTAACTGCCTCAGCTTTATCTTCTTCAATAATAATTTCTGATAAACATTCTCTCGGAATGGCATTGTCTTTTTTGCCTCCCTCAACAGATACAATAAATATCGGTGCTTTCTCAGCGGCATCACGAAGAATTCTTGACATGAGAACATTTGCATTTCCTCTTCCCTTGTCAATCTCAACACCTGAATGTCCTCCCGTAAGTCCCGATATAGAAATACGAAGTTTTGTTCCTGTCACTTCTGTTCTGTTTAATCTAAGTCTAACCTGTGCACTACATCCTCCCGCACAACTTGCAAGCATGATTCCCTCATCTTCGCTGTCCATATTGAGAAGCTTCTTTCCTTTTAACATTGACACATCAATGCCTGCAGCACCTTCCATGCCTACTTCTTCTGATACGGTACACACAAATTCAAGACGTGGATGTGCAATGCTGTCATCATCTAATATCGCAAGTGCATAGGCAACCGCAATTCCGTCATCACCGCCAAGTGTTGTTCCCTTGGCAGAAACAAAATCACCATTAACTTCAAGATCAAGTCCTTCTTCGTCCATGTTCTTATCACAGTCAGGTGTCTTTTCACATACCATATCCATGTGTCCCTGAAGAATAATAGGTGCAACATCTTCATATCCTTTTGATGCTTCCTTTATTATAATCACGTTGTAAAGTGAATCCTGATAATATTCAAGATTTCTTGCCTTGGCAAATTCAACGAGATAATTGCTAATCTTCTCTTCTTTATAAGAAGGATGCGGAATATTGCAAATATCCTCAAAAAATGAAAATACATTCTTAGGTTCTAATTCAGATAATACTCTCATGTCTTAACTCCTTTAAAACATTTTATTAATATTATTTTTGTTTAATCTTATTAGTGTATACAATAAACTGATTTTTATGAAGTATCTTTGTAAACTGGCATAAACGCTCATACAAAGGTTCTGCCTTTTCTCCAAAATGTTGTTTTACAAGCTGTCCGATGTCATAAATACTTCGTACTCCGTCTATCTGACGCCATATATATGTACCAAATTCATCTAATTCAATGTAACTGTACTTGGGCTTTTTCGCAATAAGCTGTGCTATTCTATTAAAAAGACCTTTATTATGAACTTTAATTTCAACATGCCCTTTCTTGTTATCCCTAAATTCAAATAATGAATTATGTTTTGGAACATAGTCTAAGTAATTCTCCTTTTGCTTAGCCATGAAACCTCCTTAAATAAAACTCTTTATCAAAAAAGCAGAATTTTTCGTAAAAATAATAAATCTGTCGGCATAAAAACCAACAGATTTATTATAACACATTTTTTTTAATTTGTCTTTTTTTCTTTTTTATTAATAAATGCTATTAATGTTGCAATAAGTGCCGCGAAGAATACAAGGCCTCCAATGTTACCAAGATTAATAACCTTTGATAAATTGATAGCATCTCCGAGAGTTGCTGTTCCTACAGGAATAATAGCAAATACAGCTAAAAGAATACCAACGAGACCTTCACCTGCAATAAGACCTGATGAGTAAAGGATTCCCTGATTAACCTTAGCTTTACGTTCTTCCTCTGAAAGACCTTTCTTCTTATCGAAGTAAAGTCTTACAAGTCCACCTGCCATAATCGGTGTACTTAAATAAATCGGAAGGTAAAGACCTACTGCAAAAGGAAGTACAGGAATCTGAAGAATTTCAACAACTATAGCAATGGCTACACCTGCAAATACAAGTGCCCACGGAAGGCTGTTTCCCATAACACCTTCAACTACCATTTTCATAAGAGTAGCCTGTGGTGCAGGTAATTCTGTAGAACCGTATCCCCATGCTGCATTAAGCAAATAAAGAACTCCGCCTACTGTAACAGCAGATACAGCCACACCGATAAGCTCACCAATCTGCTGCTTATAAGGTGTTGCACCTACTATATAGCCTGTCTTCAAATCCTGTGATGTATCACCTGCAATAGCTGCGATAATACAAATTACAGAGCCGATACTTATAGCGGCTACCATGCCATTCATACCTATTGTACCTGTAGCTTTAAGAATTGCTGACGAAATAAGAAGTGTCGCAATAGCCATACCTGATACAGGGTTATTTGAGCTTCCTACTAAACCAACCATACGTGATGATACAGTTGCAAAGAAGAAACCAAAAATAATAATAATAATCGCACTGAGAAGATTAACAGGAATCGCCGGGATTAACCACATGATAATTGCAAGCACGCCAATACCCAATACAACCAAAGTCATAGGAAGATCCTTAGTTGATCTTGTCTCCTCACCGTCTGCTTTCTTGCCATAGCCTTTCATTGCCTGCTTAAATGTTTTTACAATAAGCGGTAATGACTTGATTAAGCTTATAATACCGCCGGCAGCAACCGCACCTGCACCGATATAACGCACATAATTAGACCATATCTGTGATGGACCCATCTGTGATATTGGAATTGTAGCAGGTCCGATAATGTTGTCTCCACCGAACAAAGCGATTAACGGCATAATCATAAACCACGCTACGGAACCACCTGCCAAGAGGTATGAAGATACCTTAGGTCCACAGATATAACCGACACCGAGGAGTGCTGGCAGTACATCTGCACCAACAGCCGAACCCTTGTATGGTTTGATAGTAAAATCAACCTCGCTAGGGAATACTTTAAGTCCATCAGCGATAAACTTATAAACAGCTGCAATACCAAGACCCGCAAATACTGTACTTGCCTTAGCACCGCCTTCTTCTCCGGCAACTAATACCTCAGCACATGCCTGTCCTTCAGGATAAGGTAACACGCCATGCTCCTGAACAATTAATGCACTACGAAGTGGAATCATGAATAATACTCCGAGGAAACCACCAATTAATGCAATAAGTGCTATCTCTATCAAAGAAGGCATAGATGTGCCGCCCTCCTGAGCCCACATAAATAATGCAGGAAGTGTAAAGATTGCACCTGCCGCAACAGATTCACCTGCAGAACCGATTGTCTGAACCATATTGTTCTCTAAAATAGAATCTCTTCTTAAAATAAAGCGGATAATTCCCATAGAGATAACGGCTGCAGGAATAGAAGCCGAAACGGTCATACCAACACGCAGACCTAAGTATGCGTTGGCACCGCCAAATAATACGGCTAATAAGATACCGATAATTACAGATGTAACTGTAAGTTCAGGCATCACCTTATCAGCCGGAATATACGGCTTGAACTCTTGTTTTTCGTTCATAATTTTTCTCTCTTTCTTAAATATTTAATGCAAAAAGCATCATATTCTTAATATTATATTAAGAAACTGTTATTATGTCAAACATTTAACTATCAATATATAAAAAATTATAAAAATCCAATAAATAAAACCAAAACATGTAAAAACCGGAATCTCGCCCCACACAAGGAACAAAATTCCGGCATTTTTAAATATTAATTTTCTGTCTTTTTACCTTTAATCGTTAATCCTGCTGCCGCCCCTCCTATTATAAACATAAGAAGCCATGCAAATACACGTTTATTATCTCCTGTATCAGGCGTCTGTTCTTTTACTGTCTCTGTCTTACCGCCTTTACCCGTATCGTCCGATGATGTTGTATCTGTAATCTTTGCAACCACAGTCTGTGATTTTTCAATTTCAACAAGCCCATCCTGCTTGATGTAATATCTGTCACAATCTTTACAATACCAGTATTCAATATTTCCTTCATCTGTCCTGGTAGCCGCCTTTGCCGCTACTGACTTCAAGCCTTCATGTATACTCATATTGTAAGTGCCATATTCTTCACTGCAGATTGTACACACCGCTTTCTTCACACATGTTGCACTTCCGCCTGCATGTTTACACTGATAATCACAAACCGTGCATACACCGTTTTTCCAACCATGTGCTTCACTTGTCGATACTTCCTTATCACAGCAATCATATGCCTGCTTATGAGTTTTTTCTGTCTGTACCCATACTACCTTTCCACTGTGGTTTGCCATATCTTTATCTGTATACTCCCTGCCGCAGGTTTCGCAAACCGCACCCTTTGTACATGTTGCTTCTCCGCCGCTGTGTACGCATACATAACCACATGTTTCACAAGCACCGTCTTTCCAGTTATGATTTTCTTGTGCTATCGTCACTTTACCACAGCAATCATATTTCTTTTCATGTGTTGTTGCTGTCTGTGTCCACTTTTCTGTTCCTGTATGATTGTCTGCATTTATTTCTCCATATTCACTATGGCAGGTATCGCAAACCGCTTTCTGCGTACAGGTTGCTTCTCCGCCTTTATGAATACAATCATATCCACATACCGTGCAGTGTCCATTATCCCAGATATGATCTTCTATATTAGTTACCTCAGCACCACAACAGTCATATTTTTTCTGATGAGTTTTTTCTGTCTGTACCCATACCTGATTTCCACTGTGGTTTGCAGGATTTAAAGTACCATATTCAGCATTGCAGTCCGTGCAGACGGCTCTCTTTTTACATGTTGCCGCTCCGCCTACACAGCTTTCTGTTTCTTCTATAGTACAGCCTGCCGTTGTACATTTGTGGGTATGTGTGCCGTTACCATTTGACTTCCATTCACCATATATATGTTCTGACTTTGCTGCTGTAACAATCTCACCACATTCACAAATTACAGGTGTTGTACAATCACCATCATCTGTACCACTATGTTTTGTCTTCGTTGTTGTTACCATACAGCCGTCATTCTCACACACTTTCCAATGATAAGTATCGTCTTTTGTCCATGTGTCGCTGAACTTATGATTTGCCTGTGCCAAAAATATTTTCCCGCAGACAGAGCATATTGATTCTTTCGTACAGTCGCTGTTATCAATTGTATGATTCGCATTTACGGTAACAGACAGATAAATGCTATATCCTTCATTATCCGTCAATGTTATTGTCTGTGTGCCATCTGCTGCAGATACAGTATAAATACCGTCCACATCAGGTGTAAGCGTTTTATTTCCTGCCATTACCTGTGTATAATCGGAAGAAGTTACTTTAAACTGTGCCTTCTCGCAGTATACTCCATTATTTTTAATACCGTCTACCACTGTATCCGGATTAATCGCATTATAATAATATGTAACTGTCTGTGTTTCTGATGTATACACACCCTTTTCATCGCCTGTCTTGCTTAAAAAAGTATATCCTGATGGAATCTTAATATTTTCAGGTACCGCATAATTCGTTCCCGATGTACCCTGAAGTGTAATCGATTCACGTAACTTCTGCTCACTGTCTTTTATCACATAATTAACAATTACTTTTCCTTTGCCTGATGTTACAGCCACATCATCAAAGCTTTCCTTATCTACAAGAATCATTGTAGTATACGCAGGTACAGTTATAACGGAGCCTGCGACTTCACCAAGTGATACAACTCCCGCACTTTCGCCATTTGCAATAACAACCCAGTCCGTAACAGTTCTTCCTTGAACAGGAATTGTAATTTCTTTTGACACATCTGACTCATTATTTAATACTGCCATAGTATTCCACTCGCCGTCTTTTGTACCTGCAAGCACATAAGCTTCAGAATTTTTTATTGTCTGGCTTTTCGCAAGCGGTGAAAATGCTTTTCGTATCTCCATAAGTCCTCTGTAATATGAGACTACATCGGCATACTCTGCTGAATCCTTCCATTCAACGTAACTGCTGTCTGCAAGAGTTGTTCCCTCAACGCTGTTACACATTTCTTCTCCGCCATCCATAAACAATGTTCCCGGCTTAGCATATTTCATTGCTGCTTTCTGCTTGTATATTTTTACGGCTTTTTCGTTTCTTTCGCCATAAGTGCCACCTGTGCTGCCGATTATTTCATCATAAGAGGAAGTTTTATTCTGTCTTTCTTCCTTCGTATAATTATCTCCCCAGATAACCAGATTGGCATCTTCCTTTGCCAATGATGTCTTTATCTCATCCAGCCATTTATATACATGCGAAGAACCTTTGTACTTCACATTGACACAGTCAATCAAATCCAGTGAAAATCCATCAACATGATATTCCTCTGCCCAATATTTCATGGAATTAACCATATAACTACGATACATCTTCCGCTCTGTGGCAAGCTCATTGTCATATCCCGTATTTGTTGTATACCTTGTACCGTCAGTATTCAATCTGTAATAAAACCGCGGAACCGACTTTTCAAGAGGATTTTCCTCTGAGGCATGCGTATACGGCATCTCCATCACAACAGAAAATCCCGCACTGTGAAGTGCCTGAATCATCTCTTTACATTCTTTTATAACAGTCTTGCTGTCTGACGGATTGGAAGCATAGCTTGCCTCAGGTACATTATAATTTAAAATCTCATACTCACTGTCGCCATCAAAATCCGCAAACGGTGCAAGCTGTACTGTCGTAACACCGAGTTCCTTCAGATAATCAATACCAGATACAAGCTCTCCCGCACTGTTTACTTTTGCACCCTTTTCCGTAAAAGCACTGTACTTTCCGCCTGCAGTCATGCCCGATGCGGTATCTGATGAGAAATCCTTGACACTTATTTTATAAACAGTATTTGCTTTTGTCGAATCAACATACACATGTCTGTCGCTGTCCCAACCCTCAGGAGATACTGAAGATGTATCTGTTATATACGAACGCTTTCCGTCTTTGCTTACCGCAACCGAATATGGGTCCTGAATTTTATATTTTGTTGTTCTGTCGCTGCCAATATGGGTAATATCTGTTGTGGTAATCGTATAGTCATAATACAATCCGCCACAATCACTAACAAGTGTTATAATCCAGAGGCCATTCCATTCCCCATTTACAAGCATTTTCTCTAATGGATAACTTCCTATATCACGTGCATTGCTGTCATTATCATCACCTGTTGCATAAATATTAACTTTTACATATGTTGCCGCAGGTGCCCATAACAAAAATTCAGTTGACTGCTTTGTATATGTCGCTCCAAGCTGCCTGCCCTTACGTGTATGCCCCCAATCATCAACATATGTTCCATCATAAAAATATTTATCATCAATATCGTCTGCCACTTTATTAATATAGCTGTTAGGAATCGTAGCTATCTTTTTACTGTTATCTGCCGCAAACCCGGTAACGGCACTGCTTGAAAATACCATTCCGATTGACAATACCACCGCAGTAATCTTTTTTAAGTTTAAATACTTCATAAACTCTCCCTCCTTTTATTGTGCTCAATGTGTCTATGCAACATCCTAAAACATTACAAAAATACATTCTTTCTTAGCGGTATTATACAATAAAAGGCATCAAAAAAAATGCCATTTACACGAAATGACATTTTTTCGACACGAACGATATTAAAATGAATGTTTATTTTTCACTTTTTAATCACAATTTATTTAAAAAGTTCCGGCTCATTCTCAATTAAAATATCTGCTTAACACCATTTACAATACTTCTCATTCAATGTGCCATCCTTTTCACGACCTAATCTGCCGTCTAAGGCTTATATTATCATGCTGTTAAAAAGAGAATTTGCAAAATATCTGAAAATAGTATAATTTGGTGGCATATACTAAATCAGCTGAAGAAAATAATATATGAAATAAATGATATAATGTGAATGGAGATGGAATTAATGAACCCAGAAAAATTATTAAGAGAATATAGACTTCATATCTCCGAGAAGTTGATGGAGATATTTGACAATGTAATTTTGGAAGATGAACCATTGTTCATCTTGCCAGACAATCAAGCAATTCATATAGTTGAACTTTTAAGTGGCTATAATTCGCTGATGATTGAATATGCCGAAAACTCAAGTGAAAGAAGCAGAAATTTAGCAGATGATGGAGACCAATTTTCGATATTAGACTATGACACCCCGGAAAAAATGTTTGAAGCAATGATGCAAGAAATAGAAAATGAAGGAAACTCCTGATCATCCGGCAAATCTTGATGTATTGATCCAGAATTTTGACTGTGCATTGTCTCACCCTGATGCCAATGACCTGAACTGGGGTTATAGGACAAAACGTGTTGATGGGTTAATCCCATTCAACAAACGTTCTGTCATAATTATGTAAATCACTCCATACAATGGCATCGCCCCAACTAGAAAGACTTTTTTCAAGTTTATTCTTTTCATTCATTTTTTGATATATTGCCGCGATGCTTTTATCGGTTGGCATAACATTTATTATTTCAGACAATGAAAGCGGTTCAGGCGAGTGCATATAGCACCACCAGTAAACCGCTTTTATTCTTCTTTCAACAGATAATCCTCTATGATTTCTAAGCATTTCCCTAAGTCTGGAATTGACACTGCCTTCAATTCTGTTATTGGTAGAAGGTGTGTTAAATTTGTCCCTTAATTCTTTGTCCAGATAAGTAAACAGCGTGTTTTCCCTGATAAGTTTAATTAATGACTTTTCTGCTTTCAGTATCCGTTCATGTGTAGGACGCCTGTTTCCATTTTCATCAACTGTCATTTCATTCAGGAAATCCTCATACTTATTTATCCATTCAATAAATCTTTTTATCCATAAATCCGCTTCTTCTTTTGTGTTTATTTTCAAGAGTTCTTTTGCCATGTTATATAGCTCTTTACCTGCCATTGAATTAGGTCTTGATGTCGTGTAACGCCTTACCTGGCAGAATACATGGAAAACGCATCTTTGGTGTTTTGCACCCGGCCATACTTTTTTGAGTGCCTTTGCAAACCCTGTTCCACCGTCAGATACAACCATTCTAGGTTCCGCTATACGTTTCATTAAAGCCGTCCATGCAGCGGCATATTCATATCTGCATAAATACCAGCCAAGGACATATTTATCATCACAACAGATTAAAATGCACGCTTTTCTTCCCAGATAAATACCATCAAGATACAAGACATTCCTGCTGTCCTCGACTTTAGGCGGCATAGGCCATATATTCCAATATTTAGCGGTTTTGCGTCTGAATGTTCTTCCATCTCCGGGCATTGATGACTGGGATTCCTTTCCAAACAACCAATCCAAGAAGATTTGCAGTTCTTTGGCAGAGTTGTCTATTTTGTGTGTAACTGATGAATTGCATTTCCTGCAAAGCCAACGTTGTGACCCTGCTTTTGTCTTTCCAGCTTTAATACATTTATTTCCACATACAGGACAATTTACTTGATTCATTTAATCTTCCTCCGTTGTTGCTGTTTCAAGGAAGATTAAACCTTGTTTTTCCCTTTATTTGCAAGGGATGCAGGTGTTTTTATCAACACGTTTTGTCCACCCTCAAAGTTGTTTCAAAAAAGATTGAACCGCCCCCAGCCCTTGAAATTCAAGGGCTGAAGGCGGTTTCTATCAACACATTTTGTCCTATAGGTCAAAAACTGAAAGAAGCCTTTATGGATTCATCCTTCTGATAAGACCATAAAAAAAGGCAGCCCCACATAGCTGAGTCTGCCTTACTCTCTTTATTTAACGTTGATGCCACTGGCATATTGCTGCAGAAACTGTTTCTTTCCACATGGTCTTCCAAAATAATATCCCTG
>ERZ780162.641-NODE-641-length-27049-cov-4.090983_pt1 | contig 27049 bp, 23 predicted proteins | sample MGYA00511474_ERZ780162 | MGnify/ENA primary metagenome ERZ780162 (study PRJEB29588, sample SAMEA2143633) | human gut metagenome | biome: human gut; feature: human-associated habitat; material: faeces | place: Denmark | collected 2008/2010 ...
CACTCTGTATGGGAGCTGAGATTGTTCTTGGTGATATTCCGGTGCTTTCCGGCTGGCTGGTCAGGGTAAAAAATACCAGCCCGCAGAAGGAGCTGCAAGGGGCGGCACGCCAAAATAATTTGAAAAAGGCTTTTAAAATAGTGCAGGATGATGTAAAATTAAATACGATTGTAATCATTGACGACATCTATACCACTGGCAGCACGATTGATGCTGCCGCGCTGGAGTGCCGTACGGCGGGGGTACGGCGTGTATTTTTTATCACTCTGGCGATTGGAAAGGGGCTGTAAGAAACTCGTGATCAATGAAAAAAAAGTGGCGGTTATGACCCGGATGGCGGCATATGAGGCAGGCAAAGGAAAAAAGGACAGGGAGATCTGCGGATTTTTCAGGAGCGACTATGTGGGCTTTCAGCTTCTCAAGACCTGGATCGCGACCACAATAGCGTTCTGTATTCTGGCCGGGATATGGCTGCTTTACAGAATGGATGAGATGACTTCCATATTTTATGCGATGGATCTGGATGCGCTTCTGGCGCTTGGAAGACAGGCGCTCATCGCGTATATCGTTTTGTGCGGCGCATATCTTCTGGTATCGTGGCTGCTTGCGCACGTTACCTATGCGAAGGCCCATAAGGCTTCGGTTGCATATGACCGGATGCTGAACGAGATTGACGGGAGTGAGGAAGAAGAGGAATAGGGCCTGCGCCTGCATTCCGATGAGGAACGTTTATGACAACATCATTGCTTGTAGTGCGGGAATACATCCGCAATTTTTATGTGAAATATGAAGAATATGTCGTGCCGGTGCTGAAGTTTCTGCTCGCTCTGGCAAGCCTGCTTCTGATTAACGGACAGCTCGGCTACATGAGCCAGATCAATGGGGCTGCGGTGGTTCTCATCATCGCCCTGGTCTGCTCCTTCATGCCGAAGAATTTCACGCTGTTTGCCGCTGCAGCCTTTGTTACTCTGCATCTGTACGAGGTATCTCTGGAATGCGCTGGAGTGGCGCTCGTCGTTTTTCTGCTGCTGTTTCTGCTGTATTTCCGGTTTACGCCGAAGGGGGCCGTGCTTGTGATGATTACTCCTCTTCTGTTCGTTCTCCGGATTCCCTATGCCGCTCCGATTGTGGCGGGGCTTCGGGGCACGCCGCTGTCTGCCGTTACTGTGGCCTGCGGAGTGGTTGTCTACTATCTGATCCACTACATGAGCATGAACGCGTCGCTGCTCAGTTCATCTGCGGCAGAGTCCATGCTTACACGGATTCGTGAGATCCTGGACGGCGTATTTGGAAACCGTGAGATGCTGATTGTCGCAGCTGCGTTTGTAGTGACGACAATTCTGGTGTACCTGGTGAGAAGGCTGTCCGTGGACTATTCCTGGACCATCGCGATCGTATCGGGAGCGCTTCTGGATATTGTCGTAATCCTTGTGGGAGATCTGATCTATGATGCGGATTTCTCCATACCGGGCGTGCTGTTCGGAAGCGTTGGAGGTGTGTTTATCGCCTTTGTGGTGCAGTTCTTCCGGTTTAATCTGGATTATTCCAGAACGGAGAAGGTACAGTTTGAGGATGACGAGTATTATTATTATGTGAAGGCGGTGCCGAAAATGGCGGTATCCACGCCGGAAAAGAAGGTAAAGAAAATAACTACGCAGCGGAGCAGCCGCAGAGTGAGACACACGAATACGAGGGACGCTGCACACAGGCAGAGGGAATAGGGCAAAATGGAACTGATCAGATCCTTTGCGGACAATTATCTGGCACATGTGCCGTCATTGAGAATAACGGATATCGTTGAGATCATCATCATTTCCTTCGTGGTATACCATATCATGGTGTGGATCAAGAATACCAAGGCATGGGTCTTCGTGAAGGGCGTGATCTTCATCATGGTATTCATTCTCATTGCGGCCGTATTTGAAATGAATACCATTCTCTGGATCGCACAGAACGCGCTGATGTACGGTGCTTTCGGCCTGCTGGTCATTCTTCAGCCGGAGCTGAGAGGGGCGCTGGAGCAGCTTGGAAAGAAGGAATTTCTGTCCAGCCTGTTTCCTTTTGACCAGAACAGGGGAGCGGACGGGCGTTTCTCCGATAAGACGATCCATGAGATTTCAAAGGCCTGCGTGGAAATGGGAAAGGTGAAAACGGGGGCTCTCATTGTCGTGGAGCAGAACGATCCTCTGACAGAGTATGAGAGAACCGGAATCGCCGTGGACGGTATCGTGACCAGCCAGCTTCTGATCAATATTTTTGAACATAACACGCCGCTTCACGATGGGGCGGTGATCGTGAGAGGAGACCGGATCACCTCCGCCACCTGTTACCTTCCCCTTTCGGACAATATGTCCTTAAGCAAGGAGCTTGGAACCAGGCACCGGGCGGGCGTGGGAGTGTCAGAGGCGACGGATTCCATGACTGTGATCGTGTCCGAGGAAACCGGTCAGATCAGCGTGGCATACGAAGGAAACCTGTCACGGGGGCTGACCGGAGCCGAGCTGGAGGAAGAGCTGAAAAAGATCCAGAACAAGCCTGACGTAGAAAAGGAGCGTAAAAGCAAGGTCAGCATGGTGAAAGGCAGGATCTGGAAAGGACGGCCGAAGCATGAAAAAACCAAGTAAGATTTTTAATAATATTGGCCTGAAAATTCTGGCCGTCATGTTTTCCGCGCTTCTCTGGCTGATTTCGGTGAATATCAATGATCCTGTGGATACTGAAGTTTACCGAAACATTCCCGTGGAAATGGAAAATACCAGCCTTCTGACGGATGAAGGAATGACCTATGAGGTTCTGGATGATACGGACCGTGTGACGGTGACGGTGCGGGCAAACCGGTCGGTTCTGGAGAATATCAACGCTTCAGATGTGACGGCAACGGCTGATTTTTCCGAGCTGTCCTTTACGAATACGGTTCCCATCCGGCTGTCGATCAGCCGTTCTCTGGGAAGCCAGATTGAGGTTACCGGGAGCATCGACATGGTTCGGCTGGAGGTGGAGGAGCGCCAGGAGCGACAGCTCGTAATTGAGATCGATCAAATCGGTACGCCGGCGGACGGATATATTGTCAGCAGCGTTCTGACAACGGACGGAAACGCCCTGCGGATTTCCGGACCGCAGTCCCTGGTATCCCAGGTGGATCGTGCGGTGGTGGAAGCAAATGTGGAAGGTCTGACGGAAAGCATCAATATTTCTGAACCGATTCGGCTTTATGACGCGGATGGTAATGAGATCACAAGCAGCAGGATTACGAAGAGCGTAAGTACCTCCAATGTATCCATTTCCATCCTCCAGACGAAGGAAATTCCCGTGACGGCATCCGCTTCCGGAGAGCCTGCGGATGGATACGCGGCGACGGGAGAGGTTACCTGTGCGCCTGACAGAATTACGGTGGCAGGAAGGAACAATGCGCTTGCAAATCTGACGGAGATCGTGATCCCGGCGGATGAAGTGGATCTGACGGATGCCACGGAGGACGTGGTGGAACTGATCGATATCCGGGAGTATCTGCCGGACGGCGTGAGCCTGACCAATACATCCGGAGATGATTTTAATGGCAGGGTGGCGGTTACCGCAAAAGTGGAGCCCCTTGTAGATATGACAAGACAGATGAATCAGAGCAGAATCCTGCTTCAGAATGTGCCTGACGGTTATCAGGTGACGCTGGATTCACAGGAAGCAGTTTCCATACGGTTGAGAGGACTTCAGGCCGATCTGAATGCGATTGATGTGTCACAGCTTTCGGGAACTATTGATGTTTCTGACTGGATGCAGGAAAATGGGTTGACCGAGCTGACCGAAGGAGAGATGGAAATGGAGGTTGCCGTCGCTCTTCCGGATAATGTGACGCAGATCGGGACAGTGACCGCAGTGGTGAACGTCCTTGCAGATACCACCGCAAATCATGGAACAGCAGGAGAGGCTGCCGCTGCAGGCCCTCCGGAGTCCGCGGCGGCCGGAGCGGCAGAGTCTGCTGCGGCAGGGACGGCCGCACCGGCGAACGGCTGAGAATAGAGGCGGATATGGCCGCATATAATGGTCCAGCCTTCGATTATGACGCAGGAAAGGAAAAGAAAAGATGGCAAGATTATTTGGAACTGACGGTGTGAGAGGGGTGGCAAACGAGGAACTGACGCCCCTCCTTGCGATGCAGCTCGGTCAGGCTGGAGCTACGGTGCTGACCAGAGAAAATGAGCATCGGCCTACCATCATGGTCGGATGCGATACCCGTATTTCCGGCGATATGCTGGCAAACGCTTTGATGGCCGGTATATGCAGCGTGGGCGCAAATGCGGTTTATGTGGGGGTGATCCCTACGCCTGCCGTAGCTTATCTGACAAAAAAGTATAAGGTGGAAGCGGGCGTCGTGATTTCGGCTTCCCACAATCCGGTTGAATTTAACGGCATCAAGTTTTTTGACGGGGACGGCTATAAGCTGCCTGACAGCATGGAGGATGAGATTGAAGCGCTGATCCGCAATGGGATGCAGGGTGTGGAATTTCCCACCGGCTCCCGGGTTGGCAAGATCAAATACCGGGCGGATGCCAGGGAGGAATACATTAACCATGCGGTTCAGACGGTTTCCGTGGAGCTTTCCGGGATGAAGATCGTGGTGGACTGTGCGGAGGGCGCTGCTTATTATACCTCTGTCGAGGCGCTGAGGGAGCTTGGAGCTACGGTGGTTCCCATCCATAACATGCCCGACGGAACGAATATCAATGCCAACTGCGGCTCCACTCACATGGAGGAGCTTCAGGCCAGAGTGGTTTATGAAAAGGCAGATGTGGGTCTGGCTTTTGATGGTGATGCGGACCGTCTTCTTGCGGTGGATGAAAACGGAGAGATCGTGGACGGCGACCAGATCATGGGTATCGTCGGCGTTCACATGCGGGATCAGGGAAAGCTGAAAAAGGACACGATTGTTGCTACCGTGATGAGCAACCTGGGCTTCTTTAAGATGGGAGAACGGGAGCATCTGAACATGGAGCAGACCAGGGTGGGAGACCGCTACGTGCTGGAGCGCATGCGGGAAATTGGAGCGAGTCTGGGAGGAGAACAGTCCGGCCACATCATTTTCCTGGATGAGAACACGACCGGAGACGGCCTTCTTTCCGCGCTGCATCTTCTGCAGGTCATGGTGGATACGAAGAAGCCCCTTTCGGAGCTGGCGAAGGTTATGACGGTTATGCCACAGGCGCTGGTCAACGCGAAGGTTCCGAATCACAAGAAGGACCGCTATATGGAGTATCCGGAGATCGCAAACGCGATTGAGGAGCTGAATCGCAAGTTTGCCGGAGAGGGCAGGGTACTGATCCGTCCGTCCGGAACGGAGCCCAAGGTCCGTGTCATGATTGAAGGAAAGGATCAGAAAATGATCGAGGAAGAGGCGAAAAAGCTCGCCGACCTGATTCAGAATATCATGCTGTAAGCCTTGAGATATCTGAAAAAAAATGGTATACTGATTTTGATGAAAAAACGGCACCTACAGAGAGAAAAGCCGGATTTTCGGGCGTAAGAAAACAGGAGGTTGATGACATGGTAAGCCAGAAGGTAGTGATTAAGAACCCGACGGGACTGCATTTAAGACCCGCGGGAATTCTTTGCAAGGAGGCCATGCAGTTTAAGTCATTGATCACATTCACATTCAGAGACAGCACGGCGAATGCCAAGAGCGTTCTCAGCGTACTGGGTGCATGTGTGAAATGCGGAGATGAGATAGAGCTTACCTGCGAAGGAGAGGACGAGGAAGAAGCGCTGAAATCTCTCGTCAGTGCAATTGAAAGCGGCCTCGGAGAATGAGAAGAAAAAAGACGCGGCGGGCTGTCGGCAGGAGTGCCGGACAGCCCGTCATTTATGCGCGATACGTCCGGAGCAGAGACCAGCTAGGCTGCTCGCTGTACTGTATCGCAGTAGTCGGACAGGGGAAAGGGCTTCCCCTGTCCGATCCAGGAAAGGAAGAAAAAAGATGCTCAATTACAGGAGATACCGGAGGAATCCGGTGGTACATTATCCCGAAAGGGAATGGCCGAATAAGGAAATCGAGAAGGCGCCCATCTGGTGCAGCGTGGATCTTCGCGATGGAAATCAGGCGCTGATCGATCCAATGGTTGTGGAAGAAAAGGTGGAAATGTTCCTCTATCTGATCAAACTTGGCTTTAAGGAGATTGAGATCGGCTTTCCGGCGGCCAGCCAGATAGAGTTTGATTTTCTCAGACAGCTTGTGGACAGAAAGCTGATTCCGGACGATGTCTGTGTACAGGTGCTCACCCAGTGCAGGAAGGAGCTGATCGACCGCACCTTTGAGGCTATTGAAGGCTGTAAGCAGGCTGTTGTGCATATCTATAATTCTACCTCCACTCTGCAGCGGGACGTGGTGTTCCATGCATCGAAGGAGGAAATCATCGAGATTGCCGTAAACGGAACGAAGATGGTGAAGGAGCATGCGGCAAACTTCCCCGGGAAAATCATTCTGGAGTATTCTCCTGAAAGCTTTACCGGGACGGAGCTGGATTTCGCTCTGGAAATCTGCACCGCGGTACAGGAGACATGGGGACCGACGAAGGAAGAACCCATGATCATCAATCTGCCTTCCACGGTGGAGATGAATACGCCTAACGTCTATGCGGATCAGATCGAGTGGATGAATAAGCATTTCAAGAACAGGGAGAGCATTATCTTAAGCATCCATCCCCACAACGACAGGGGAACGGGCGTGGCGAGCGCGGAGCTGGCGCTTCTTGCGGGAGCGGAGCGTGTGGAGGGAACATTGTTCGGAAACGGTGAGCGTACCGGAAACGTGGATGTGCTGACCATCGCCTACAACATGTTTTCTCAGGGAATTGATCCGAAGCTGAACATCGAGCATATCAACGATATCATCGAGATCTATGAAAGATGCTGCAAGATGCCCATCGATGCCAGACATCCCTATGCGGGAAAGCTGGTGTTCACCGCGTTTTCCGGCTCTCATCAGGATGCGATCAACAAGGGAATCCATGCGATGCAGGAGAGAAAATCGGAGATCTGGCAGGTGCCCTATCTGCCCATCGATCCGGCGGATATCGGAAGGGAATACGAGCCGATCGTGCGTATCAATTCCCAGTCCGGCAAGGGCGGCGTGGCGTTCATCATGGATACTTATTTCGGGTTCAAGCTCCCGAAGGCCATGCATCGGGAATTTGCCAATGTCATTCAGGCGATTTCGGAGAAGCAGGGAGAAGTATCACCTGATCAGATCATGGACGCGTTCCGCAGAGAGTATCTGGATAAAAAGGAGCCCATCCATTTCCGCCGGCTGAAGATCGACGATCTGACCGGAAAAACCGATTCCGAGTTTGATACGGGAGTTACCGTGGTCTATACGGATCATGGAAAGGAGAAGGAATTTACTGCAGTGGGCAACGGCCCCATCGACGCGGTGCAGAGAGGGCTTCAGATGGAGCTCGGCGTACGGTTCAAGGTTCTGGATTACGAGGAGCACGCCCTTCAGAGCGGAGCGAGTTCCCAGGCGGCAGCTTATATCCATCTGCTGGATTCGGATACCGGCCGTGTCACCTATGGCGTGGGCGTGAGCTCCAACATCACCCGCGCTTCTGTCAGAGCCATTTTCTCGGCTGTGAACAGGCTGGAGCTGGGTGGAAAGGCATAAGAAGGCAGAAGTGAAGAAATAAAAAATGGAAAGAAAAAAGGAGACGGACTTCTGAGAGCCCATCTCCTTTTTCTTTGAAAATCGCGCCTTGTCGGCACCCTTCATCAGTCATATCCGAACTCGTCTCCGTCCTCCACGATGCAGATCATGGTCTTTCCGGTGTTGAGCTCGATCTCATTTCCGTTATCGTCATAGAATTTCGTAGGTTCGTAGTCCCCTGTCTTTTCCCAGGTAACATGGATGCCCTTGCCGTTTGTGAAATAGTAGCCGTCCTTGGTATCGTCATGTACCTGGAAGGCCAGATAACCGTTGTCATCTCTCACTTCATAGTAGGCGAACTGTACCAGCACATTCTTGAATGCCAGCTGGGTATTGTCGAATGCCGCGTCCACATGGGGCTTGCCGTATTCGTACCGATAAAACAGCCCGTCCTCCGCATTGTACTCAAAATAGGTTTTGGATATCGGATAGCAGGAGGACATATCGATTTTTTTCACATCAAAGGCATTGCTGTACTGTTCCAGCGTGTTCGGGGAGGATTCGGACGCAAATTTGAAATGTTCCGGATTGTAATAATCCTCACGGTAGGTTTTGGAATAGCCGAAGTGCTCGATGGCCTTATTGGCTCCTTCTGCACTGAGGTAGGCATTCTGAGGTGCCTTTCTGTCGTTGGAACGGAAATAGGCTCCATCGAACAGCCCCTTCTTACCGGTTCCGCCATAGCTGGCTCCGGTTACGTTCTCCGTGCTGCTCTTTTCAACCACGTCGGCAATATAGAAGGGGCCGCCGTAGTGGAACAGAATGGAATCCCATTCAAAGGACCAGTAGGCAAAATAGTCACGCAGGCTTCGTACATTTCCGATTCGGGTCATATCCTCTCTGTCCCAGTCCTTAAACACCGCCATCAGACGGGTAATGTTTCCTTCCACAGGGCATTCATACAGAATGTCCGCTCTGGAAAGACTGTAATGAGGAAGGGCGGAGGAATCATTTGGAACCATGACCGCGATGGGACGCTGGTCGGCAATATCTCCATCAATCCACTCATTTGTCAGAGTGCTGCGCACCATGCCTTCCTCCGGGGGGACATCCTCCTGCACCGTTTCCGTTTCGGTTTCCGTCTCGGCCGGAACGCTTTCCGGAATGGTTTCTCCGGTTACGGAAGGGACTTCTTCCGGAGCGCTTTCCTTCTTTCCGCAGCCCGCAAGGAGCATTGCGGTGGAAAGGCCAAGCAAAAGCAGTACGCTCAGTTTTTTCATTTGAATACCTCTCTTTCCTGTAAATTCAATCTGCATCAGCGGACAGGACGGCGCAAAAACGTTCTTCTTCGAAAGTCTGCTCCCGAAAAAGCGTGCTTATGCAGTCCTGTCCGCCGACGCCATTTCTTATTATAGTCTACCAAAAGGTCGGTTGTCACTATGGAAAATGTTGATTTGGAGAAAATTAAGAAAATTTAAGAAAAGCAGCCACCCCGACCACATGAGCAGCCTCAGCTCCGTAAGAAGCCGGACTGGAGCCCGGGCTGAGGTGACGGATGTGAATGTGAGTGGAGTGCTGTGGACAGTAACGGAAAACCTTAAGGCGGACTGATCTGGAAAATATCATGGTAAAGCGTTCCGCAGTGTGATAAAATAGAACAGAACTTGTCTGAAAGCAGACGACCGTAACGGAGGTTTGAAGAGATGATGAAGAAAATTATTGTGACCGGATGCAACGGACAGCTCGGACGGGCTGTAAACAGACTCTATCAGGGCAGAGAGGATCTGAGCCTTGTCAATACGGATGTGGGAGAGCTGGATATCACAAAAATCGACAGTGTAATGGAACTGGCGAGGGAGGTAAAGCCCTATGCCATCATCAACTGCGCGGCCCATACGAATGTGGACAAGTGTGAGACGGATTACGATAATGCATTTAAAATCAATGCCATCGGGGCGAGAAATCTTGCGATCGCTTCCCGTGAGACAGGAGCGAAGCTGGTGCACATTTCCACGGATTATGTGTTTGATGGAAAAAACAGGGCGCTTCCCTATGTGGAAACGGATGCGGTGGATCCGCAGAGCGCCTATGGAAGCACCAAACTGGCGGGAGAAAATTTTGTAAAGGATTTCGCGGACCGCTATTTTATCCTGCGGACCGCCTGGCTGTACGGTGACGGAAAGAATTTTGCCAGAACCATGCTTAAGCTTTCCGAGACCCATGATAAAATCACGGTGGTGAACGATCAGGTTGGCTCTCCCACCAGCGCATCCGAACTGGCGAAGGCCATCGACGCAGTGCTGTTTACGGAGAATTACGGCCTGTTCCATGCTACCTGTGAGGGAAGCTGCTGCTGGGCGGATTTTGCACGTGAGGTGCTGCGCCTGGCCGGAAAGACGACGCAGATTGTGGATGTGACGACGGAGGAATATGGAGCTGCTGCTCCCCGTCCGGCCTACAGCATTCTGGAGAACCGGATGTTTAAGCTGACCACGGATTTCATGTTCGCAGACTGGCATGATGCGATTGCGGAATACATGAAAGAGGAGCTGGGCTGACAGAGAAAGAGCGGCGGAAAAGGCTCAGGACTTTCCCGCCGTCCTTTCCGGAACCTCAAGACCTGCGCACAGCAGGAGAGGCATGGAGAGGATCAGCGGATAGGCGTAGCGCAGGTCCGCGGCCACAGGAGTGGCGAGGCAGAGGGTCAGGATCAGGGCGAAGAACGGGATGAACAGAAGGCAGTTCCGCTTCCGTCCGTTCAGCGCGCAGTTTGCGCACCAGAAAATGGCCGCCCAGGTGAAGGCACCGATGCTGTAGAGTAGTCCATAGAGCGGGAAAATGGTGTAAAGCTTATTCAGAATTTCAACCACCTTCCATGCTGCCGTACCCCTTAAAACTGACTGGCCGGTGAGTCCCACGTCGTTGGGGGATATACTTTCGTTAACGGTGAGGCCGGGCTCTCCCGGGAACCAGTATCCACGGGTCTGGTCCACGAAAGCATTCCAGTAATCCAGCGGATAGCGCAGGCCGAGCTGAATCCAGAGCTTCAGATAAGCTCCCTTGTGGGCTTCCAGATATTCCGGATTTCCATATTGGATAAGCGCTTTGACAGGGTCGGAAAGCTCCGGCTGGTAATAATCCGCAATGGAATCATAGTCCACGGTCTGATTCAGCAGATCGATCTGTTCCTGTGTGAGCGTGCGGCCTTCATGGACTACCCGTGCAATCTGTTGGGCGGGAATGGAGAGGGACTCGGAAAAGGCGGGTTCTGCCACCCCGAGGGCATCGTAAACGGGCCCTTTGATGCAGAGAGCGAGGGCTGCAACGATGAGCAGGCCGGGCAGAAGGAGCTTCCATTCCCTCCGCAGAACGATAACCAGGAAGGGTGAGGTAAGCAGGAACACATACAGCCCGTTGGAGCGGAAGAGGCAGACCAGCAGGCCGGAAAGCAGGAGCAGCGCAAGAAGCCCCGGCTGTTTTTTCAGTTTTTCATCGGACGGATACAGATGAAGCAGGCGGTATATGCAGAGGGCGAACAGGAGCAGAAAGCCGGAGAACAGCACGTCCTTCCACATCGTCACCGCAAAGCTCCCGTTATAGGGAACGCATGCGTAAAAAATTAGAAAAAGAAGACACAGCTTCCGGCCCGCTCCATAGCGGTATAGGATGCAGAGGCAGTAGCATAGAAGCAGTGCCATCAGAACCATCTGAAATATGGTGTAGCAGGCAATTGCCGCGTAAACGTTGTCAAAAAGAGCCATGCCCAGCGAAAGGAAGAGCTTTATGAGCAGCGTGTGGGCGAAGGGGTGATGATCGCTGTAGCCGGTCAGCCCCATGGCCTGACTGTACTGGCTGATGCTGTCAGGGGTCATTACGCCAGGAAAATTATAGAGAAACCAGGGAAGCCAGCAGCACAGGAGAATAACCGGAAGCAGCACCTTCATCTGAAGGGGAAGCTTCTGATCCTGTGTCCGGGGATTTTTCAGGCTTCCGATACGCAGCGCCCGTTTTCCCAGATAAAAGAAAAGAAGACGCAGGCCGCGGTAAAACAGAAAAAACAGGCCGAGGGCGCTCATCAGAAGGCTGGCGGCCTGAAAGAGCGGACTGGTCAGGCTTCCGACAAGTACGTCCGTTTCGCTGGCAAGACAGAGGAATGTAAAGAAAAGAGCGAGCAGGCAGGAAGCCGTCCGCCGCCTTTTGGCGGACAGAGAGAGGACCAGCCTCCCCCCTTCCTTCGCAGGAAGGATTTCCCGTTCTTTTTCCGTTCCCAGGAGAAATACCTGAAAGCAGAGCAGGAAGAAGAGGAGCGTGAAAATGCTCGTTGTTTTCAGAGAGCAGATATTTGTGAGGGCGAAGGCGGCGAACCAGGCCTCAAAACCGGTCTGAATTTTACGGGAGTTCACTTTTTCCGTCATGAGTGCGTCCTTTCCTGAATGTGTTTGTGCTTCGCGTAATAATTAATTATACCGCAGAATTTTTAGAAAAGAAAGGTGAGAATCCGGAATGCTGTTTGTGCTGCTGAACTGGTGTTATCTGTCAATAACGGCTTTTATCACGGGCTTTGCGTGCCTGCTGCCCTTTGAAAGGCTGGGGTACCGTCTGCGCAGCGTGACGGCTGTGTGGATGGCGGGGCTGGCGGTTCTGACGGTATATTCCCAGATTTACAGTCTGTTCGGCGGTGTGGGAGCCGGGGCGAATCTGCTGCTCATCCTGTTCTGTCTGGCGGCCGCTCTGCTTCTGAGAAAAAGGATTGCGGAATTCTGGCGGCTTCAGGCGGAAGGAATCAGCCGGCTGAAGCTGCTGCTCCTGCTTTTTCTGATTCTGCTTCTTGCGTACGGCACCTCCCGCGGCTTTATGCATGTGGACACCGGCCTGTATCACGCGCAGGCGATCCGGTGGATCGAGGAATACGGCGTGGTGCCCGGCCTTGGCAACCTGCACAGCCGGTTCGCCTATAACAGCGCGGCCTTCGCGCTCTGCGCGCTGTTTTCCATGAAGTGGCTGTTTGGAGAACCCATGCATGCGGTACAGGGCTTTCTTGCTCTGGTTGTGGCTCTCCGGTGCGCTTCCGGGTTCCTGACGCTGGGAAAGGGACGGCGTGTGCGGATTTCGGACTTTCTGCGGCTGGGGGCCGTCTACTATCTGACGGTTCTGTTCGGAGAGATCGTTTCTCCGGCATCGGATTATTTTGCCATGCTTCTGGTCTTTTTCGTGCTGATCGCATGGCTGGATTATCTGGAGGCAGGAGAAAAAAATGCCGCACCCTACGCTCTGCTTTCCCTGCTTCTGGTGTTTACGGTAACCGTGAAGGTATCCGCGGCGGTGATTCTGCTGCTGGTGCTGAAGCCAGCCGTCATGCTGATCCGGGATAGGCGGTGGAAGCAGATTGGCCTGTATATCGGGCTCGGCGTCCTGATCTGCCTGCCCTGGCTGATTCGGGGCGTGCTGATTTCCGGCTGGCTGTTTTATCCCTTCACCTTTCCGGATCTGTTTTCGGTGGACTGGAAGATGGAGAAGGGCTATGCGGATTCCGACGCGAAGGAAATCCAGGTTTTTGCCAGAGGCCTGTACGATGTGAATCTGTATGACACCCCCTTTTCGGGATGGGTGAAAAACTGGTTCGGACAGTTGCGGGGAATGGAGAAGCTGTGGGTTGCGGCCTGCGCTTTCTGTACGGCGGCCGGTGCGGCCTCTCTGATTCTGACAGCGGTTTCCCTTCTGCGAAAGAGCGGCGCCATAATGAAAAGGATGGGCATCCAGGCAGGGGACTGGCTTCTGTATGGGACGGTGCTGATCGCCGGGTATCTGTTCTGGCAGTTTTCCGCCCCTCTCATCCGGTATGGCTATGCCTATGTGATCGCCCTTCCCATGGGGACCGCCGGCTTCTGGTTCTGCTTTCTGGCGGGAAGGGAACGAAAGAAAAAGACGGTGGAGGAGAAGGTTCCCTCGAAAACCGAAGAAGGGATATCCGTGGAAGGAGCTGGCCCTGCCGAAGGCATCTCACGGGACCCCGCCGAAGGCGTATTCCGGGGAACCGCCGAAGGCGTATTCCTCCTCTGCCTCTCCGTGCTTCTTTTGTATAAGGCGGTGGACCTGGCGGGAGCGGTGCGGGAATCGGCGGTCCAGCCATATTATATCCGACAGCAGGAATACGGAACGTTTGAGGCGTTCACTTATGAGGTGGACGGCGTTACGATTTATGTTCCTTCGGACGGAGGAAGAATTGGTTATGATAAATTTCCGTCCTCGCCAAGGGTGCAGGACATCGAGCTGCGCAGGCCCGGAGATCTGAGCTCCGGCTTTCGGGCGGCAGCAGACGGGGAATGAACAGAAAGGAGATTGTTATGAAAGTTTATGGAGTTGTGATGGCGGGCGGCGGAGGCACCAGGCTCTGGCCGCTCTCCACGAGCAGGAAGCCCAAGCAGTTCCTGAATCTTTCCGGAAAGGAAACGCTGGTTAACGAAGCCATTGACAGGCTCTCCGGCGTGGCGCAGGAGACCTTCATAGTCACCAATGCCTCTCAGGCGCAGGAGATGCTTTCCCAGACCGCAGGAAGGGTGCCGGAGGATCATATTCTGAAGGAGCCTGCGGCGAGAAATACGGCGGCCTGTATCGGTTATGCCGCAATGACCATTCTGAAAAAATACGGGGACGGCATCATGTGCGTGGTTCCCTCTGATCCCTATATCCGGGATGAGGAAGGCTTCCGGCGGACATTAAAAGGTGCCGTGGCTGCCGCGGAGGAAACGGACGCTCTGGTGACCATCGGCATACGCCCCACCTTCCCGTCCACGGGCTATGGATATATCAAAAATACGGCTGTGGAGGGAAAGCCCTGGCGCAGGGTGGAGGAATTCGTGGAGAAGCCGGATGAGGAGACGGCGGAGCGCTACGTGGCGGAGGGCTATGCCTGGAACAGCGGCATGTTCATCTGGAAGGCTTCCACCATCCTTTCCTGGTTTGAGAAGCTGCTTCCGGATATTTACTCGTATCTGGTACAGCTTTCAGAGGGATTCGGCGCGGAAAATGAAGAGGCGCTTCTGTGGGAAATTTATCCGAAAATCCCCAAAATCTCCGTGGATTATGGTATTATGGAAAGAGCGGATCATGTGCTGATGGTGCCCGGTGATTTTGGCTGGAGCGATGTGGGCGGCTGGGACGCTTTCGATGCCTTAAAGGAACGGGATGAGAACGGCAACATTACGGTGGGAAAGACGTTGCTGCTTGACAGTCAGGGCTGTACCGCGTATTCTGTAGACAGGCTGATTGCGGCAGTGGGTGTGAAGGATCTGATCATCGTGCAGGCCGGAGAATCGGTGCTGGTATGTCCCGCATCCCAGGCCCAGCGGGTGAAGGAGATCGTGGAGACACTGGCGGAAAAAGGCGAAAAAGAGTACCTGTAAGGTTACAGCTTACTCCGTGCCATTCGCAAAGCTCTGCTCATAGATGGAGCTCCCTTCATCCGCTCAGGATCGGACATCTGCTCGTGCGAGCACGGCATCTGTCCGATCCTGTCGGATGAGTGAACCGTAAGTCGAAATATCTCGATGGATTCCTGTTCTGCTTATCCCCGCGGACGTGGTAATATTAATTCTGGAAATAATTTCCGAATGAAAAAACACAGGAGGAAGCAGAATATGATTACCATAGAGGTGACGGAAACACAGATTGAGCGCTATGTATCCGGCATGATGCTGGAACTTGGAGTTCCGGCTCATTTGAGGGGTTATTATTATCTTCGGGAGGCCATCGTGCTGGCATCGCAGGATATGGAGCTGGTGGGAAGCGTGACCAAGCTTCTGTATCCGGGAATCGCAAAACGTTCGCATACCAATATCCAGAGGGTGGAGCGGGCCATCCGCAATGCGATTGAGGTTTCCTGGGAGAGGGGAAATCCGGCCGTGTTTGAAGAACTGTTCGGCTACAGCAGCGCGTCCGGTGCGCCGCGTCCCACCAACAGTGAGTATATTGCCAGGATTGCGGACCGGGTCCGGCTGGATCTTTCCGTTTCCTGAAAAAACAGGAGGAGCGGAAATCGGCTTTGCCGATTTCCTGGAAGAATCGCTTACGCAATTCTTCATATGGAATTGAATGCGGCCGTTCGGCCGCGGAAAAGAGGAACAAATGAGTCTGCTGAGTGTCATTGTCCCCTGCTATAACGAGGAGGAAAATGTCGCCTGTTTTTATGAGGAGCTGATGAAGAACAGACCTTTTTTTGAAAAGGAAGGTCTGCAGGTGGAGATTCTGTATATTGATGACGGCTCGAAGGATGGAACTGTTGCCGAGGTGAAGAAGCTGCGCGAAAGGGATGAAAACGTGAGGCTTGTCTCCTTTTCCCGGAATTTTGGCAAGGAGGCTGCCATCTATGCGGGCCTGGAAAAGGCAAAGGGAGATTACGTGGTGATGATGGACGCGGACCTGCAGGATCCGCCCGCCCTGCTTCCGGAGATGTTTGCCCACATCCATGAGGGCTATGATTCCGTGGCCACCAGAAGGGTTTCCAGAAAGGGAGAACCCCCCATCCGTTCCTTTTTTGCCCGTCTGTTCTATCGTCTCGTGAACAGGATTTCCAAAACGGAGATCGTGGACGGAGCCAGGGATTACCGGCTTATGACCAGGCAGGTGGTGGACGCCATCCTGCGCATGACGGAATACAACCGCTTTACCAAGGGAATTTTCGGCTGGGTCGGCTTCAGGACCAAATGGATGGAGTATGAAAATATTGAGCGGGCCCACGGCGAGACCAAGTGGTCCTTCTGGAAGCTGTTTCTGTACGCCATTGACGGAATTACCGCTTTCTCCACGGTGCCTCTGGCGCTGGCTTCCATCATGGGCGTGGTGTTCTGCATTATCGCATTTTTGATGATCATTGTTATCGTCGTAAAAACGCTGCTGTTCGGCGATCCCGTGGGAGGCTGGCCTTCGATGACCTGCATCATCTGCATGGTGAGCGGCGTGCAGCTTTTCTGCCTCGGCATTGTGGGGCAGTATCTGTCCAAGACCTACATGGAAGTGAAAAGAAGACCCATTTATCTGGTAAAGGAAGAAATCTGAAAATACTATGAGTGAACGGATCAGTATTGTGATGCCTGTTTTCAACGCGGCGGCATGGCTGGAGCAGACGGTCGCTTCCGTGCAGAGTCAGACCCATCAGGACTGGGAGCTGATTGCCGTGGACGACTGCTCTTCGGACGGAAGCTTCTGCATGCTTCAGAAAATGGCGGAGAAGGATGGACGCATCCGTCCGGTGCGCCTTGAGGAAAATATCGGCGCGGCACGTACGCGCAATGAAGGAATCCGGCTGGCGCGGGGGAGGTATCTGGCCTTTCTGGATTCAGATGATCTGTGGAAGAAAACAAAGCTGGAAAAAGAGCTTGCTTTTCTGAAGGAAAGGCAGGCTGCTTTTGCTTTTACCGCATATGAATTCGGAGATGAAAACGGAATCGGAAACGGGAAGATTGTCCGCGTACCGCAGACGCTTTCCTACAAAGAGGCGTTATCCAGGACCATTATCTTCACCACCACGGTGATGTTCGATCTGGAAAAGATTGACCGGAGCCTGATTTTCATGCCGGATGTGAAGAGTGAGGATACGGCAACCTGGTGGCGGATTCTGCGTGCCGGATATACGGCCTACGGGCTGAATGAAAATCTGGCTGTATACCGGAGGCCGAAGAATTCCCTTTCCTCCAACAAGCTGGAAGCCGTCCGGCGCATCTGGAAGCTGTACCGGAAGCAGGAGAGGCTTTCCGCCCCGGTGAGCGCATACTATCTGTTTTTCTGGGCCATGCGGGCAACGGTAAGGCGGTTGTAGCGGCATGCTGCATCACACTCTGGCCACGCATTGGCTGCGCGCCCGGGAGTCGACAGCGTGCGCCCGGGAGTCGACAGCGGCACTTGTCCGTCGTCGGCTTGTGTGGTAAACTAAGAGAAATGCTGCATTGGACGTGGTGCGGCGCAGCAGAAGGGATAGAGAAAGAATGAGCGAGAAAGAAACGAAAAAGCGGCTTCTGATATTGATCATATCCATGTTCGGAATGTTTGCCATGGTGGGATTTTATGCCTGGGCGTGGTTCGGATTTTATTATCCGCGGATTCTGGTATATGATATTCGGCTGTATTTTAACGGACACATTCTGATTCTGCTGATTTATGCCGTACTGCTTTTCCTTTTTTCCAATCTGTATGGCGGATTGAAAATCGGTTATCTGAAGCCGATGGAGGTTTTTCTTTCACAGATTTTTTCTCTTCTCTGCGTCAATATGATGTCCTATTTTCAGCTGGCATTGATTCATGGCTGGTTGATTCCCGTGATACCACTGGTGAGGATGATGGCAGGGCAGGTGGTGTTTTCTGCCGTCTGGATTTTCTTCGCAAATCAGGTCTACCGGAGAATTTTCCCTCCCAGGAAGCTCCTTCTGATCCATGGGGACCGTTCCATCGACGACATTCTGCATAAATTCGCCAGCCGGAAGGACAAGTATGCCATTGTGAAGTGCATGGGGCTGGATGAGGGGGCGGAGGCTCTTTTTGACGAAATGGAGAAGGGCTACGGCGGCATAGTGCTGTGGGATATTCCCACTGCGGTGCGCAACAAGCTTCTGAAATACTGTTACAGCCGTTCTATCCGCATCTATCTGATGCCAAAGATTCCGGATGTGATCATCAAGGGATCGGAGCAGCTTCATCTGTTCGATACGCCGATTCTGCTCACCAGAGAAAATGCGCTGACGGTGGAGCAGCGGATCATCAAGCGCTGTATCGACATTATCTGCGCCCTGATCCTTCTGGTCATCGCATCGCCGTTCATGCTCGTTACCGCCATTGCCATCAAGCTTTATGACGGCGGCCCGGTGCTGTACAGGCAGATTCGCTGTACCAGGGGCGGAAAGGAATTTGCCATCCTCAAATTCCGCAGCATGCGGGTGGACGCGGAAAAGGACGGGGTCGCAAGGCTTGCGGCCAGGCATGATTCCCGCATTACGCCCATCGGCCGGTTCATCCGGGCGGTGCGCATCGATGAGCTGCCTCAGCTCATCAACATCCTGAAGGGGGAGATGAGCTTCATCGGTCCCAGACCGGAACGTCCGGAGATTATCGCGCAGTATCTGGAGGAAATGCCGGAATTCGCCTTCCGCACGAAGGTGAAGGCGGGGCTTGCGGGCTATGCCCAGGTGTATGGAAAATACAACACCACACCCTATGACAAGCTGAAGCTGGATCTGACCTATATCGAGAGCTATTCCGTATGGCTGGATATCAAGCTGATGCTCCTGACTCTGAAGATCCTGTTCCGGCCGGAAAGCACGGAGGGCGTGGATGAAAAGCAGATCACTGCGATGAAGCAGGAGGCACAAGAGGACAATAAGTGATGAAGGATGAAAAATTCTGGCGGGAGGGTATGGACGGAAAACGTTTTGCCCTCTGCTCTTTCAGACGGCTCTGGCTTTTTGCCGCCGCGGGAATTCTCGGGGCGGCTGTTTCTGCCGGGCTGTATCTGCTCATCACGGTGGTTCTGGCCGGACCGCCGGAGTATCAGGTATTTTCCCAGTACCGCATCTATTTTGACAGTGAAAAATATGGAGAAATCCAGGATTATTACAACGCCTATACCTGGGGCGAGATCATGAAAACGGACGAAGTGGTGGACTATGTTATGGAGGCGCTTCCTGAGGGGATTACAAAGGAACAGGTGAAGGCTTCGGTTTCCGTCGGCGCGATGAATGATGTGAAAATCATGCCGCTTACCATCACCACGCAGGATCCGGAGCTTTCGGAAACCATCGCGGAAGGCTATGTGTACGGGCTGGACCGGTTCGGACATTCCATCGAAGGGCTGGACGGAATGGACTGCTGGCTGTTGGAGGACGCGCAGGAGGTGCCCCGCGGCACGAAGGCGCCAAATGCAGCGCTTCTCGGTCTGATTCTGGGGGCTGCCGCCGGCTTTTTTGTCTGGCTCATCTGGTACTGTCTGGATGATTCCATTTATCTGGAAGCGGATTTTGAGAACCGGTACGAAATTCCCGTTCTGGGCATCCTGACGGAAGAAGGGGATGCTTCTTTCCGAAAGGAGCTGGAAACGGTTCTGTCCTTCCGCCTGAAAGGACGGGAACAGGTCTGGGTGGTGGATGCGGCCCGCGCGGCGGAATCGCTCCGGAAGGGCAGGACTGCGGATGTGGAACCGGCCGGCAGGGACAGGCCGCAGGGAAGCGGAAGACAGGAGCGCTCCGGCGCAGGAATCTGGGAACAGGCAGTGAAAAATATGGAGCTTCCTCTGGACTGCGCGGAACTGGAATGTGCGGAATATGCCTGGCCTTTTGATGGGGACGAGGCAGATCATATGAGGGAGAGCGGCGTTCTGCTGCTGCTTCCATGGGGCAGGGGGAGCGGCAGGATGGCCGGCCGCCTTGCAAACCGGCTGGAAGAGCTTCAGGTGCCCGTGCTGGGCGCTGTGATCTACGGAGCGAAGGATAGCTTTCTGCGCAGCTATTATGGGTATTACAGGCACTTTGAAAAGAAGGGAGGCCGGGCATGAGACTGCAGTTTCTGGTTTCCACGGTAAATGAAGAGGTGGAGACGCTGGCACAGCGGATGAATCTTCAGGCGGATGCGATTGTGGTGAATCAGTGTGACCGGAACGAATACCGGGAGTACACGCATGAAGAGCACCGGATCCGCTGCTACAGCTTTGCGGAGCGGGGCGTGGGACTTTCCCGGAACAACTGCCTGATGCGGGCGGAAGGGGAACTGTGCCTGTTTGCGGATGAGGACATCGTTTACCGGCCGGGCGCGGCGAAGGCGGTCATTGCGGAGTTTGAAAAGAATCCGGACGCGGACATGATCCTGTTCAATGTGGATGTGCCGAAGGAGCGGCAGACTTACCATATCGACGGCTATGGCCGGGTGCGCTGGTACAACTGCGGCAGATACCCCACCTTCAGCTTCGCGGCACGGACGGAGAAGCTGCATGAGGCGGGCGTGACCTTTTCCCTTCTTTTCGGCGGCGGAGCGAAATACAGCAACGGAGAGGACAGCCTGTTTCTGGCCCAGTGTATCCGTAAGGGCCTGAAGGTCTATAAGGCCCCTGTGACCATCGGACGGGAAAACGGCAGGCCGTCCACCTGGTTTCACGGCTACAATGAAAAGTTTTTCTATGACAGAGGTGTGCTCTATCGTTTCCTCTATGGCCGGGCGGCGCTTCCCATGGCGGTTCGGTTCCTTCTGAAGAACCGGACGCAGATGTTCGGCCGGCAGCAGACGGGAGAAGTGCTGGAGAAAACGGAAGAATTCGGAGCGGGACTTTCTATGGGGCAGGCGTTTTCCCTGATGCGAAAGGGAATCAGGATGAAGGAATGATGGGAATACTATTTTACGGATTCATCGGCATCCTGACGATCGGTGCCGCATGTCTGGTAAAAACAGAATATGCTCTGGACGGCGGATGCGGGGACGGACGGGGCCTTCCGGCCAGACGGTGCTTTCTGGACAGGCGGAGATTTCTGAACAGAACGGCGCTTCTGTTTCTGTTCACGGTGCTGACGGCTCTGGCGGCTCTGCGCATCGACGTGGGAAACGATTACGGCAATTACGTGAATACCTTCCATGAAATCTATGTGGGAGGTTATGTGGTGACGGAGCCCGGCTTCAATCTGCTGGTCCGCTTCCTGTACACTCTGTCCGGCGGAGAAAATTATCTTCTGGTGTTCGGCGTTTTCGCTGCGGCGACCACCTTCCTGTTTCTGAAGGCCATGTATGACCAGAGCCTGAATTTTTCCCTGTCCTTCGCTCTGTTCATGCTGCTGGGACTCTATTTCCGAACCTTCAACACGGTGCGCTATTATTTTGTTCTTGCGGTCACCCTGTACAGTCTGCGGTATGTGCTGAAGCGGGAGTATGGGAAATTTGTGCTCCTGATCCTGGGGGCTGCCCTGTTTCATAAATCGGTTCTGGTGGTGATCCCTCTGTATCTGATCGCCCTTCTGCCCTGGAAAAAATGGCAGGTGGCCATTGGTGCGGTTCTCGCCGTCAGCCTGCCGCTGTTTCAGGACTTCTGGATGACGGTCCTGCTGAAGCTGTATCCCTCCTATCAGAATACGGTCTATCTGGAGCAGGGGACCGGACTGGAAGGAAGTCTGATGGGCATTGTGCGCTGCGCCGCCATTCTGCTTCTCGGTCTGTCCGGCTGGAAGGCGGTGAAGGAGAACGAGGCGAATCTGTTCTATTTTAAGCTGAACCTGCTGGGGCTTGCACTGTATACCTGCGCTTCCTTCGTCCCACTGGTTTCACGGCTTGGATATTATCTCATTACGCCCCATCTGCTGCTGGTGCCGGGGATTTTGTATGCGATGAAAAAAGAGGAAAATGGGAAGAAAACGCCGGAAAAACAGGACGCAGGACAGCCGGCTTCATCCGCGGGAGGACGGCGGAGCCGGTTCCGGAGGCCGGGCAGGCGGGTGATCCTGTATGGCGCGGTGCTTTTGTTTTCTACCCTGTATTTCGGTATTTTTCTGCTGACTGCCCATCAGGTCGGGGTGCGGGTGCTTCCCTACCATACCTGGGTTTTTACGGAAAGGGAGTGGCTGAATGGCTCATACATTTTTTAGTATCGTGATCGTGTCCCTCAATCCCGGACAAAAGCTGGCGAAAACGCTGAAAAGCGTCCTGAGCCAGGAATATGGGAACTTTGAAATCATCCTCAAGGATGGCGGTTCCACGGACGGTTCCCTGTCGGTAGCCTGGCCGGCTGAATGGGAAAGAGAGTACGGACAGCCTGTTTCTGACAGCCGGGTGCATATTTTCAGGAGCCCGGATAAGGGGATCTATGACGGGATGAATCAGGCGCTGATTCATATCAACGGAGATTATGTGCTGTTCTTAAACTGCGGGGACAGTCTGTATGATTCCAGAGTGCTTTCCAGAACCGCGGAGCTGATTGAGAAGGCTGAGGGGGAGCGGGATACCCGCCTCCGGGCGAGACCCTTCCTCTTTTATGGGGACCAGTATAATGAAAAGCAGCAGAGCCGGGTCTGTTCCGCACCGAAGCTGAATGATTTCGCCTGTTACAGGAACGTTCCCTGTCATCAGGTCTGCTTCTATGACGCGTCTCTGTTCTGGGAAAGAGGCTATGATACGGATTTCCGGGTGCGGGGAGACTATGAGCATTTTCTCTACTGCATCTATGAACGGGGAGCGGAGGCGGTGCATCTGCCCGTCATCGTTTCCTCCTACGAGGGCGGCGGATTTTCGGAAACCAGGGAGAACCGGAAACGCTCCGCGCTGGAACACAGGGTCATTACGCGCTATTATCTGGGACGCAGAAAAAGTGCCTGCTATGCAGCTCTCATGCTGGCCACGCTCGCTCCGGTGCGGACGAAAATCGCGGAAAATCCTTCTCTGGCAAAGGGCTATAATGCGGTGAAGACGGCGATTTACAGGGGAGGAAAGGACGACCCAGGTGTCAGATAGCACAGGGGTCGTCCGGTATGGGAGGTAAAGATGAGGATTCTTTGGCTGTTGAATATCTGTCCGCCTGCGGCGGCGGAGGCGCTGGGAATGGATTACAGCGTGAGGGAGGGGTGGATCACCGGCGCCCTGAACCGATATCTTTGTGCGGAAGAGGAACCGGAGGAGGCATCGGCGCATCATACGAAGGCAGAAAAACGGAAGAATGCACCTGCGGACAAGCTGGAAATCGGACTCTGTTTTCCATTTGATGGAAGTGCGGGAAACGCGCCGGTGGAAGGCGTTTCCGGGGAAGCTGACGGTTCGCCGGGAGCGTTTTCCTGCGTCAGGCGGCTGTATCCCATGACGGACCAGGAAAAGGGAGAGGGACGCAGGACTGCTCTGTACGGGTTCAGAGAGGATCTGAAGCGGCCGGAGCTGTATGACAGCGGGCTGGAAATGTATTTTGCAGGAATTCTTGCGGATTTCAAACCTGATCTGGTGCACATTTTCGGGACGGAGTTCCCTCATGCCCTTGCCATGGTTCGCGCCTTTGGAAAGCCTGAACGGACGCTGGTGTCCATTCAGGGGCTTGTGGGAGAGTGCGCGGAAAGCTACATGGCGGATCTTCCGGACTTTGTGCAGAGGAGTGTGACGCTGCGTGATTTCCTGCGGAAAGACAGCCTCCGGCAGCAGCAGGAAAAATTCCGCATCCGGGGAAGACGGGAGAAAGAGGTGCTTTCCTCCTGCTCTCATGTGGCGGGGCGTACCCGGTTTGACAGAGAAGGGGCGCTTTCCTGCAATCCGAAGCTGAAGTATCATAAACTGAATGAAACCATGCGCGCCTGCTTCTATGAGGGAAGCTGGAGCCGGCAAAAGTGCAGGAGCTTCGAAATCTTTGCAAGCCAGGGAGATTATCCGCTGAAGGGGTTTCACTATCTGCTCGCAGCGATGCAGGAAATCCTGCAGGAATTTCCTCAGGCGCACATCAGCGTGGCGGGAATCAGCATTACGGGGTATGGAACCCTGAAGGAAAAACTTAAGATCTCCGGATACGGAAAGTACTTAAGAGATCTTATGAAGGTAAATGATCTGGAAGGAAAGGTGTCTGTGCTTGGAAATCTGACGGACAGGCAGATGAAGGAGGCCTATCTGAACAGCCATGTGTTTGTCTGCCCCTCTGCGCTGGAAAATTCCCCCAATTCTCTGGGAGAGGCCATGCTGCTCGGCGTGCCCTGCGTCGCCTCCCGGATCGGCGGAATTCCGGATATGGCGGAAGGGGAAAAAAGCGCCCTGTTTTTTGAAAAGGGAAATGTGCATGAGCTGGCTGCCTGCATCCTGCGGATTTTCCGGGATGATGCGCTGGCGGAAAGTCTGTCCGCACAGGCGCGGATCAGGGCCAGAGAGAACCACGACGGGGACGCCAATTACAGGAGGCTTCTGGAGATTTACCACGAAATTCTGGAGTAAGCGGAAACCGTCTTTGCCGGTTTCCCGGAAGAATTGCTTACGCAATTTTTCATAAAGATTGCAATGAAGCCGTCCGGCGGCTGAGGAAGAGAAAGTATGAAGACAACCTTTGTATCCAATTACATCAATCACCATCAGATTCCGTTCTGTGATGCTCTTTACCGGAGGCTGGGAGAGGATTTCACCTTTATCCAGACGGAGCCGATGGAGGAGGAGCGCGTGCGGATGGGCTGGGGAGAAAGCCTGAAGGCGCTTCCCTATGTGAAGCTGCTGTATGAGGAAGAGGAGCTCTGCCGGGAACGGATCCGGGACTGCGACCTGCTGATTGCCGGATGGATGGAAAATCCGGAGCTGATCTTTGACAGACTGGAGAGCGGAAGGCCGGCCTTTCGGATCAGCGAACGGATCTACCGGGAGGGACAGTGGAAGGCGGTGTCTCCCAGAGGACTCGCGGCCAAATACAGGGAGCATATCCGGTACAGGAACAAACCCGTTTATCTGCTCTGCGCCGGAGCCTATGTGGCCTCGGATTTCACCCTGATCCATGCCTATCCGGGGAAAATGCTGCGTTTCGGCTACTTTCCTGAAGCAAAAAAGCCGGACCAGCAGGCGGAAAAGCCGAAGGACGGTCCTGTCCGGCTTCTGTGGGCCGGACGGCTGATGGAGCTGAAACACCCGGAATTTGCCATACGTCTCGCTGCGGATCTCAGGCGGGAGGGCTATGACTTCCGGCTGAAGCTGATCGGCGGCGGGGAGCTGGAAGAAAAGCTTCGGGAGCAGATCCGGCAGGAAGAGCTTTCGGATCTGGTAGAAATGACAGGCTTCCTCTCGCCTCATGAAGTGCGCAGGGCGATGGAAGAAAGCCATATCTTCCTGTTCACCAGCAACCATCTGGAGGGCTGGGGGGCCGTGGTCAACGAGGCCATGAACAGCAGATGCGCCGTGGTGGCGAGTGAAGAAGCGGGAGCGGTGCCCTGGCTGATTCACCATGGGGAAAACGGAATGATCTATCACAGGGATCGGTATGAGGATTTTCTGGGAGCCGTGCGCCGGCTGATGGCCAGTGAAAAGGACAGAGAACGGATGGGCCAAAGGGCCTGTGAAACGATCCTGACGGAATGGAATGCGGATACGGCGGCCGAGAGATGCCTGGAGCTGTATGAGGGCTGGCAGAAGGGGAATATTACTTTTCCCGAACAGGGGCCGCTGTCCCACGCGCCGGTGATCCGGCCCTGGAAATAGAGAGGGAAGACTGAAAACTGCGTTTTACAACGCTTCGGCAAGGAGGAAACATGAGTCAACCGCTGATTACGGTCATTATACCGGTTTACAATATTCTGGACTGTCTGGAGCGTTGTGTGGGATCGGTCTGCGCGCAGACCTGGCAGAATCTGGAGATCATTCTGGTGGACGACGGCTCCACGGACGGGACGGGAGCGATGTGCGATGCGCTGGCCGGACGGGACGGCCGTATCCGGGTCTTTCATAAGCCGAACGGCGGTTCCTCCTCCGCCAGAAATCTGGGAATTGAGAAGGCGAACGGCGCTTATCTCGGTTTTGTGGACAGCGACGATTTCATTGAGCCGCAGATGTATGAGCTTATGATGCGCGAGATACAGGAAGGCGGATACAGGATCGTCCAGGTTTCCCGGGATGAGATCGGAGAGGATGGACAGCGCAGGCCGGACGTCTGTGTGCCGCCGGAGGAGGCTGTTTTCAGAGACAGCGGCGCATTCCTGCGCACACTGCTTCTGCATGAGGGGGACTGCTCATTTTGCACCAAGCTGATTGACGCGGCGCTTTTTCAGAACAGGAGATTCCCGGAGGGAGAGCTGAATGAGGATTTTTATTTGCTCCTGCAGCTTCTTACGGAAGCCGACGGCGTACGCATTCTGCCGCAGCAGCTCTATCACGTCTATTACCGGATGGGAAGCAACACCCGCAAAAAGGACCGGAGCGAATTCTCCAGGGTGTTTGTGGACATTGTGAAAAACGCGGATTACGCGCAGAAGCTGACGGAAGAGCATTTCCCTCAGTATAAAAAGGAGGCGGCCCGCTTCGGCCTGTTTCAGCGTCTGGATTATCTGCTTCACATTCCGGTGGAGCAGATGAACCGGAATAACACCTTTTACCGGGAGGTCATCCGCTACTGCCGCGCAAATGTGCGGGAAACATTGACCAATCCCTGGCTGACCGGACAGCAGAGGCTGTATCTGCTGCTCCTGACGGCGGCGCCCCGTCCGGTGCGCGCGCTGCACCGGCTGACCATGCGGATCCGGGGAAAGAATTGAACAGGATTTGCGATGCTTCGGAATGGAGGAAAGGAATGGAAAGCGGAAAAAAGATTCTTGTGATTCAGGGCGGCGGCCGCGCGAAGGGCAATACCGCCCGGCTGGTGGAAAGCTTCGTCAGGGGAGCAGAGGATGCGGGACATACGGTTGAAGTGGTTTCTCTTCTGAAATATGAGGTGAAGGGATGTATCGGCTGCAACGCCTGCCGGTACGGGAAGCC
>ERZ780162.644-NODE-644-length-26949-cov-2.967539_pt1 | contig 26949 bp, 34 predicted proteins | sample MGYA00511474_ERZ780162 | MGnify/ENA primary metagenome ERZ780162 (study PRJEB29588, sample SAMEA2143633) | human gut metagenome | biome: human gut; feature: human-associated habitat; material: faeces | place: Denmark | collected 2008/2010 ...
ATCCCCAATGCTAAAAAGAGTGACATGAATTTCTTGTGCATACTCTGTTTCTCCTTTCTATTGTTTAGCGTGGTTCCATATCATTCCACCTATTTGGAATGTTCCACCTACAAGTATTGCACCTATACCAAACACAGACAGTATGGTATCTCTTATATAGTGCTTTCTGTAATTTAAAATGTCATCTGCTATTACATCAAATGCGTCACTTGAAAACTTTTTTGTTGCTTTCCAAACTTTGTTTTGGTATCCCGGCCTTGCCTGTGAGAAGTTTTTATTCTTTGCCGCACATACCACATCAAATTTATTTCTCAACTTCATTTCTTGCTGTGTCTTTTGTATTTCATAGTTTGCCATTATTGCATCTTGCCTAGTAAACATCTTGCTAGTTCCATTTTTTATCACCACTAGCCTTGAAAGATATTTAAACAGTGCAAACATATCTATCAATGGTTGATCAAACTCGATTGCAGCTCGTTCTAAGATGGTATCATCTATGGTCATTTCTCTTATGTTTGGAAATTGTTTAGCCAGTGACTTGAAGTTAATAATATCCTCTATCCTTACATCCTCAAAGCCTCCTATTAGATTACTTGCTGATATAACTTTATTGTTTACATACATCTCATATTGAAATATTTTAATCCTTGTGACCAAGTCACTATTCATTTGCTTGCTTATTCCTTTAAGGATTATGCTCCATCTCTTTTTAAACTCATATTCAGCCCCGTAATACAGCATTTTGAAAAGCTCACTTGATTTTCTTTCCAAGACAGAGTTTTCATCCAAAGATATAAAGATTGTATTATCTGGTGTGCATTTGTAATATTCTGATGTTTTATCTGGTTGTACTTTTATTTTTCTGCCGTTTGGCCCTAACTCTCTGAATTGACAGTTAGACCCCCTCACTGTTTCTTTTGTATTCCCATGTGTATCAGTTGCTTTATATAATGTCTGTCTAACTGGTGGGTTAGGTCTATCACTATAGGTCTGCTCTGAATAATAATTATTTCCCACCCGCTGTTGATTTTCTTGGCTTTGCATACCACTATTTATTAGTGTGATCTGCTTTATCTGCTGATACATCGGAATTATAACAACCGTATACTCCATGCCTTTGCTTTGATTATCTAGCTGCCTCAGCACATTCATATAAGCACTCTTTATTCCATTTCCCTGTACTGTGGTCAGCTGCTGCCCTTCAATAATTGCAATATAATTATAGCGAGCGGCCTGTGTTAGTATGTTTTTATTACTATCCCAGCTTTCAACTGTCCTGGCTGTATGCTCATTGATTGCAAATATACCGGGGACTATCTTCTGCCATTGTTGCCTACAGTTTACTTGTATGTATGAAAGTATCATTATTGCTTTTTGAATAGCCTCTTTTTCTGATCCTTTGCTTACCACCACATAGGCCTTGTAGCCATTTTCCAAAGTATATTCTATTATATGTCTCATGTCCCCTTCACCTTGAGCCCTTCATGTTATCATGCAAGGCCGCTTAATACATTCATGATTCCTGATACAATGTTCAATGCAATGTTGGTAATCAGGCTTATATTTCCTGTCAGGAGGATAAACAATACGATTGCCAACAGAACATAGCTCATAATTCTCTTGCGGAAATAAATTCCCCATGGGCTCTTACCATTTTCTATTGTGCCTTCGCTTACAGCATACTGTGCATCATCGGTTACGAACCGTAGGCTTACATTTCCATTTGAGTCTTTCTTTACATTGTATCCTGTACCATTCATCTTCTGCTCCTCACACTTGTTGCGGAAGACAGGGAAAGCAATGTAAGCAATATCAAATGCAGTAAACAGTGTCATGCCCATTGTGACTAGCACCACAATTACACCAACCACTAGACTGATGATGGGAGCAAAACCAGATAACAATGCAGTTGCTCCAGCAGTGTCTGCTCCGATGTTTAGTCCATCTGTGATGGTGGATACATCATCAACTGTGGCTGCGTTGTTTACGCTCTTTTGAACCGCCTCTATTAAACCTTCCTCTGTTTTTCCCCTCACAATGTACAACACTCCCTGGCTGCTCCCAAGAGTGATGTTGTACTGTCTGCCACCATCTTCTAGCGACTGTGCTTTTGATTCATCTGTTGTCAGCCAGCTCCTAAGCCAAGTCTCAGAAAAACTCACCCCTGAGTCATTGATCGCTGTAATACTATTCTCTATGTAGCTCTCAACATCTTCAGGTAAAGTGTGTGCTTCCTCTGCTGCAAAGGCTGTTGTGGTACAAGCCAGTGCCAAAACTGTCAGCACCGCCATAAACAAACTTATTACTCTTTTAAGCAACTCTGTTCCCTCCAGTTTAAATCATGTTACCTATCTGTCCGATCATGCCCACAAGTAAATTACCTATCAATAACCCTAGCTGTGTCAGTGCTCCGGTAGCTGCCAGTACTATAAGCACTGGTACCAGCACAAGAACCACCACCATATTTTTGATGTACATTTTTAGTGGCCCCATGGGTTTTCCGTTTGGCCCTGTAGCTCCTTCTGATTCTGCTGCCACAATAGCTGCATTGCTTACCAACTGCACTCTACTTCCTTGATTGCCCAGATTGCTTGGAGCGTTCATCATGCGCCCTGGTGCACCCATGCTCATCCCAATCCCCTGATTCATTCCTGTTGGGCCATACCCAGATGCTCCATAGGGATTTCCTTGCATACCTGCTGATGCTCCATTCCCTAGAAATCCTCTTGTAAATGGCAGTGCTATATAGGCCAAATCCAGCACTATTCTAACTGCAAGTAGTGTGATAATGGCATAGGCAATGATCTGAAATATCCATGCTGCTGCATACCTTAATCCACTGGTAACCACCTCAGCTCCTTCAATGTCTGCTGCTGCCAAGTTACTGGCCTCAGTGAGGTCATCTATAAACTGCTGGTTGCTTTCTGCTGATCCCGTGACCTCCTGCGCATTTTCCTTGCTTTCATCTGATATATTATTGTTGTCTGCTTGAGAATTTACATTCACCTCTGTTTCCATTCCTTGCTGAGTGCTGATAATATCATCTAAACTTGTTTCCTCATTTGCAAATGCAAGTGTAATACTACAACATGTAAGTAAACACATCACCAGCATTGCAAATATGCTATTTCTCATAATCCATCTAAACCTCCCTTATATTTAAAATCTATCCTCTCTTAATACACATGCCTTTTTATAGGATTTAGTTTTGAAACAGTAAAGCATAATATAAAAAGAGGTAAGACATAGCCTACAATGGCTTGCCTTACCTCTTTCAAAATATAGCCTTATCTTTCCTCTGGGAAACACATCACACTATAAGGCCCATCATCTATCACATAAACTTTTCTGTGTCTGATTCCTACTGACTGACATGTTGCATGTGATTCATAGGGAGGCACTTCTTGAAAATGCCTTATTGCTTGTTTAACCACTTTACCTGTTGATGTATCTACCTCACCTGTTATTTCAAAGACTTGTAAGTAGTCTCTTTCAATCTCAGGAGGTATTGCCTCAATCATGCTCCACATTATATGAATTAGCGGCAAAGGTATTTCATTTTGTATGCCTGCTGTTATGTACTTATCATGCTCCATTGTTTTCTCCTTTGTTTCATGTCTTTTCTTTTATCAATCCACGCTTTAGTAATTCTTCCCCTAGATCATATTCTGTTTTCCCAACTATTATTTTTCTGACAGGTGTTATACCATAGATACCATTAAGACATTCATAGTCTATTTCCCAATGCTCTGGAAATACAATAGTTTGAGTATTACTCAAGTATTCCCAGGTCTCAGCATTGCCAGCAAGTATCTCCACCAATTACACCTCCCAAGGCATTGCATCATGATAATTTATACTATCTACAAATTCAGGGATAACAAGTGTTTCTGGCTTGTTATTTACTGCTGCCCACAATCCTAAATTTAGTTCTATCAATTCTCCTTTGATCCTTATTGTTCTCATAGCCATGTTTTCATCAATACACATCAGTATAAGCCTATTACGCATCTTTGCTACTCTTTCTTTTTTATCTTCTAATTTCAATGTTTTATCCTCCGATTTTTGTATGTCCCATCACATGGTTGGGTTTTTATTGCTAAAAGAACCTGATGTTGAAAGTACTGGTGCTATCAATTTCTTCCTGACTGATTTCCTCTGGTTGCTTGAAACGCTCCATATAAGTTTTCAGCTCGACATCGGATAGGGAACAGGTGTCTCTATTGTCATCTATCCCAGCAATAATAATATTGCCAACAATCACATCATTGTTAAAACGTCGGTTACCCTCAAGGCCAATGATTTTACCTTCTTCATTGAAGACCATCATAGCAGTAGGGGAGAGGACTACAATTTCTAAGTAGCCGTCCACCTCTTTTTGCAGTGACTCCAATGAGTTTTTTATATGTATCACCTGTGGCTCCTTATGAGGCTCTATTTTTAAAACTCTGATCATGGGCTCCTTCATGTGTCTACCTCCTTAATTTGCTTTGCTTATGCCAACTGTCTCTACTCTAGGTTTTCCCACAGGTCAAAGAATTCTTCTCCGTCCATGATGACCATGAGATTTTCTATTTTGCAGATTGCCACTAAACTATTTTCTGATTTACCAAGTGACCGGGATTTGAAAGTCCAGTATTTTGAGCCCACCCCCATCACATAGCCTCTGCCAGTATCAAGAGGCTCTACCTCTACCACGGCGATCTCCGCCGGAGCTAACCCTGTATACTTAAGTAGCAGCAGCTTTATATCAAATTTTCTTTTGTCATAGTGTTGGAGCAGATTTGCTTTAATGATATTATTGAGTGTCTCAGCTCCTTTTGTCTGCCCCCACTCTGTTCCTGCCAAACTCTTTCCTATATTTTCATATTCCATCTTTAAGCCTCTCCATTATCAAATTCTGCATTTCTGTCATTCCTGTGCTTGTTGTTCTTAGACACGGATGTTTGGGAAAGGCTTTCATCAGCTTTTGATAAATTTTTATGCCTTTATCTGGTGTGCACTCTGATCCTACATAAAGTAATTCTGGGTCAGCTTTGCCAAATATGCTCCTAATGCTGTTTGGCTGCCTGATCTTGTCCATGAACTTATCAACCAGGGCCTCCTTCATTTCTGGCGTTGATAGCTCCCCTGAGATCTCCATGCTATACAATTCATGCATAGGCGAGAAGTCTAGCAGGTGCTTATCATCAATTACAGTGTAGGCATGATGTACTGGCATTGTATCGCCAATAAACAGCCAACCTACATATGACTTGTATCTGCTCTTAGGTATTTCATTGGCCTCCAAGGCATCCAGTAGCCTCCATGTATTCCCATAGCACTTGCCGATCTCGTATTTCACACTGTCAAATATGACCTTTATCTGTTCATCTTTGCATGGCTCTGTGTTGTCCCTGGTAAACACTTTGAGCTTACCATTCAGTGGGTATTGATGAGACGGAATCACTATGTCCTTTGCACCTAGCTCTACTACATGTACTTTGTCATTTACCATGTATGCCCTCATAATCTAATCACCACCTCCATCTACATAATTTAAGGGGGTGGATTATACCGGAACTTTTTCAATATTTCAATAAAAATTTAATTCTTACCTTTGGAGTAAATATCCTCATGCTGATAAAAATAGGGAGAGGTAATTTCTACCTCTCCCTGCATCTTTCTTATATCTTATGCTTTGCCCTGTCATGCTCTTCACTGGCCTTGGCTGAGTTCCATCGCTCCATACCGCCCACCAGATAACCAGTGATCCTTCTTACCCTCTCAAATGGTACACCCTTTCCTCTTATCTGCTCTGATTTGCTTATCATACTGTTGCCCTCCAAAAGTATATATAGCGTGTTATCCCGTCTAATACATGCCTGTATATTGTTTGTCACACTTCCGAAGAAAGGGTAGGGGAAATCAGGCTCCTGCATGTTGTATCACCTTACCCTGTTTCCATCGGTTATACTCCTGCAAATCTTGATGAACTGCTTTAAGTGCATAAACCAGCACTCCTACATCATCAAGCTGCCCAACTACTGGTATGAAGTCAGGTATCATATCAATGGGTGACACGAAATAGATTAAAGCAGCTGTACAGCCAATGATGGTGCCGATCGGAACTTCTCTGTACTGGCCCTTGGCATAGTCATATATCATGCTACAAAGCAGGGGAATGTCTGCCAAATATGGCCCCAGCCCTGGCACCTCCTTTGCATGTGTCACAGCCTTGCTCAAGAGTGCATAGGTCTCTTTCTGATCCTTGATTACTTGCTGGGCCTTATTCTTACTGCTCTTTTTCTGGGGCACCTGTCCAAGATCGTATATAAAAGTAACTGGCACAGCTCCTAGGGAACTTACTACTTGCCTATAGGCTGACTTAACACCTGCTGCGCTGATGTTCCAGTTTACCACGTTCCTACCATTAAACATTAACATGCTGAAATTCTTTCCGCCCACCTTGCCATAGTTTCCATCTGAGGCTTTCCAGGTCTCAACATTGTATGGGGTGTTCTTGTCTAGCCTAAATTTTCTCCGCTGAAAGTCACCTGGCAAAAATAGCTTGTGAGATGAATTGATACATGTACTGGCTCCATCAGCCCTATTTATTCCATCTGTGATACAAACCAGTTTTGTCTTGTCTTTCAAATAGAACTCATAGATATATTTCACTCCATTCACCTCCAAGCATTTTCTTAAATGCCATTTTGTCTCATAGAAATGTTTACTGTATATGACTTCTTTGTATCATTGTCCATCATTGATTTTATGGCTTGTATGATGTAATCCTTATTGCAAGATGCCAACTTCTTGCCTTTATGCGTGATTATATGTACTGGTTTTCCCTCTGCTTCTAATTCGTGTATTGCTATTAAAGTTATGGTGTTGAAGTCATCATAGTCTATGCCTTCTTCGTCCAAAAACTCTTGCACTAAGGACACATCCCTGGTTGATGTATCAACGGCTATATGATCATTTGCAAGTAAGTGCTTGATCTTGTTAATCATATGTCTATAGGTGCCATCCAAATAAACCTCATTGTCAACTATAGTCATATTTACTAGAATTACATCACACTTATAATCCTTCAATGCGCTTGTGTCCATTATCTTTCTTCTTATAATGCACTTTCCTTTTTCCTTCATTGCCTCATATATTACATATAGATAAATCTGCTCATCAGCTCCGGAAATCTCTGATACTATTTGGCTTGGCAGTTTTATTGCCTGTGTACAAATGGCTCGTGGTCTCATAGCTATTTCCTCCAAATATAGATGGAGGGGTGTACCATATGCTCCATGGTACACCCCTTATGCTTTATTAAATCCCATTCTCTGCTATATAAACGAATACATGCTTTGGCTGTCTGATGGTCTCAACCAGTGTGCTGCCATTCAAATAAATCCCGTAAACATCTCCGTACTCTGGGTCTCTATAGGGCTTCACACTGATATTATTAAAACCTTTCTTCTTGAGCTGGTTATTCACACCAGCACACTTGTTTAGTCTCTCTTGCCTGTCCATCTCTTTAAAACCTTCAAGCACACCTCTCATGCTCTCTCTGCTTGCCTTCAAATCTCTTGCGGTGATCTTACCCATTGTAATTGCCTCCTAATATATTTATAGTTTTATTTCCATCTGCACTCTGCCATTTATATTTTGCCTGGTGCATTTGATGTTGTGATTACTTGCTATCAGCTTATCCAATAGCCTGGAATAGATTGTGTTTAAGTCTCCATAGTTTTTTAGCTCTGCCCATGCCAGTAGCTTTTTGTTATGACCTGAGTACTGTGCCCTTGCTATGTCCAGTTCATCAGATGTTAGGATACTCTGGCCCTTTAAGAGCTCCTGCCTCCAGGTATTAAGTATTGTTTTGGTGGCTTTATCAAACCGATCTGTGACTAGATAAACTTGCCTACCTGAAATCCCAATGTTTGATATCTGATTCTGATGGGCTTTCATCCAAGCCCTATCAGCTAAATGTGTGGCTCCTGTTTCATCAGATAGAAGATATAATGCTTTTCCACCCTTTGTGCTTTTCTTGATTTTTTCTTGTCCATTATCATCATAGGTGACCACCCTGTATCTCACTGGCCCCAGGCCTCCTTTCTTACTTTGTGATGTGTGTTTTTCTTTTAGAATTTTTAAATTCTACCCTCTTTTTAATTGCAAGTCTTTTTTATAGTCAGACACACTTTATAAAATGCAGTTACCATTTTTCCTTTACTGTCTTGGCATTGTACACATTGTTTATTGGTTTCTTTACAATGCAAAAATAGGGGAGTGCTGCTGCTCACACTCCCGGATGATTTACACCAATAGATTGAATTGACTGGTAAACTGTCCTATGTACACCCCTGTATCTCTATAAACATCACATTCAATCCTGCATGTGTGTTCACCTGTGCTCATTGCTTTGCTTATTTCAATCGTTGGCATGGCTGTTCCTGCTTTAAGTATTCCGCTTTCATAGATTGGTTCCCCAGTTTCGTCTTGAGTATCATATATCCTGATTTGATACTCTAATCCCTCTACTGTGTCGCTCATGAGCTCCAAGCCAGCTTGCCCATCTCTCAAGGTGACTTCTGCCCTATGTGTTATTCCAAGCTGATCTACTGTATAAATTTCTTCAACCTCTGTCTTATAGAAGTTCAGGTTATCCCAATCAAATTGCCACCCACCCATATTGAGGTTATTCAGTAACAAAACTAAGGCAACTATAATTAGTGCCCACAATATCATCCAGAGGATTCCCCGGCTCTTCGTCACCTCCACATAATAATCCTCTGTGCTCGTGCCTTCTGCTAATTTGAGGTAACCAACCTTTTTCTGATTAAATCCCTTTTTCTTATGTATTGGGAACCTGTCATTTACAACCCCGGCTATTTGCTTTTCATTGTAAACATCACAGGTATCATATTCAAAACTATCTGCTGATCTTATAAACCCTAACCGTATACCTTGCTTATATTCTGAGTATTTGATTTTTTTGCTCATTGCATAGATACTATCAAACTCTGATGCCTTTTTCTTTTTATTACCATTCTTGATGATTGCAAAGGGGGCCTTTGCCTCCTTGGACATTCTGGCTGCTTTCAAAGTGACAAGCCCTGTTGTATCAAAATTATATTCCTTGATATCCTCAGCTTTCCAAATGCTTTGTATTTCCTGCTCTGCATCATCATATAAACTATCTGAAAATTCTAAGCCCAGCAGCTGATCATTGCCTCCATCTTGACTAGGCTCCTGATCGCTGGTGTCCGGCTGCTCCTCAAGCTCTCGCCGTTTGTATTTCTCCATGTTTAGCTGTTTCAATATTACCTGTTTCATGCTTGTATGTCCTCCTGCACCTAAGACAGTGGCCTCGGGCAAAAGCCCAAGGCCACTTCTATATCTTAATGACTGTACTGATTACGATATGCACAAACCAATTCAACTGCTCTTGTTTTCTCCCCAATATAAATTCTGCTGATTATATCCAAGGGATCCAAACACACCATTCCAGGTTTGCCTCTACGCTCAATGTTGTCCCAAACTTTAAATACAATTCGGGTTTTATTTCCACTATGTTCTTCACTGTATCCAACTCGATAAACTGAATTTGCTTGTGCAAACTCTTTATTGAGCTGCATTACCACCATACGAGGGGTTATGTTTTGGGGCTGTTCTTTCTTTGCGCCCAGATTATGCTTATTGTCTATATATTTGCGATAATATCCAAACATATCCAATATTGTCTTTGCCTGTTTGGGGTCATCTTTGTGGTAGTTAAGGCTGTCTCTGATTTCGTTATTGTCTTTTGGAACCTTGATCCAGCTTATTGATCCACGACTCTCTAAAAAATCCTCCAAATTAAATTCAGTTCGGTCTTTTATTATTATGTTCAAGGAATAAGAGCCTTTTTCTACTTTTCTTAGGCTCTGTGTAATTAAATTGCCATTTTGGTCAAATAGCTGGTGTCCATCTCTCTCCTCATACCAGCATCCACTCTTATTATCAAATAAACACATCTCTCCTTTATATAGCTCTTTGAGATTATGGGATGTATGCACCTTTGGTTTTACTGCTTTCCCCAAAAGTCTATTAAGTGTGGCTTTTGATAATGTCATACCATCTGCAAAAAACTTCTCTCTTATTGCTGTTATTTTGCTTATTATATAATCACACTCGTCAACACCATGTAGCATCTGCGGCGGAGTTCGCCTATATGATACACGGGGTATTTTTTCTAAATGAGATATAAGTCTACAATCTTCAATTATCAAATATTCATCTTTTAGTGTTCTTTCAATTCCTCTAATGTATTGTTCATCGGGAATTGCTGTACCCAAGAAGTACAAATCTCCTAACGAGAATAGTTTCTTGACTTTTTCTGGTGTATTGTATGCTGCACTTAATATACTAGATAAAGTACGTCTCTCTTCATTATAGAATTCCACAGTATTTATAGCACCAAATGTCTTATTAGACTTACAAATTATAGTTTTTAGTCTTGGTTCATATGTATCATAACCTATCGGATATATACCTTCTCCATTTCTGGCTCTTGCTAAATATTCTTCTACTGATTTGCAATCTTTAAATTTTATGAAGCCCATAATATCTCTCCTTTATATAGCTCTTTGAGGTCCTGGGATGTATGTATTTGTGGAGTAACTGTTTTCCCAAGCAACCTATTAAGTGTAACTTCTGATAATGTCATATTATCAGCGCAAAACTTGTCACGAAGTATTCCAATCGCTTTATGTATATCATAATATTTATATGGTCTTGGTGGTACTTGTGCAATGAAATAAAAATCATCAAGTACAACATACCCATCTTTTAAAGTTTTTTCTATGCCTCTAATATACTGTTCATCAGGAATATTAACTCCCAACATGTATAAGTCTCCCAAAGAAAAAAGCTCTTTGACTTTTTCAGGAGTATCATACAGGGAAGTATACATGCTTGCCTCCTTATTAAGTTGTGCTCTGCTTGCTTGGCTGCTCGGTTGGCTACCAAGCAAGCAGAGCACAATGGTTTTGCTGCTTATCTAATAAAATTAGGGCTCTGTCTAATCACATGGTCTGACTGATCATATACCTCAAATCCTGAGAAGTTTGCCTTGATAAACCTCTCACACTGCCTCTTGTTTGTATTCTCATACCATACATCAAAATGGTTTGGCAGCATTTGCTGATATGTTAGACCATTGGGATTGTTGTTGTTCCATATGTCTTTGCTCTCAAAGGCCCTTAATAGCACTTCTCCAGCTGCCCTGTTAACGCCTACAATGTAAGTTTTCATATAAACTCCTCCTTAAATTTCTTTTTTCTTTTTAATCATTGACATGCTGTTTTTCAGGTCAGATACCTCTTTTTCAAGGTAGTGGTGCTTTTTTCTACCCTGCATTTTGATTATAACTCCTGTCCCTGCTTGACTCCGTGGTGCAAAAATAGGGGGTGTGCAAAGTACCTGCACACCCCCATAAACTTATTCCTCAATCACGAAATCTGCATAGGTGAATTTAACCATGTTTTCCTTTTCATCTATTTCAAAGCTATAAGACAGCTTAGTTCCTTCAATTTCAACCATCAGCATATCACCATTGTGTCTCCTGACAAACAGCTCCTTTAGCTTGATCTGGAACCTATCTGTTGTCCGCTCCTCAATTATCTTCTCCGGTATGGTGATATAGTAGATGCCCTTGTCCTCTTTTTTGATGTATCCCTTATAAACTACTTCGTAGTTTTCTTCTTCATAGTCATCCGTGTTTTTATCGTTGTATACCTTAACTCTCCTATACCAAGCAATCAATATCAACCAAATTATTCCCACTCCAAGTAGAACCAAAATACTGAATGCTGCTATGTAAAGTACCCTCCGCAACATCTCATTGAAGGTCCCACTTGCACCTGTCATGGAAGAATCCTCATCATTTCTATCATCTGTGCTGCTTGTATCATCATTTTCATCATCTGGTGTTGGATTTTCTGGCTGTGCTGTTTCTATTTCTTCCTCTGGCTCATCTTCTGGTTCCCAGGTGATCTCTGGTGTAGGCTCTGGTTGCTCACCATCAGGCTCATTCTCAACCTCAACTGGTGTATTGTTATCTGGCCCCTCTGGTTCCTCTGGCCTTGAAGGAGTTGGCTCAACAGGTGGAGTGGTTTCCTCCTGAGGCTGCTCTGGTTGCTGAGGCTCCTGAGGCTGTTCTGGCTGTTCTGGCTGCTCTGGCTCCTGAGGTTGTTCTGGCTGCTGTGGCTGCTCTGGCTCCTCTGGCTTATCCTCTGGCTTGTCCCCAGTCTCATCATCATCTGGCTTGCTGGGCTTTGATGGCCTGTCATTATCATCATCTGGCTTACTGGGTCTTGAAGGGGTGTTATCCTCTTTATCATCATCGCCGGGATCCGTTGGCGTTGTATCTCCACCTGGATTTGGATTGATGGGCTTATTGTCCTCTGTGTCTCCATCATCCCCATCATCAGGATTGGGGTCTACTGGCTCTTGTCCACCGCCTTGCTCATCACCACCAGGAGTAGGTGGTGTCACTTCACCAGGTACACTTACTATCAAATCCACTGTAATATCACTATTTGATACTGTGCCTGTTGCTGATGTATTGCCTACTGAGGTATTAGCAGCTACTGTGTAAACTCCATTGCTGACTCCGGTAAACTCGTAGTAGCCGTTGCTGTCTGTCTGCACCTGCCTATCTACTGCTCCTGCTGCCGTCAGCTCCTGAATTGTTACGGTTGCTCCTGCCAAGATGTTTCCATTGGTATCCTTGACTGTACCTGAGATTTTATAGGTCTCTATGACTACTGCTCCAAGTCCTACATATAGATTGACCTGCTCATCTTCACCACTGATTTCTACGGTCTGTCTAACTTCACTGATGCTTGTATCATCTGGCACAGCCACCACATCATATTGCCCATCTGCTAAATCACCAAAACTGTAATACCCTTGGCTATCTGTCTTGGTTTCGGTGATCTTTCTATTGTTTATGGTGTCCCATAGCTCTACAACCATGCCACTGATTACTGTCCCTGTGTTCCTATCCTTTACTGTTCCATAGATTGTATGCCCTGTCTCTTGGGTTTCCTCGGTAAGTATAATGGTAACCTCTGTGGTCTCAGTTAAATTCTGAGTCACAACCTTTGAGTTTCCTCTATCATCTTCTGCTTTGATTGTATAATTCATGGGGACATTTACTGTCTTGATTGAATGGATTTGCCCTTCCTGGATTTCTTCAACTACTGTAGTGTTGGTGTCTGTTATTGTTAAAGTTATTTTATCATTTGGTACTGTTGGCTCATGCTTTGCTGTGATATATAGATAAACAGGATAAACTATGAATTGCCAATTTACCTCTAAATCCGTATCCACTGTGCCCAGCTGCCTACCATCCCATTGGTTTGGTAGAACCGCATTTATTGGTGATAGGAATGAAATGAAGTAATCATCACCCTTAGTCACATTCTCAATCACATAGTTTCCGTCTTTATCTGTGGTCGCTGTCCCTATCACATTATTTGCTGATCCCTGCACCAGCCTGACGCTTACATTCTGCAAAGGCTCATCTGTCACATTTGCATTTGTCACTTTTCCGTATATCTTAAATGGCCCATCTGATTTTTCTTTCCAGTGTGCATAGTAGGTTGTGCTTCCTTCTATCTGATAAACTGTACTGGTGGTGACCTGTGTTCCTCCTTCAGCCTCCGTGAACCAACCTATAAACTCTCTTTGACCTGAGGTGTCTATTGGTGTATATGGCATGTTCAGGTTTTTCCCATATTCCTGCTGTGAAGTACTTACATTGCCCAGCTGGTCATTCCAATAGATTGTATAGGTCTGGCCTACTGGCTCACCCGTTTCAGGGCCCCTCCAGGCCAATATATGCCCATTATAGCTTTCCCTGTAATAGTCCAAACTATTCAGTTCTTCACCCATGTATAGCCCTAAATTTCCTGATGCTGTGTTATCATGCCCGCTTTGCCCATTGATTTTAAATGCCTTGAAGTCCTGGTCTGTAATGATATAGCCATCTCCTGGCCTTGCTACCTCATAAATGGTTTCTGCCTGGTTATCTTCAACATGGTCAGAACTTGAGTACCAGTTTCCCTTTACCTCAATAAACGCATCAGAGTCAAGTGCTCCAACTACTGTGTATCCTACACTTGTGGTGGTGCTTAGGTAACCTGTCATGTTGACCTTACCGGAAACCTCCACTGTTCCGGCCTCTATGCCATCTGATACTGTAGCGCCACCACTTAAACTCACTACGCTTTTTCTGTTCCTATTGACTCCATTTCTTATTCCGCTGCTATCTGCCCTGGTATCCTCTGTACCGTCTCTGTTCCCGCTGATCTCTCCACCTATGATGTTGATTTCAGTGTCATATGTGGTACAGATGGCTCCACCTGCCTCTGTTGCCTCATTCCCTGTGATTGTGTTATCTTCAAGGGTAATATCTTTATCTGTCCAAATGGCTCCACCTTTTGTTGCTGTGTTATTGCTGATGGTGTTACCTTTTATCTCAATATTACCTTTATAGTTTGAAGTGCCGTTTATACTGATTGCTGCTCCATCTTCTGTAGATGTATTGCCGCTGATGTTGTTGTTAACTATTGATACACCGTAAACACCAAGCCTACTTTCTAACTTTATTCCACCATCATTATTTGTTATCTGGTTTCCTTCAATAATACTATCATTTACTTTCTGGTTATCATCATTTCCCGATGTATTAAATGTTATTGCATAGCTGCCTTTGTTATTCCTAATAGTAGCTCCCGATATATTCAGTACTCCCTCATCTGAACCATGTATCATGGAAATTGCTGAGCTACCTTCATCATTGCTGTTAGAGTTGTTTTCAATTAAACACCCGTTGCCTATGTTTAGCACACCATAGTAATTAGCTATTGCTGCACCAACCTCAAATTCATCTATCCTATTATTTCTTATTGTTGTTTCCTCTAATGATAGTGTTCCACTTCTAAGATTGATCGCTCTATCTGTTTCACTGGTGCTCTGTCCATCTATCACGAGGTTCCTTACTGTCACTGTGGTGCTGTTCTGCACATCCAGCATTACTCTGGTAAAGCCATCACCACGAACTATTGTGCTACCTCCACCATTGATCTCCCAGGTGCCTTGAGGCACCCTTATACTGTCTGTCAATGCTATGGTTGTTCCCTCTGGTATCTCTATGACCTGGCTATCATCTGGTGATGCGAAGTTCCCAAGCAGCTCATCCCAAGAACCGATCTCTACCACACCTGAGGGTGTCCCCTCTGTCTCTGGCCCCAACACTTCACCCGTCATTGCGTATGCCGGCAGCATTGATGCCATTAAACTCATTATTAGCATACCTGCTACCAGCACTCTGCCTGTTCCTTTCCTTATCATGTGCTGTATGTGTTTCATGTTTTCTATCACCCCTTCATATGCTATCTATCTCTGGTATTAGGTCTCCTATGATAGGAAGTCTTTTCTGTTGGCCTGTTGCCGCATTGATAATCCCGTAAACCATCAATCCAAAGAGTGCTAGGTTTTTAATAAACCTGATGGCTTGATATATCCCAATTCCTATAAACCCTAACAGCCCTGTTACTGCTCCTATTACCATCATTGCTATCCAAGCTACTATGCTTAGTATGCTTAACCTCATACCTTGCTTTACATGAAAATCTACTTCTCTGTTCATGCCTTGGTTTCTATTGACGATGTAACTTATCAACCACAAAATGCTGATATAACTTATGATACTAAGCACCTTGCTTGTTCCTGGACTGCTTGGGCTGGTTTGGCTGCTCTGGCTGCTTGGGCTGCTTTGATTCTGAACCACTAACCTTCACCTCCTTTCCCTAATGCCTCCGGGCCCCTGATATCTTATAGCCCCCAGTTGTTTGCCTCTAATGTATGGAAGAATTGATAAGTAAGAGGTACAGCCTCCTGCATAAACCCTAACTTGCCCAGAGCCTTCAGCTCTACATAATGTGTAAATGCTGTTGCGAAGTACTCTTCACTGTTGTATATACTTGCTCTGTCCATTAGTGTTGCTGCCTGCTCAACTTCCTGGTTGTATATCTCTTCAAACTCACTGGTGCTTGATACTCCTGTGAGTTTATCAAGGTAATGTGCAAACTCATGAGGCACTGACACCGGGCTTATCACAAGGATTGTGTTGTGATTCAGCATGGTAACTCCTATGCTTATCTTGTCATTTTTCTCATTGTATTCGTACTGGTAAGGGTCATTGATGCGTAACACCCAACCATCCTCAATAAACCTGTCCTTGATTACCTGAGGCACCTTGTCCAGGGCCTCCACGAAGCGGTTCATATCATCGGTGACCTCACTGTAGCTTATTTTCATTTGGGTCAAAATCTCTGGTGTGCCCATTTCCTCTACCTGCGCCTCTATATCTTCTCTGTTGTTGATTAGATTGTAGAGAATGTGTGCTGCCTCATATCTGTACATCTCCTGCTCTGGGATTCCAGCCCGAACTAAACCTAACCTCCAACCTAGATATGAATACTGTTCCTCTCTGGTCATCTCTCCCCAAACATTTACTACTACATCGTTCTCATGGATAATATCTGAGTAAACATCTAAGCCTATTGCCTTGAATGCTGTCTCCAACATTTTGGCCTGGGTTACTACCTGATCCCCACCCTCCAGCTCTCTCCACCAATCATTTGTATATAATGCTGTCTTGTGGTCATAGGTGCTATATAACTCTGCTTGGTTCGGAAATGCCGTTGCCAACATGTTTCTCCACTCTGCCTCGGTGATCTTATTCTCTGGATAGAAATAGGGGCTATTGGGCTCCACTAAACCATTTAAGCCCTGCTGATGTAACCACTCAATTTCCTCTCTGTAGTCTGCATCAAAAGCGTCTAAATAGACAGGGTAGTTAACCCGGTCTGGCAGGCTTACTTCTGGATTTGGTATGGTTTCAAGTAAACTATCCTGATCCTCTATCTTGACTGTTGATAGATACTCCATGTCTACTTCATACTGATGATTGGTGTACAGGGTGCATACTCCCAATGTGGCTACTGCTGCTATCAGCATTGCAAGTATTACTGTACGCCTTGTCTTTGGGGCCTGTGTGGTGTCTTTGTTCTTTGCGTTCATTGCTGTGTGCCTCCTTAATCGCTTATTTGATGTTGATTTTTAATGTGGTCTATTAAACCATCTGGTAGCAATGTTTCTTCTCTGGTCAAATCCCTGTAGGCTTCCTCATAAGCTATGGTTAAATCGTCTGGAACCTCTGGAACCTCTGGGGCCTCTATGCTGGCTGGGGCCTCCTGTGTTAGATTGAGAAGTATTTTGGCTACCCTCGTGTGTACCTTCGCCATCCTCTCCGATAAACCCTTAAACCCTCCTTTTACCTCATCTGACTCTTTATAGACTCCTATTGTTGTTATGTATCGAAATTGATGCTTGTTCTCTGCTCCTGTGTACAGCGAGAATACATACCATGGCTTTCTGCTGCTGTTTACCCTTTCAATCAATATTAGGCTCTTTAGCCCCTCTTCCTTATGCTTATAAAATCCAACTGGCTCAAGCTGTGTCTCTTTGCTTTCTGTGGTCTGAGTGGCCTGGTTCTTTTGATGTCCCACTTTTATCCCTCCTTGTTTTGTTTGTGGTGTTTGTACTGTTGCTGTTGGTGATTACTTTCCTATAAACCCTTAGATACCTATTGCCTTAGCTATTGCCAAAACCGATCTAAGGGTTTATTGGCTTGATAGGGGAGAGGGCCTAAACTCTACCTGATGGCTCCCTGGCCCCTGGGCCTCCCATTTCCCTGGCTCCCGGGCCTCCTGGCCCTCCTGGCCCCTCGTTCCTCCTGGCCCCTCGTTCCTCCAGGGCCCTGACCCTCTGGCCCTCTTGGGCCTTTCTGCTTTTTAACTTTTAATTTTTTATATCCCCTTATCATTTACATGCCTATATTTAGGATTAAACTATAAGTTTTGGTGTATCCTCATAAACCACCCTTTGTATAAAATAAATAGGTGAGACCAGGGGGTTTTCCTCCCTTGTCTCACCTATAAACTAATTTGCTGTTTACTGCTTATTTAATTTATTTGATGCCTTTCTTGCCTGGATAGCTTGATGCTTTGATGGTTTGATGCCTTGATACCTTTGGGCTCTAAGTAAAATTATATTTTAGCTGCCTATTTACTGCTACCTGTATGATTTCATCTATATCCTCTATTGTTAATTTATCCACATCTAAGTTGTATCCTGCTGTGGTATCCAATGCATATGGAAAATCTATTATGGTGATCATTAGTGCCCATAGTATATTTTCCATTTTTAAGGTGTATGTTATGTTTTCTTCTATGTCTATTACCTTAATCGGGAAAGTATATCTATCTAAATAAACCTTTGATTGAGCATGATTGGCATTTTTTGCATGGTGTTTGTGATGGCTGCAAGCCTGCTTTCTATGCTTTACTCGTGCTTCTTCTATTAAACCCCAATCCCCAATTCCTTCATTGATTGCTCTGTTAATTAAATGGTCAAGTTGTTCTGGGGTAATAGTTAGATGGAAGTCAAATTGGACAGGTATATGTATAAATCTTTTCTGTTGTAATTGAGTTTTTAGCTGCTTGATGCGTTTGCACCTCTGTTTCATTTGCACGCTCACTTCCTATAAACCTAAACATTTGATTGTTTAGTTTGATTTATAAGCTGTATACTTGTAGTTATAAGCTGCTTTATTGGTAAATAAATAATGCTCTACCCATAAACCTTCACAACTTTTATTCCTGCTTATTGGATTTCTGTATTGCTTGCTTTATTTCATATACTGCATCTAAAATGAGATCTATCTGTTTAATTGGGTCATTGGAAGTTTCAAGGTAATTGCTTATGAAATATACTGGTTCTAAGTTGTAGGCAAGTAACACCCTTTGTACTTCTACCATTAAACCAAATAAATCTTGATGTATGGTATTAAGTTTCTCTATGTCTATTTCTTCTGAGTAGCTGGGTAAGTGGGGCAAGCCTGAGTTGTGGGAATTGTGGGGATTGTGAGAATGAGGTTGTAATGATACTAACCTTAATACCTTGCTTATCCCTCGCGCCTTCCTTTCCTTCATAAACTCTAAACTCCCTTCTATTTTTTAAATGGGAGGGAGTATACTCCTATTTCCTCCACCGTGCAATACTAATTTCTCATTGTTTTTCTTTTGTGCTTGCTGTGCTTAATATGAAAATTGAAGGGTGATAGGCAATATGATGGGTGATGTGAAAGTAGTGATGCTGTGAGCACACTGTGTGCTGTGGCTGTGGGGACCTGTGGTGCTGTGGTGCTGTGGGGCCTGTGGTGCTGTGGGGCCTGTGGTGCTGCGGGGCCTGTGGGCCTGATACTTCCTGCCCCCCCTGGGGTTCCTGCCCTGGGTTCCTCCCTGGGGTTTCCTCCCCCTGGGGTTATGGGCCCTTCTATGCCTATTAGGTTTAATACCTGTAACACCCTGGCATTTCCTGCCCACTGTCTTCTAATTATCATACATGGGATTTTTGATTTCCTATGTCCTTAGTCATTATCCTTGCTATTTAATAAATCCCATTAAACACAAAAAGACCAGCACCAATTTACTTACCTTTGGTGCTGGTCTCTACTTTCTCTTTTATATGTAGTTTTAGATGTATTCTAATTTTTCCCTTTATGTGTGCTAAGTTTTAGGGCTGATCTGCTTTTTCCCCTTATGATATAATATTTAGGTTGTATGGCTTATTTCTTTATCCCTAGTGCTATTCTAGCCACCTTGCAGTTCTTCAAACTTATGTACAGCCCTATAGAATGTATTTGGCTTTAGTCCAATGATGCTCATAAATTCCTTTGCCTTGATTGCACCTGCTTTCCATCTGCCATATAACTCCGCAAATTTGCTCATATCATACTCTATAGGTTTTCTACCCTTGTAAACTCCTTTTTGCTTTGCAATTTCAATGCCTGACCTTTGCCTACGCTCTTTTTCTGCAAGCTCTTGTTCAGCCAAAGAGGAGTATACTTCAATAAGCAGATTGTTGATTAACTCCAATACCCAGTCTTGCCCCTCTAAATTGATGAGTGTAGTTGGAATAGTCAATACTCTCACAATCACACCCTTGTTTTTCAAATATTCCAGCTCTGCTTTAATGTCTGCCTTTCTGCGTCCCAATCTATCCAAGCTGTCAATATACAATCTATCTCCAGCCCGGAGCACTCGCCTGAGTACAGCATACTCAGCCCGATCGTCTACACCTTTCTTACCGCTGATTTTCTCAATAAACAGGTTTTCCTCTGGAATGTCTGGTGCATATTTTTTTATTGCAGCAATCTGTCTGTCAGGGTGTTGGTCTTTATCTGACACACGACCATAGCCATAATCCTCTGCCATACCTTTTCCTCCCACCTCATATCAAAATTGGGGAGGAATGGTACATGAAACTATTTCAAAAGTCAACTATTTTTTAGAAACATCCAAATATTTTTATCTGAAATTTTGTGGCTAAATATAAAAAGATGGCAGCTGCTTTTGCGCTACCATCTTTTCTCTATGCTCTCATTTAATATTTCTTTGCTGCCTTTTTGATTACTTTCTTGAGCTCATCCAAAGACATATTAAGCTGTGCTGCAAAATCTTCATCAGACACCTTGCCCTCAGTCATTAGGCGTTTAATGCCTTTTTCTTTGCCCCTATTGCTGGACGGTTCATCCAATTTCTTTTTCTTATCCTTAAGTGCTGCAATACAATTTTCGTGATACTTAATTTTTTTGTCAATTTCTGCTTTGCGCTCATCCTTAGAACGAATAACTCTTTTCTTTTCAGTATCAGCCATGTTTACACAGCTCCTTTCCAAATTGCTTGGTAGGCTTATTATATATTAGTTTGATTGCGATGTAAACATGCTGCTCTCATTTTATTTCCCTGGGGTATACCCTAAACCAATAAACCATTTTGAAGTATTGACATATTCTGACCTAGTTCTTGCCCATATCATTCTATGTCACATGGCTACCTATTTTATTATGAAGTGTTTCAATAATAAATGCCACCCCAATGAAGTATGGGGTGGCATTTCTCAATATTTACACTTACATAGCTGTTGCTACTAAGTGTAATTCTTTATAATTTTGATTCAATCTTGCAACTGTTGCTATAAGTGCAGCCATGGAAGATATCACATAGCCTGTCATATGGCTATCCCGGTGGTTGTGCAGCTTGCTATTCAAGTACAGTATCATACCCTGTCTATTGTCCCAGCAGTCACCCTTGTGGTGTACATCATAATTTGCATCAAGTACCCTGATATCTCCATACAGCTCAATAGATGCTATTGCTCTGGTGAGATAGACCGACTGTGTGTAGCCCTGATCCTGTAAACACTTAGGTGCATAAGCCATAACATGCTCTCTTCTAGCGCCTGTTCTCTGTAGTCTAAAGGAGAAATCCTTTAGTTTCTCTATGATATCTATATTATTTACATGCCTGCTTACAATCACAAAATGATCATTTCCCACTCCCATGAGTACAATGTCAGTACCGCATATCTCATAGTAGCTGTTTGTTGCTGCTTTGCGAGAGTCTGTTACATTATCCCCGATGAAGGATATATGCCCTGTCTTGATAGCCTCATTTATCATGTCCTTATTTATTGTAAGTGTAGACTTATCTGTTGATTCGATTTCCTTAATCTCTCTAAGTATCTCCTGAATGTTACCTTTCATAATTGTGGCCTCCTTAAATAAATAAATTTCACCCCCTTTTCAAATACATGCCTATTTACAGGCCCACTAATTTTTCAATATAAGAACTATAATTTCCCTTACTGCTACACTTTTTATCTACTAGTTATTTTTTATCATCGTTCCTGCTTGTTCTATTTTTTGTCATCATCTACTTGTTGCTTAAATTCAGAAAATGCTTCATAGTCAACCCAATTAGGACGATCGAATATTCTCATGCAGTAAAGTTCAAGCACATGTATTTCCAATTCTCTTTTTGTTCTATGACAATAATTGTGCTCCTTCTCCCAATTAAATAGCCTTTGGTACAGATGTTCCTCTCCACTTCGTTCAATTAACTCCTTAGCAAGCTGATACCATACATCTATCTTTATGTCTCCGATTTTAGTTTGAACGCCTACTCTGTAATCATACTCCTTGTACCTTCCAGTCCCAGATACATGAATGCTTTGACCAGTACCATAAAATACTCTCAAATCTTCATGAGTTAATGTATCCCTGTTTGGAATTTGATTGATTGAATTGATAACATCATGATTATACACACTCATACCCATCACCACCGCTATTGTATCTTCTCAAATTTACTGTGCTTGCTGTTCTTATAACTCACTCTGCTGCACCACTTTTCCTATTGTCTCGTTTTCTCAACTCATAATAAGTAGATACTGCAATGTTCATCTGCCTACAAGATTCTGCCACACTGATCTTTCCTGCTTTCACTAGCTCCTCATATTCTGCAAACTTTTCAATGTGAGTCACCTTCCGTGGTTTGGGCTTTATATCCCCCATCCTGCGTAGATTTCTGTAAAAAGTGCTTTTACCTATACCAAGTTTCTCACACACCTCATCTACCGTTACTTTCCCATCCTTGACCTGCTTGTAGTATTCTTCAATGTCCTCAATCATCCTGGTTGGCCTGCCTCTAGTTCCTTGTGGCGTGTTATTTTCAAATACACTCAGCACCCCCAAAATACTCCCCCAGGTAGCTAGGGAGGTGTCTATCTGCTGATTTATGCACACTACAAACACACCTTGTCTGAACAGCTTAATGGCTAACTCAATAAACTCTCCAGCTGATGTACTTAGGTCTAAGATGCTTTCCACTACTATGTTGTCCCCTTGTCGTACATACCCTAGTAGCTCCTTCAGTGCCGTTCTTTCATATTTAGAATCTGAAAATATCTTTTGTACCTTCAATGTCTCCAGCTTACTTTTATAAAGCTGATCTGTTTCAACTAGTTTCCCAGCCTTCACATATCCTAGATACATAAAATCACCACCCTGAGGTCAATTTCCTAGGGTGGTGATAGTATCGGTTTATATTCCAGGTGTCAAGTAGTTTTCTTAGTGCCTTCTCATGTGTAGAACTCAGTCATATCATCAAGCCTCAGGCAAACAAGTCGTGCATATTTTCTTAAGCCTATTGCCTTTGCACCACAGTCTATGTAGATAAGGTTTGGCCCATACTTATAAATCTTGCATTTTCCTTCTTGATCAAGGCTTTTAAAATTTGCCACGATTGTATGTCCACAAATAACTGTGACATTTGGGTTATCTTCATATATTGCTCGACTGAGTGTTATAGGCTCAAAACGGGCATTTAATGAGTAATAAATGTCTGTATTCTCAAACCAAGGTAATGAATGACAAAGGATGAACTCTTTACCCCCAACTGTTATTTGATAGGTGAGTTTCAAGTTTCTCAACCAGTCTATAATCTGTACTTGATCCTTGGTTGATAATCCATTAAAAACCTCATGTGTATTTTCACCATAATTGATATACCACTCGTCTATGTTATCCTGATATTCCTCGTCCGAATCACCTTGATAGTCAATGACATCCAGCATCATCTTGTCATGATTACCCATTAAACAATGAACCTTAAATCCTTGGTCTTGCATGTTCATAATGTGCTGAATGACACCTATACCATCTGGCCCGCTATCTGTATAGTCACCTAAAAGGCATAAGGTGTCTCTCTCTTTATCAAGCTTTAGCTTATCTAGCATTGAAATGAATGTTACAAGCCTGCCGTGTATGTCACCTATCACATAGGTTGCCATATTAGAATTTCACCTCTTTTCCTATCAACTCCTTAAAGCCTGCCTGCAATTTAATCATGTTTCTTTCTACTTCTTCCTGATATGTCTTGCTAGTATCATAGTCAATGTACATGCAGTCTATCATCAGGCTCATTACAGCATCCAGATCCTTGTCAGGTAGACCATGTGTGACCATTGCAAGCCCACAGATGAGCTTGTTCCAAGCAAGCGTTTCTTCCTCATTCTGCTTGTCAATATGGAACTCATTTAGCCACTCAGCCAAAGTCCATTCTTTGCCACCCTGATGTCCCTGACAATAACTACTTTGAGTGAAGTAGCTATATTCCTTGGTTTGAGAGTTATACATACGCCCAAGGGGATAGAGTGCACAGACTGTTGGCTTGTTTTGCTGCACCATGCACTTTCCGTTTCTGAGTAAACTACAGCTGCCGTCCAGCCTCTCCTTGAGAACTGCAACTGGCAACTTAGATTGGTCTCCAACATATCCTCTAGTCTTTTCCAACATGACCTGTGCCGTTGGCATTTTTAACTCTTTTGCTATTCTGAAAACATCAACCCCTGTCACAAGAATTGGTTCCTTTCTGTTCCTACAACATTTCCCACACATCTTACATAAAAAGCTAAAAGTATCTGATGGCTTTAAAGTGTTTTTGGTGTAGGTCTCTATATCTTCTTTTGTAAATGACATCCTAAATTCCTCCTAATAAAATATTAGGATGGAAGGGTGCCGCTTTTATCCCTCTCTGTCAAGTCTCAATCCCCTCTAAACCTCTTTCACCCATCTGGACACCCTGGGACACCTCCAGCCTCTAACCACCCCTTAAATCTAATTCTGGATACTTTGGGTATCCAAAAAATAAAGTACATGAAAGATGTCATGCCTTTATTTATTAGTGGTTATATAGTATAATTTTGACTAAGAAAAAAGTCGAAATTAAGAGGTTGGAGACCATGGTCATTAAGGAAATTCAAATCAAAAATTTTCGCTCTATACGCAATATAACCATATCAGTTAAACGCCTAAATGTTATTGTCGGATTAAATGATGTAGGAAAATCAAATATCCTTCGGGCACTCAATTTATTTTTTAACGGACAAACTGATAACGGAAGAGAATATAATTTTGCATATGATTTTGCATATCATTTTCCTGCAAACAGCAAAAAAACAAAACAGATTGTTATTTCTATAAAGTTTGAAGTGCCAGATACATTTAAACACAGCGGTATAGTTACTTGGACAAAGGCTTGGAGAAAAAATAGTTTACCAGTTATTGATGTAGTTCAAGATGAAAAAGGTAACAACCTTCCTTCTTCTTCTCGTATACCACTAGCGTTAAGAAATATCCGATATCGCTACGTTCCAGCTGTAAAAAGCAAGGAGTTTTATAGAGAATTATTAGTAGACTTGTATAGAACATTGTCGCAATCTGTTAGTATCCCACTTCAAGAATCAACAGAGCAGTTTGCGGAGTCAATTAAGGCTAATACTGATAAGCTAACCCAAGGATTGTGGAATTCTTTGGGCATAAAAAGTGTACTCACTGTTCCAAATAACCTGCAAGAGTTTTTTAAATCGCTTGTGTTTGAAACAGAAAGTGTAGACAATAACCTTAAAGTCCCCCTTGATTTAAGAGGAGATGGCATCCAATCTCGACATATACCTCAAATATTGAAATTCATGGCAGAAGAAGATAAAAACAGCCGAACAAAGGGTAGTCCTCGGGTTTACACCATTTGGGGGTACGAAGAACCAGAAAATGGACTTGAGATTTCTAAGTCATTTGAGACTGCAAAAGAATTTATTGATATTTCGCAGGAGATTCAGCTTTTTATTACAACGCACTCTCCAGCATTTTATATTGAAGCACAGAATGCCACATCAGCTGCTGTGAGTTACATACGAAAAGAATCTTCTGGGGAGACGAGACTTATTGAAAAACCCAATGTAAACTTCATGAACGATGAACTTGGAATAATGCCAATTGTGGCTCCATATATCCAAGAGAAAATTTCAGAAATCAATTCATATAAAAGTTTAATAAAAGATAACTTTTTAACAGATATTAAAACTATTGCGGTAGAAGGAGTTACTGATAGAGAGTATATTTTGCAAGCAATTAAGTTATACAGCCCCTTATTACAAAAAGCAATTGATGATAATAAATTGCGAATATTAGCAAACCAAGAATGTGGTGGCTGTCGTCAAATAGTAGAATGGGGAAAGGCGTGGTGTCATTCGGGTTTTACAAGCCAAATCTGCTTTGTACTAGACGCAGATGATGCGGGTAATAGCGCAAAAAGCTCTTTAAACAATGATGAAGCTGTAGCATTAAAGGTTTCTAAGCATAGCGTAAAGGTTTGTCAATTGCCAAAACCTTGTTATGCCAAAGAACTTGCAAAAAGAAGAATTATCCTTCCAATCACAATAGAAAACTTAATAGATGCTTCCATATGGGAAAATGCTTTAAAAAATGGTTGGTTAAGCAAAAGATCTTCTAACCAAATGAAGCATATTTTGATGGATGCAATCCCAGAGGATAAGTCGGTAGTCGATTTCCAGAACACACTATTGCAAGAAGTCTCCATTCTACCAGAGCTTCTTACACACACAGTTCGAAATGAAAGCAAACGAATTTTTTGTACTACCACAATAGAGAAATCTAACGAAAATCCTGATATTTTAAAAGCACTTCAACCTCTTGTTAGTGATCTCGAAACATTCTTCAAATGAGAACAGAAATGACCTATATAAGTAGTATTTTATTTGCATTTTTCTAAGTGCCATTCCGAGTGCCAAAATCCCAAAATCGAGAACCTTCTATAGTGCCATTTTCCCTCTAAATTTCTCCCCAAAACACAAAAATGGAGCGTGTTCATAAGAACTTACCATTCTTATGACACGCTCCATTTTCAGGTTTTAGTTAGTTTTTGCCCTATTTCCAGCGTTTTCAGAACAATTTACTTGTTCTCTTACGCTCTGGGATGTTTTATAGCAGCCTGGGCGGCAGCCAGCCGGGCGATGGGCACACGGAAGGGGGAGCAGGACACATAGTCCAGCCCGGTGTTGTGGCAGAACTCCACGGAGGAGGGATCGCCGCCGTGCTCGCCGCAGATGCCCAGGTGCAGGTCGGGGTTGACGCTGCGGCCCAGCTTG
>ERZ780162.650-NODE-650-length-26780-cov-3.779757_pt1 | contig 26780 bp, 30 predicted proteins | sample MGYA00511474_ERZ780162 | MGnify/ENA primary metagenome ERZ780162 (study PRJEB29588, sample SAMEA2143633) | human gut metagenome | biome: human gut; feature: human-associated habitat; material: faeces | place: Denmark | collected 2008/2010 ...
TGAACACACTGCTTGCGAATTTCGGAATTGACACGCAGCCGTTTATCCACAGTGCAGACCAGGCGCTTCCGTCTATTGCCATCATGAGTGTGTGGCAGGGTGTAGGATATCAGATGATCATCTTCCTTGGCGGTCTGCAGAATATCAATCCTGCACTCTATGAGGCGGCTGAGATGGATCATGCGAGCGCATGGCAGAAGTTCAAGGACATCACGCTTCCGGAACTGAAACCGCTCTGTATCTTCGTGTTCATCACGGTAACGATCGGCGCGTTCCGTATGCTGGTCCAGCCGATGGTAATGACCGGAGGAGGTCCCGATCACTCGACCTACACCATCGTCTACGATATTTATGAGACAGGTACGGTCAACTGGGAGATGGGACTTGCGTCTACGATGGCGATCGTATTTACTGTATTCGTGGTGATCCTGACGATCATCCAGAACGTACTGACTAAGGACAAGGAGGGAAGAAAGCATGTTAACAAAAAAGCAAAAGCGAATTAACTGGATCCTGGTAGCTGTACTGCTGGTCCTGTCGATCTTCTTCCTGTTCCCGGTGATCTGGATGCTTGCAAACTCCTTTAAACCGGATGCGGCGATCACTGCGGATATGAACTCGATCGCAGCCTTTATTCCGCCGGCTCCGAACGGAAACTTTTTTGAGAACTATGTGTCCATTATTACAGACACGAACTTTTTGAGATACATGGCGAATACGCTCCTTTATGCGGCGATCCTGATCGTGCTGAGCATTGTGGTCAACGGCCTTGCTGGATATGCGCTCGCCAAGATCAAATTCCCCTTCCGCGATCAGTGGCTCATGATCATTATCATGCTGCTCATCGTGCCGACAGAGACGGTCATCACGATCCATTTCCTGATCATCGCGAAGGCGGGACTGCTGAATACAATCGTGGGTTACATCCTGCCGCTGATCGTGAACCCGTTCAACATATACCTGTTCCGACAGGTGTTCGTAAGCCTGCCGGACGATGTGTACGAGGCGGCGCAGCTGGACTACTGCGGACCGGTGAAATACTTCTTCACCATGGTGCTGCCGATGTCTAAGACAGTTGTTGCGACAGTCAGCGTGTTCACATTCCTGAATGTATGGAATGACTACCTCTGGCCGTCACTGGTGTTCACATCCAGTGATCTGCTGACGGCTCAGATCGGTCTGAACTCCATTACGTCCAATGAAAATACGACGATGGGGCAGACGCTTGCAGTAATTACTCTGGTAACGATACCGGTCATCATCATCTACTCTCTGTTCTCCAAACAGATTGTAGAAGGTGTAACATCAACAGGTTCAAAGGAAGGATAAAAAGATGAGTTTTATAGAATTTAAAAATATATGTAAAAAGTATCCCGGTTCAGATAAGAATACAGTAGATAATTTCAATCTTAATATCGAAGAAAAAGAGTTCATCGCTTTCGTCGGTCCTTCCGGATGCGGAAAATCAACGACGCTGCGAATGATCGCAGGGTTTGAGGAGATCACAGGAGGCGAGCTCTACATAGACGGAAAGAAAGTCAATGAGATGGCACCGAGAGACAGAGGAATCTCCATGGTATTCCAGAACTATGCTCTGTACCCGCATATGACGGTGGAGAAGAACATCGGATATGGGCTGAAGAATATGAAGATGCCGGCAGATCAGATCAAGAAGAAGGTGGACTGGGCGATCAAGATCCTGGGACTGGAGGAGTACCGCTACAGAAAACCGAAGAACCTCTCCGGAGGACAGCGGCAGAGAGTGGCGCTGGGACGTGCGATCGTAAAGAATTCAAAAGTCTTCCTTATGGATGAGCCTCTGTCAAATCTTGATGCAAAACTCCGTGTCAGCATGAGGACAGAGATCAGCAAGCTCCACAGGCAGATCGGCGCTACCACGATCTATGTAACACATGACCAGGTGGAAGCTATGACGATGGCGGACCGCATCGTTATCATGAAGGACGGTGTGATCCAGCAGGTAGGAAAGCCGATGGAGCTTTATGATCACCCGGTAAATCAGTTTGTGGCAGGATTTATCGGTTCTCCGCAGATGAACTTCTTCGACGTGACTGTCTCAGGAGATACGGTGAGATTCAGCGATGGAAATACGATAACTCTGTCGGAAGGAATGCAGAAGAAACTGAACAGACGTCAGGGAGACATGGTGCTCGGCATCCGCGGCGAGGATATCAAGCTGGATGCGCAGAACCTGGACCTGAACAGCGCCAACAGGCAGCACGCCGTTATCACTGACACAGAAGTCATGGGAAATGAAAACAATCTTTACTTCAGCTTCGGAGGAACACAGGCTGTGGCAAGGGTATCAAAGTATGAGATCAGCCAGATCGGCGATAAGATCGAGTTCGTGTTCATGCCGTCAAAGATGCATTTCTTCGACAAGGAGACAGGAATAAATTATACGGAATCATGATCTGCGGACAGCAGACAGAAGGTCAGAGATTAGGTGTATCCCGCGGCGGACGTGATCTGCAGAGCCGCCGGGGGACAAAACAGATACGGAGGCAGTATGAAAAGACATAGATTACATTTAAAAGCGCCGGATAACTGGGTGAATGATCCAAACGGCTTTATATACTACAAGGGATACTACCATCTGTTTTATCAGTATTTTCCTTACGGTCCCCGCTGGGGAACCATGCACTGGGGGCACGCTGTAAGCAGAGATCTGGTAACATGGGAGCACAAAGGGATCGCTCTATATCCCACAGTGCGCGAGGACAGTAACGGATGCTTCTCGGGAAGCGCCATAGAGGAAGACGGAAAACTGTATCTTGTCTATACAGGTGTGAGGTACGAGGTGGTGAATCCGGAGGATCCTCATACTTGTCTGGATGAACAGTTCGAGTCAGCACAGCTTATGATATCCTCGGAGGATGGCTTCCACTTTGACAATGAGAACGGCAAAGAAGTTATCATCCCGCCGGTCACAGATCCGGCGGTCGGAGACCGCACACACACGAGAGATCCGAAGATCTGGAGAGGAAAGGATGCCTGGTATCTCATTCTCGGAAGCACGGTGGAAGAAAAATATGGAGAAGTCCTGTTCTACCGGAGCGAGGATCTGCATACATGGACATACGTCAATAAAGCATGGAAGGGGCCAGATTACGGATGGATGTGGGAGTGCCCGGATCTATTCGGGACAGAAGGCGGAAATGTGCTTATGGTCTCTCCGATGGGGATTCTGAAAAACGGGGAGAAAGAAAGAAACCAGTCCGTCTGTTTCCCGGTGGAGTTCGATGAGGTCTCCTGCGGGCTTGAGATCCCGGATCAGTATCAGTTCACAGATTACGGAATGGATCTGTACGCACCTCAGACGACGCTGGACGCGGAAGGCAGAAGAGTGATGGAGGCATGGATCCGAATGCCGGAGATCACGAAGGACGGCTGGATCGGGATGTTCTGTTCGCCCCGTGTTGTAGAGAGAAAGGACGGACATATCTATTTCCGTATGCACCCGAATATCAGATCGGCTTATTCTGAAGAGATCAAAGACTGTTCCGAGGCGTCCGATGACGGATACATGGCCGTGTTCGAACTGGAAGAAGGAGAAAAGGCAGATATCGGCGGATTCCTTATCGAGAGAAGGGACGGACGAATCCGTGCGGACCGGACTTCAGTATATCCTTCTTTTGAAGGAGCGCATCTCGTATCCGAGACTCCGGAAATCCGGGAGGGATGCCGCCTGGAAGTGCTGGTGGATGAGAATTTGATCGAGATTTATATCAATGACGGAGAATATGTGATCAGCAATGCAGTGTACGGGATCGGAAAGGCGATCACGGTGAGCGGAGCAAATACAATACAGCTGTTTACAATGGCTGAATAACTCATACAAACCGGATGTGGCAGGATATATTTCTGCCGCATCCTCATTTTTTTATAAATTTTTGAAATAAGTGAAAGGATTCCTCTCTCCGCATCGTATTAGTAGTGAAACAGTAAAATACAGGTGTACACAGTCTGCTGTGTGGTATAGAATAAGAGGAGGAATCGGTATGAAGAAGATTACAGCAGGAATTCTGACAGCGGCTTTGGTTATCGCCCTCGGAGGGGCAACAGTATCTGCAGTCGGTCTTGGACAGGCGGAGAGAGGATCTGCCGTGCAGGACAGAACACAGGAGCAGCTTTATAAGAACGGAGACGGCATCTGCGACTATCATGAAAACGGCGCCTGCCCTGCGGATTCGGATGGAGACGGCATCTGTGATTACCGGGAGAATGTTTCCGGTACGGCGGATGCGGCATATGGATCTGGCGTCTGCGGGAACGGATGGCATCATTTGTCCGGCAGCGGAAATGGATCCGCCCATGGGTACGGACATGGTCATGGCTGCAGGTAAGGCCGGTAAAGGCAGGCGGTAAGTGCATCCGGGATATCTGCCATGGGAGAAAATATGGCTGAGAAGCCGAGACTGACGGAAACGGGGAAAAGGTATGAAGAGTGAGGAAGAAGCCGGCAGGGCCATTGAGCAGTACGCGGACATGGTCCGCCGGATCTGCATGATCCATCTGAAAAATTATGAGGATGCGGAGGATATATTTCAGACGGTGTTTCTGAAGTATGTCCTCCGTTCTGAGCCCTTTGACAGCCCGGAACATGAGAAGGCGTGGATCATCCGTGTCACAGTCAATGCATGCAGAGACCTTCTGAAAAGCTTTTTCCGAAGCCGGACAGTATCTCTGGATCAGCTGATCGAAAAGCCCCAGGACATGCCGGAAGACCATTCGGATATACTGGAAGCAGTGCTGAAACTGCCTGCCAGGTTCCGGGATGTGGTGTATCTGCATTACTATGAAGGGTATTCCGCTCCGGAGATCGGCAGGATCCTGAAGAAAAATACGAATACAGTATATACACTTCTGGCACGTGCCAGACAGCTCCTGAAAACCAGACTGGAAGGGGTGATCGAGGATGAGTAACCGGATCAGAGATGCTTTCGACGACGTTCACGCGGAGAAGGAATTGAAAGAACATACAAAAGAATATCTCCGGAGAAAAGTTTATCAGAGAAGGCGGCCGCTGTGGACGGCTCCGGTACGCGCGGCAGCGGCGGCAGTCTGCCTTTTCCTCGTCGTCCTCGGAGGAGGAGCCTGGCTGTATCTGGCGCCGACTGCCTATATCAGTATCGATATCAATCCCTCTCTGGAACTGGGGGTCAATCGTTTCGACCAGATCGTATCGGTGAAAGGGTTTAACGATGACGGAGTCCGGCTGGCGGAGCAGCTGGATATCAAATATATGGATTATGATGACGCTCTGGAACAGATCCTCGCGGATCAGAGTGTGGTGGACTATCTGGCAGGCAATGCTCTGCTCTCGGTCACCGTTGTGTGCAACAACGAGGCGAAGAACAGCGAGATGCTGGAACATGTTGAGAGCTGCACCGCATCCCACAGCAGCGTCAGCTGCCATTCCGGCAGCACGGAGGAGATGCACGACGCTCACGAAGCAGGACTCTCATTCGGAAAGTACAGGGCATATCTTGAGCTGAAAGAGCTGGATCCGGACATAACACCGGACGATATAAGAGATCTTTCCATGAGGGAAATCCAGGATCTGATCGATTCGCTCTCCGGCGGGGAAAGTACTTCTTCTGACGGAAATGCGGCTGTTCCGGACAGCACGGGCGTGTCGGATGATACGGACGGAGAGGGCGGACATCATTCAGAGGAACATGAAGGCGGGCAGGAAAACCGTCACAGACATAACAGATAAAGGAGAGTTTGACAGGATGACAAAATTTGAAGAATTCGAGAATATTATCGCCCGTCTGCGGGCACCGGACGGCTGCCCGTGGGACCGTGAACAGACCCATGTGAGCCTGAAGAAGCCGTGCATCGAGGAAGCGGCAGAAGTGATCTGCGGGATCAATATTCTGGATCAGACCGGGGACCCGGACAATCTGAAGGAGGAACTGGGGGACCTGCTCATGCAGGTGGTGATGCATGCTCGGATCGCGGAGGAAGAGGGCTATTTCACCATGGACGACGTGATCCAGACGATCATCGACAAGATGATCCGCCGGCATCCGCATGTGTTTGGTGAGGCGGTTGTCTCTGATTCGGGCGAAGTGCTGACAAAGTGGGATGAGATCAAGAAGCAGGAGAAAGCCGGGAAAGAATGGACCGAGGATTACCTGCCGGCAGCGTTTGAAGAGGCGAAGGAGCTGATCGACGCGGCTGCGGAACGGAAAGGATTCGGGAAATATCTGCCTGTGCAGGATGACGGTGAGTAATGAATGCCTGTGGACAGGCTGCAGAGCTGTAAGATTTGATGTTTAACCGGGGAGACGGCATGCGGGATGCCGCCTCCCCGGTCTTCTGCTTAAAGAGATTTTTAGTTCGGCAAATTGATCTTTACGGATGGATCGCATCATCCATTTGATCTTTTCAGATGGATCACGAATGTGTGAAAATCTTCTTTCATAAGAGGCACTGTAACTCCGATCTGCATGAGTTCGTCCCCGCCGTATGTTTCTCCGGTTTTTATGTCTGTATAGTCAGCATCAGGGGAAAGACCGAGGAGACGGAACCTTCCGTGGGAGCACAGTGGATTGAAGAACTTTTGGAAGACTACAGCCAGGCATTCATCCTCTGTCACGGCAGACCACATGACGTAGTTATCGTTTGGCACATCGTGTCGGAAAAAGGTCCCGTCAAGGAGTCTGGAGCGCTCCTCTTTATGTTCTTTCGTCTGGCGGCGGATCGCTTCTTTTTCATCTTCGGTACATTTTGTCAGATCCAGCTCATAACCGAGATTGAAAAGCCTCGCTGCCTGATACCGCGTGTCCAGGGGCGTGATCCTTCCGGTCTGGTGATTCGGAGTGATGCTCACATGGGCTCCGATCACTTCCGGCGGATAGATCAGGCTGAAGCCGGACTGGATCAGGGTACGGTCGAATGCATCTGTGTTGTCGCTTGCCCAGTTCTGGGATACATAGTACAGCATACCCGGATCAAATCTGGCGCCTCCGCTGGAACAGCCCTCAACGAGCAGGTCCGGATAGCTGGTTTTAAGCCATTCAAGAATATCATATAAACCGAGAATATATCTATGGAAAGTTTCTCCTTTCTTTTCCGGCGGCAGAAGAGCTGAATTCACCTCCGTGAGCGGTCGGTTCATGTCCCATTTGATATAGTCGATTTCCCCGTCCCGGAGATACGAGTCCAGCATGTCCTTCAGGTATGTCCGCACATCTTCACGGGTCAGATCCAGAAGGTATTCGTGCCTTCCTTCCGTCAGTCCATATCCCGGGATGTGGAGCGCCCAGTCAGGATGCTTTTCGTAGAGACCGCTCTTTTGGCTGACCGCTTCGGGTTCAAACCAGAGACCGAATTTCAGTCCGTTTTGGCGATCGTGCTCAAAGATGTGGCGAGATCATTCGGGATCCATCCCAATTACATGACAAGGACTTTTCATGAGAAGTTCGGAATCTCGCCCAAGAAATATCTTATGGATATGAAATTGAAAAAAGCCTGCCGGCTGCTGACGACGACGACCCTGTCGATCGCCGTGATCTCAAGTTCCCTGGGGGTTGACGACCAGCTGGCTTTTTCGCGGATCTTCAGGAAGGAGTACGGGAATGCTCCGTCGGAGTATCGGAAGAAGACCAGGGGGGAGATAATGGATGAGACAGAACAGATGAAATGAAGAAAGTGAACAGAGAAAGGAGCATATCAACAACTTGTGATGAGATATGCTCCTTTTCAGATAAGACAGATGCTGTCCGGTTTTAATCGTCTTCTTCGATTAGATAATATTCTGCAGAGAACGGCGCCAGAGTAAATTCAAACGCGCCTTTATCCGGTTTCAATATCTTTGCGGTATCGGACACACTGCCGCCGTATCCCTGCCGCTCGCTGGTGAAAAGTCTGCGGAGTCCTGCCGCATCAGGGATCTCCAGTTTATAATCGGCCTGTTCGATGCCGGAGAAGTTAAAGACTGCGGCGATACGCTCTTTTTTCCCGGCACGTTCGAAGGCATAGATGCACTGCTCTTCCGCATGGCAGTCCAGCCACCGGAAGCCGTCCCCGTCATAGTCGTTTTCAAAGAAGGCGGGATGCTCCAGATAGAAATGGTTCAGGTCTGTCATAAACCGGTGAAAATCCTGATGTGCCGGATAGGTCAGCAGCCCCCAGTCCTGTTCCCGCTTCTCATCCCACTCCCGGAAATGGCCGATCTCATTTCCCATGAAGTTGAGCTTCTTCCCGGGGTGGGCGTACATATACATATAGAATGCCCGCGCCTGGGGGAACTTCATCTCATAGTCTCCGAACATTTTCTGGAGGATGGTCGCCTTTCCGTGGACGACTTCATCGTGGGAGAGAGGGAGCAGGTAGTTGGAGTCGTAGTAGTAGGCCATGGAAAAGGTGAGTTTGTGATAGCAGCCGCCGCGGAACAGCGGATCCGTGCGGAAATAATCCAGCGTATCGTTCATCCAGCCCATGTCCCACTTGTAGTCAAAGCCAAGCCCGCCGTTCTCCGGAGATTCGGTGACGCCCGGGAAACTGGTGGAGTCCTCGGCGGCCAGGATGGCGGAAGGGTGGAGCTTCTTAAGGCCCCGGTTCATGTTCTTCAGAAATTCTACTGCATTTGAATTGACGCCCCGCTCCGGTGTCCCCTGCCAGTAGATGGCGCGGCTGATCGCGTCCATTCGAAGCCCGTCCATGTGAAATTCTGTGAGCCAGTAGTTGGCGGCGGACTGGAGAAAGCTTCTTACCTCTCCACGGGAGTGCATGAAGTTGCAGCTTCCCCACTCGCTCTGTCCGACTGCGGCATGGGGATATTCATACAGCGCCGTGCCGTCATAATTCGCCAGGGCATAGTAGTCTACCGCGAAATGTACTGGCACGAAATCCAGGATGATGCCGATGTTGTTCCGGTGGCAGGCGTCGACAAATGCCTTCAGCTGGTCTGCTGTCCCGTATCTGGAAGTAGGGCTGAAAAATCCGGTTCCCTGGTATCCCCAGGACTCGTCGCTGGGGTATTCTGTGAGCGGCATGATCTCCAGATAATTGTAGCCGTTCTCCTTCAGGTAGGGGATCAGGATGTCCGCCATTTCTTCATAGTTATACCATGCATCCGGCTCATCGGAAGGCTTGCGGAAGGAACCGAAGTGGATCTCGTAGATATTCAGAGCTTCCTTGAGACGGCTGGTGCGCTTTTTCATCCAGGCGGAGTCGTGAAAGCGGAAGGTATCTGTTTCCCGGATGATGGACGCTGTATTCGGGCGCAGTTCCATCCCGTATCCGTAGGGATCGCAGTGGTCAATGAACTGTCCAGATTTATCGTAGATCCGGTACTTGTACATCATGCCCGGTCTGGCGTCCTCCGCCGTGAATTCCCAGAAGTTTCCGTCGTGGACCTTCTCCATGGGACTCTCCTCCCATTCATTAAATTCTCCGATGACTGAGATCTTCGATGCGGACGGAGCGAAGGTGCGGAATGTCACGCCGGCGTCTGTCACATGTGCGCCAAGATATTTGTACGCATCGAAAACTTTTCCCGTGTAGAATCCATAAAAATCCATAGTTTACCTCCTATTTAAAATTAATAGACAGTAGTCGTTTTTTTATCGTATAATAAGAATAAGCTTGAAAGAGACTGATGTCCACCGACAATATAGACGATGCGTTGGAAAAGCAACTTTTCGGAAAGAATGTCGGTTAAAATATTCTCCTGGCGTCTGCCGGAAGCAGCCCGGGAAAACATTTTGAGGGGAGGATACAGATGGATCTGAGGATAGAAAAAACGGAGAGGGCGATCAAGAATGCCTTCATAGAACTTCGTGCAAAAAAACCGCTGGAGAAGATCACGGTGAAGGAGCTGTGCGCGGAGGCGTGCATCAACAAATCTACATTTTATTCCCATTATGCGGATATTTATGCTTTGTCCGAGGCGATCGAGCGGGAGACAGTCCTGTCGATCATCGACAGCATTAAAGACCTGAAAGACGAATTCTTTGACAATACAGCAGGGGTTACACGGGCGCTCTGCCTGGCGTTCCTGTCTCAGGTCTCACTGATCCGGATCCTGTTTTCGGGGAAGGAGCAGAATCATCTGGCGAACCAGCTGGACCGGGAGCTGAAGAAAGTGATCTTCCGGAAAAATCCCGAATATGAAAAGGATATTGAGAAGAATATTATCCTGTCCTACTGCATACAGGGGGCATACCACGCATATCAGAATAACCCGGAGGCAGACACAGAGACCTTTGTGAGGACGATCGAGGAAATCGTAAAATGCCTGCAGTCGATCCTGTGATGAATCAGAAATGGGCGCGGCGACACTGTTTTCTGTATGTTCTTGACAGAAAAGAGAGAGAAGTTTATACTGAAAAAGTAAAAAAACAGGGGAGCTTGTAAACAGGCTGAGAGGAAGTTGTGAACTTCGACCCGGGAACCTGATTTGGATAATGCCAACGTAGGAAGAAAGATGAGATTTCAGGAGATGGCAGAGTCCGTCTCCTTTTCTTTTTGTACGGTCAAAAGATTATTCAGAGGTTAGACTTCTGAGAGAAGGCCAAAGTTATGGTTCCATATAAAAACAGAATACAGACCACAGTTGAGAGTGAGCCAACGGGTTCATGAAGGGGTGCACCACCACGGGTGTATTACTTCATGAACCCTTTTTTATTCTATGGGTGGCAGTGATTCTGGAAAGGAGAGGAAGATGATTGTAAATGGAGAGAAGGCGGCCTGGGAGGACGGTCTGACAGTCGGGAGGCTGCTGGAAACAAGAAATTACCGGACAGACCGGGTAGCCGTGGAAAAGAACGGAGAGATCGTTCCAAAGAAAAATTATCCCACAGAAGAGATCCTGGAAGAGGATCGGATCGAAATCGTCAGTTTTGTAGGAGGAGGCTGATCTTATGGAGAAAAGGATCCCATCCAGAGAAGAACTGCAGAATGCCCTGCTTGCCCGGTGTACCAGGGAAGAAGTGGAGAAGCTGAGAAATGCAGAGGCAGCGGTGGCCGGTCTTGGAGGCCTGGGTTCTCATGTGTCTGTGTTTCTGGCCAGAGCAGGAGTGGGACATCTCCACCTTGTTGACTTTGATAAGGTGGATATGTCCAACCTGAACCGGCAGCATTATTTTATCTCTCACCTGGGCATGGATAAGACAGAAGCTCTGAAAGAACAGCTTCTTCAGATTAATCCATGGCTGGATATTAAGACCAGCTGTGAAAGGGTCACAGAAGAAAATATCCCCAGGCTTTTTCAAAATGCGGATATTATCTGTGAAGCTTTTGACAGTCCGGAAAATAAAGCCATGCTGGTTAATAGCTGTCTGGAGCTTTTTCCTGAAAAACCTCTGGTCTGCGCCAGCGGTATGGCCGGCTTTGGAAGGAGCAATGCCATAGTCACCAGACAGGTGGGAAAAAATTTTTATCTCTGCGGAGACGGAGTTTCCGGACTCAAGGAAGGACAGGGACTGGCAGCGCCCAGGGTGGCTCTGTGCGCTGCCCATGAGGCAAACCTGATCCTGGAACTGATACTGCAGTGAAGGTCCGGCCCCGGGGAAGAGAAAGCCAGGCTCCCCGGATGGAGGGGAAGAAACTTCTGAAACAGGAGAAAAGAAAACAAAAAAGAAAACTAAGAAATGAGGGAAGAGAAATGAACCATACAAAAGACACTTGGAAAATCGGAAACCATGAATTTACTTCCAGATTTATTCTGGGATCCGGAAAATATTCTCTGGATCTGATAAAGGCAGCGGTAGAGCAGGCGGAAGCCCAGATCATTACCCTGGCTCTTCGCCGGGTAAATGAAGGGGGCGCCGCCAATATCCTGGATTATATCCCCCAGGGTGTCAGTCTTCTGCCAAATACTTCAGGAGCCAGAGACGCTCAGGAGGCAGTGCGGATCGCCAGGCTTTCCAGAGAAGTCTGCGGCAGCGATCTGGTAAAGATCGAGATCATGCGGGATACCAGATACCTTCTTCCGGACAACCAGGAAACTATTAAAGCTACAGAGATCCTGGCAAAAGAAGGATTTACCGTTATGCCCTATATGTACCCGGATCTCAATGCCGCAAGAGATATGGTCCAGGCAGGAGCCGCCTGTATCATGCCCCTGGGAGCGCCGATCGGCTCCAACAAAGGCCTGTGCACCAGAGAATTTATCCAGATCCTCATTGACGAGATCGATCTGCCTATTATCGTAGACGCCGGTATCGGAAGACCTTCCCAGGCCTGCGAGGCTATGGAAATGGGGGCTGCGGCAGTGATGGCCAATACCGCTATTGCAACAGCGGGAGATGTGCCTCTTATGGCTGACGCCTTCCGTAAGGCTATAGAAGCAGGAAGAGAGGCTTACCTTTCCGGACTGGGAAGAGTTATGGAAAAAGGAGCCAGCCCTTCATCTCCCCTTACAGGATATCTTCAGGACTAGGAGGCAGAGACAATGAGTCAGGAAAATCACGTAAATGAAAGTATCATCAATGAGGAAGTAAAAGAATTTCTGGAAAAAGGAAAGCGGACGGATCACATGAAATATCTGCCGGATATGGAAGCGATCCAAAGTGATGTGATGGACAAAGTCCGGGAGGCTGCCAGAAATTATGACTACAGTCTGTACACAGAAGCAGATGTGAGAAGAGCTCTTTCCCATGACTACAAGACACCGGAAGACTTTAAGGCTCTCCTTTCGCCGGCGGCTCTTCCTCTTCTGGAGGAGATCGCCCAGTGCGCCCAGAAGGAGACCAGAAAGCACTTCGGCAATTCCATTTATATGTTTACCCCTATCTACATAGCAAATTACTGTGAAAACTATTGTATATACTGCGGGTTTAACTGCCATAACAGGATTAAAAGAGCCCAGCTCACCTATGAAGAGATTGATAAGGAAATGGCGGCTATCGCCAAATCCGGTCTTCAGGAGATCCTGATCCTGACAGGAGAGAGCCGGAAAAAATCCACAGTAGAATATATCGGAGAGGCATGCAGGATTGCCAGAAAATATTTCAGAGTCATCGGCCTGGAGGTTTATCCTATGAATTCTGATGAATACGCCTACCTCCATAAATGCGGGGCAGACTATGTCACGGTCTTCCAGGAAACTTATCATGCAGACAAATATGAGACCCTCCACCTGGCAGGTCATAAAAGGATCTACCCTTACCGTGTCAACGCCCAGGAGAGAGCTCTTATGGGCGGTATGAGGGGAGTAGCCTTCGGCGCCCTCCTGGGACTGGACGATTTTCGGAAAGACGCTTTTGCCACAGGTATGCATGCCTGGTATCTCCAGAAAAAATATCCCCAGGCGGAGATTTCTTTCTCCTGCCCGAGACTTCGTCCTATTATTAACAACGATAAGATCAACCCTATGGACGTCCATGAGGCCCAGCTTCTTCAGGTAGTCTGCGCCTATCGACTGTTTATGCCTTTTGCAGGGATCACCATCTCTACAAGAGAGTGCGCAAGAGTAAGGGATAACCTGGTAAAGATCGCCGCCACCAAGATTTCCGCCGGAGTCAGCACCGGTATCGGCGAGCATGCAGAAGAACTGGAGGATAAGGGAGACGCTCAGTTTGAGATCTCAGACGGACGGTCTGTCCAGGAAATCTATGACAGCCTGCTGGGAGAAAATCTCCAGCCGGTTATGGCGGAGTATGTCTATGTGTAGAGAAGAAATAAAGACCATGGAGACAGAAAAAGACCTCTGGTCCCGGATAACTGTGGTTACCAGCCGGAAACTTGCTGTCCGTCCTTTTCTGGACCAGATAGAGTTCTTATGCAAAAAGGGGCCGGAGAGGATCCTGCTCAGAGAAAAGGATCTGGATCTGCCGGAATATGAGAAACTTGCAGAAGAAGTAAAAGAAATCTGTGACAGATACCAGGTACCTTTTTACTGTCATACCTACAGAGAGGCGGCGGTAAAAACAGGGACCCGGGGACTTCATCTCCCTCTGCCTGTCTTCCGGGAGACTGGAAGACAGGGACTGGCCCCAGAGATAGTTCTGGGCTGTTCTGTCCACAGTATTCAGGAAGCCCGGGAGGCGGAAGCACTGGGAGCGGATTATGTGATCGCCGGGCATATTTACGCTACAGACTGTAAGAAAGGCCTGCCGCCCAGAGGACTGGAGTTCCTGGAGGAGACGTGCCGGTCGGTTTCTCTGCCGGTATATGCCATCGGCGGGATCCGTCTGGAGTGGGAACAGATAGAAAAAACCATGGCCGCCGGGGCCATGGGTGTATGTGTCATGTCCGGAGCCATGACCTGTGAATATTGATCATTAAAATAGGAGCTGCCTTATAAAACGATCTGAATTTTATAGGCTTTGCTAAAAAAATAAAAAATTAGCACTCGAACCTTGACAGCGCTAATAACAGGTGCTATAGTACAACTAGAACAAAGGAAGAGGAACAAAAGGAACGAAGGAAACAGAAGAAAGGTTCCTGAAGGAGTTCCGAATCCGGAGTTGGTTATGCTTGCAACACTTGAGACAACTTCAAGAGTGCTGATGGCAGCTGCGAAAGCAGCTCATAAAAACTTATTTCTAATGTTTCAATAATGGAAGGAGTAATGACTTATGTTAATGCCGAGTATTTTTGGAGAGAACTTATTTGATGATGACTGGTTTGATTTTGACAGAGATTTCTGGGGAAAAAAGAATCCGCTGTATGGTAAGAATGCAAAGAATATCATGAAGACAGATATCCGTGAGCATGATACAGGATATGAACTTGACGTTGATCTGCCGGGATTCAAGAAAGATGAGATCAACATCGAACTTGAGAACGGTTACCTGACCATTTCCGCTGCGAAAGGCCTGGATAAAGATGAGCAGGATAAGAAAGGCAAATACATCCGCAAGGAGCGTTATGCCGGCGCAATGCAGAGAAGCTTCTATGTAGGCGACGCTGTGACAGAGGAAGACATCAAGGCGAAATTTGAGGATGGTATCCTGAAACTGAGCATCCCGAAGAAGGACGCAAAAGAAGTTGAGACGAAAAAGACCATCGCGATTGAGGGATGATCTTTCCCGAAAGGGCATAAAGCATAAGAAAAACATAAGAGAAGGATCCGGTGCGAGAGCGCCGGGTCCTTTTTTCGTGAATAAAACTTTCTCTGTCATTTTTTCTGGGCGGTGGTATAATAATTGCGGCAAGCGCAATTCGGACCGACAGGTCGGTCCGCCCCGCTTTGCGGGGATTATACCGGCAGCCCACGGCTTGAGAAGTAAATGCCGCTTTGCGGCGCTTCCTTCTCTGCGCACGTGGTATAATAATTGCGGCAGACACAGTTCGGACGGACTTGTCGGTCCGCCCCGCCCTGCGGGGATTATTTACATATTATGAAAGGAATGGTAGATGTGAGTCGACTGCATGGTTATATTCTGAAGCGTTATCTGCTTCTCCTTGTCGGGCTTTCGGTCATGGCATTCGGAGTAGCGTTTTCTATCAAGGCGAGCCTGGGGACGTCGCCGATCTCAAGCGTGCCGTATGTTGTCAGTCTGTTTACACCTTTGACGGTGGGGACAGCGACGATCGTTATGCATTGTGTTTTTATCGCACTTCAGATACTGATCCTGAGGAAAAATTATCATCCTATCCAGCTCATGCAGCTCCCGGTCGCATTTTTCTTCGGATATCTGACGGATTTCGGCGTGTGGGCGGTCCGCGGGATCTCATATCATGCGTACTGGCAGCAGTGGGGCCTCTGCCTGATCGGTATTTTTCTAGTGGCAGTGGGAGTAAGCCTGGAAGTGAAAGCGGGCGTCGTAGTGCTCGCCGGAGAGGGCGTAGTTCTTGCGATCTGCCGGGTGCTCCCGGTTAAATTCGGATATATGAAGGTGGGATTCGATGTGACGCTTGTTGTGATCGCATGTATCCTGTCCGTGGTATTTACAGGACATCTTCAGGGAGTGAGAGAGGGGACTGTAGCGGCGGCTGTCATGGTCGGCCTGATCGCCAAGCAGCTGGGCAGGCTGCTGTCACACTGGAAACTGGAAGGAGACCTGGAAGGAGAAGCATAATATGACGAAAGATATGACAGAGGGGCGCATCATCCCTCAGCTGACAGAGTTTACGATCCCGCTGGTGCTGGGAAACCTGTTCCAGCTCACCTACAATGCGGCGGATTCTGTGATCGTGGGGAAATTCGTGGGAGACGACGCACTTGCCGCGGTCGGTACGGCAGGACCGATCATGAATATGGTGATCCTGTTCATCAGCGGAATGTGCATGGGCGCCGGAATCCTCATGAGCACCCATTACGGAGCAAAAAAATACAATCTTCTGGAGCGGCAGATCAGTACATCAATGCTGGGCGGACTGGCATTTTCAGCGGTGATCGCAATCCTTCTGATCCTGTTCGCTCATCCGCTGCTGGAGCTTCTGCAGGTTCCGGGAGATATCATTGAGGCGGCAAAGATCTATCTGCGGATCATTTTTGTGGGGCTGATCTTCACGTTTGTCTATAATTTCTTTTCGAATACACTGAGGGCGCTGGGGGACAGTAAGGTTCCGCTTTATTTCCTGATCGTCAGCGCATTCCTCAATGTGGTGGGGGACCTGTTCTTTGTCGTTGTCCTTAAGTGGGGCGTGCCGGGAAGCGCCGTGGCTACGGTGCTCAGTGAGGCGCTGTGCTGTCTCTGCTGTCTGGTCTATATTAAGAAGAAGGTGCCGCTCCTCTGTCTCGGAAGAAAATGGATGGTGTTTGACGGATCGATCCTGTGGCGCACATTTAACTACGGCATTACGAGCGCCCTGCAGCAGATGTGCGTGCAGCTGGGCAAGATCTGCGTGCAGACGGTCGTGAATGTGCAGGGAGTCGCATTTATCGCGGCGTTCACTGCGATCAACCGGGTGGATGATTTCGCAATGACGCCTCAGCAGAATATCGCCCATGCGACGACTACATTCATGGCGCAGAACAGAGGAGCCGGGAAGATTGACAGGATGAAGCGGGGCTTCCTGTCGTCGATCATCCTTCAGGCGGTGTATACGACAGTGATCGCGGTGCTCGTGTTCTTCGGCTCGCGCCAGATCATGCAGCTGTTTGTGAGCGACGGCTCGGAGGAAGTCATCAGCCTGGGCGTGTCCTATCTCCAGCTGATCGCATTTATGTACTATATGCCGTCGGCGACTAACATCATACAGGGATATTTCAGGGGGCTCGGCGATCTGAAAGTCACGCTGATCAGCACGATCCTGAATATGTCCGCGAGATTCGTGTCCGCATGGCTTATGATCCACGTCATGCACGGGGGCTTTGACCGGCTGGCCTGGGCGAACTTCTTCGGCTGGATCGCGATGCTTGCGTTCCAGATCCCGATGATCGCGGCACGATGGAGGAAAGTAAAGTGATTATCTGTGGATAACTTTTTATAACTCGTGTAAGTTTGTTGATAACCGGATTGTGTGCGGTCCGGCTGTTGTATCTGTAAATCTGATATGCTATTGTAAAGGCATCCGAAACTGTTCCTGGTTCGGATGCCTTTGTAATCTGAGAAAATCTTAAGCGGCCCGGAGATTCATCTTATTGAAGTTTCCGGCCATGCTCCGAAGTCCGGAGCGCATTCTGACAGCCTGAACAGTCAGGCTTCGGCGGACAGATCTGTCCGAACATTCCAAGGTTTCTGTTTTTTTCAAATGGGGAACGTGGTAAGATAGGATGTAGATATATGGACAAAAGAAACAGTGAAAACTTTATAATGCTTCCCACCGTGGATTTCTGCTTTAAAGAATTGATGCAGAATCCGAAAGTCCGTCAGGGGTTTATTGCGGCGATCATGGGAAAAGATCCGAAGACGATAAGAAAGACAACACTTATTCCGAACGCCACAAAGAAAGAATCAAAAGATGCAAAGCTGGGGATTCTCGATGTGATGGTGGAGATGGAGGATGGATCAAAGGTCAATATGGAGATGCAGGTCGCTTATTTTGGCTGGTGGTCCAGCCGGGTGCTGTTTTATGTGAGTAAAACATACAGCGGGCAGATCAGAGAGGGCGAAGATTATGATGTGCTGAAGAAGTGCATTCATGTAAGCATCTTGGATTTCATCCACTTTCCGCAGGATAAAAAGTGTTACCGGAAGATTGCTTTCTGCGATGTGGAAACCGGAGAACAGTATACGGATCTGATGGAGCTGCATATCCTTGAATTGAAAAAGCTGCCTCCCGGGGATCAGAATGAAGAGGGAGTCATCCGCTGGATGCGCTTTTTCGTCGGGAAGAACCGAAAGGAGTTCGAAGATATGGCAAAGACAGACGAGTATATTGAAGAGGCGTATGATGAACTGAAGAAACTCAGCATGGATGAACAGAAAAGGATGGAGTATGAGGCCCGCCAAAAAGCGATAAGAGATTATAATTCGCAGATGAAGAGCGCAAGGGAGTATGGTCTGAAGCTTGGAAGGGAAGAAGGAATCGAGCAGGGGAGAGAACAAGGAATAAAGCAGGGAATGGAGCAAGGGAGAGAACAAGGAATAAAGCAGGGAATAAAGCAGGGAATAAAGCAGGGAATAAAGCAGGGAATAAAGCAGGGAATCGAGCAGGGAATCCAGCAGGGAAAGGCACAGGGAGAGCGCAGCGCGTTGCAGAAGCTCATCAGGAAAAAGAAGAAGAAAGGGATGAGTCTTGCGATGATCGCGGAGCTTCTTGAAATGGATCCGAAAGAAGTGGCGGAGCTGGATAAAGAGGCTCCCGAAGAGGAGTAACAGATCGTGACAGGGCGCGAAGACGCTCAGGAGAAACGGGCCGGACATATAAAGTGCGGCCTTTTTCAATATTAAGAAGAAAATTTTGCTGACAGGAAATTTATTATGCTATTCCGTGCAGAGCCCGAAATGGATACAGAAAGGATACAATCCTTTCCTATACTCTAATTAAGAAAAAGAAGTGAAAGTATATCAGAGGGGGAGAGAAGATGGGAATGAGGATACTGATCGTGGAGGACGATCTGCTTCTGGCTGAGGCGATAAACGATTTCTTTACCCTGAAGGGCTGGCAGACAGGGGAAGCGCATGATGGAAATGAGGCGCTCGAGATGGCGAAATCCGGTTCCTGGCAGATGATCCTGCTGGACGTGATGCTGCCCGGAAGAGACGGATTCTCTGTATGCAGGAGGATAAGACAGTTCAGCGACGTCCCGGTGTTCTTTATCACGGCAAGGGTGCTGGAGGAGGATGAACTGAATGGATATGCAGTGGGTGCGGACGATTATGTGACGAAGCCGTTTTCACTTCCAGTGCTCTACGCGAAAGTCATGGCGATGATGGGGAGGCTTCGGGGAGACCGCCCGTCTGACCGGATCAGGAGAGGCGATGTGGAGGTGGAACTGCAGACGAGAAAGGCATTCATATGCGGCGAAGAAGTGTCCCTGCCGCCGAAGGAATGGGAGATGCTCAGCTTCTTTCTGGAGAATCTGAACAGGACATTCACCAGAGAGCAGCTGCTCATCCGGTTCTGGGGATATGATTTTGAGGGAAATGAAAGAGTCGTTGACAACCATATCAAAAAGCTTCGCAAGGTGCTGGCTGGAAGCAGCTGCAGTATCAGGACTGTGCGGCAGTCCGGATACAGAATGGAGGTGCCGATATGAAGAAAAGAGGAAAGAAAGCCAAAAAGGAGAAGGCGGAGAACGAAGCTGAAAACGGAAGAAAAGGAAAGAACGTCCGGTATACGCCGAGCGGAGTGCTGAGAAGGGTCATCCTCATATTTGCGGCGCTGTATCTTGCCGGTATGGGGATATCCACTGCTCTCGTACAGCAGAAATTCCGGCAGGATCACCAGAGGTATCTTGGGGATATCGCGGATCTGGTGAAGCTCAGTATGAGTGAAGAGATCAGAGATGCGACAGCTCAGGGGAAAGAGATCACTTCAGAGTGGTTTGCGGACAGGCTGGAGTTTTTCCTGGCGCTTTGCAGCTCTGATCCTCATGTGAACTGGAACGCTGCCGTGTGGGATTCAGAGGGGGACAAGATAGCAGAACGCGGGGCGATTGCTTCCGCACCTCTGGATGGAGACAGCACGGCCCGGGTGATCTGGCATCTGAAAGATTATCTTACAGAAGAAGAACTGGATCAGCTGGCAGAGTATGCCGCACAGGAAACAGCTTCCGAGAAGCGCCAGTGGACAGAATATGAGGAGAATGTGAGCTCTACTCCGGAAGGAGAACTCGCTTCCATTTCTATTCAGAAGGAAAAGTGGAAAAAGGTGGATTCGCTGGAAGCGGAAAACTTGGAAGAAGCGGCCGGCTGGGCCCGACATACGGAGGAGAACGGAAGTACAAAAGAAGAGTATTTCGTCTGTATTACTTCAGAAGAAGCGTGGCGATGGGAGAATCCGGATACAGAGCAGGAGGATGCCGAGATCGTCTTTGGTTCTTTTCTGCGCATCCCCGGGAGCGAAGCCGGGGAGAACGGATGGAAGGAATGGAGAACGGATGAATATCTTCAGAGCTTTCCGGAACATATCCGGGGCGGATACCGGGAGGACGGCACCGGATATATGGAATATACGGATGACAATGCGGAGGCGGATCTGACAGTTCCTCTTGCCTTTGAAGATCTGGACAGTGAGTCCGGCGTGCGCGTCTGTACGATGATGTTTCGGATGATATCACATTCGTGGATGGCGGCAGCGGACTATATGAAATATGTTTATCTGGGCAGTGCGGTCTTCGTGACGGCATGTATCGTCTTCGCGGCGTATACACTTGAGAAAAGCTACAGGAAGAACGCGGAAACAGAGGCACAGAGAAGAGACTTTACCAATGCCATGGCTCATGAGATGAAGACGCCGCTGGGCGTGATCAGAGGATTTGCAGAGAATCTGCTTGAGGATCCTGAGACGGGAAAGAGGGAATATTATCTGAGACAGATCATCGGACAGACGGAAGAGATGGACGGAGCAGTAAAGGAGATGATCCAGGTATCCAGGCTTGACAGCGAAGACTTGGCGCTTAGCAGAGAACGGATCGATCTTTCGGAACTTCTGGAGGAAGAGATGGAACGGATCGCGGTCAGGACGGAAGAGCGCCGGATCGAGGTGAGGCTCCGGCACACGGGAGCTGTCATTGTGGAAGGCGACAGGGCGCTTCTCGAGAAAGCGTTCCGATGCCTGCTCGACAACGCGGTCAGCTATAACCGGGATGAAGGGATCATCACCATCGATGTGGATGAGGAGCGGTGCGTGATGGCAAACACAGGCGATCCGATCCCGGAGGAAGATCTCTCCCGCGTCTGTGAAATGCTGTGGACCGGTTCAAGAGAGGGGAGGAACCGCGCGTCGGAAGAAAAGCATCTGGGAATGGGTCTGTATCTGGCGGACCGGATCTTCAGGCTCCACGGAATGAAGATGACAGTAGAGAATACCCATGATGGAGTCCAGGTGAGCGTGGACTGGAGCGGCCGATGACCGCTCCTTTTCTCGGAGGATAACGGACCGGCTTATAGCGGGGCGGTCAGATAGGAGTAAGATTGGGAGGTACTATTTTGAAAAAAGCAATTATATATGTTCACGGCAAGGGCGGAAGTCATCTTGAAATAGAACAATACAGGAAAAACTGTCCGGGCTTTGATCTTTACGGAATAGACTATAACGACTATTTCCCGTGGATCGTACAGGATGAGATTACGAAAATCTATGATGAGGTGCATCAGAATTATGACAGTATATATATTCTTGCAAACAGTATTGGCGCTTATTTTGCAATGCACTCCCTGCAGAATTGTGAGATTGAAAGGGCATTGTTCATATCGCCCGTACTTGATATGGAACAGCTGATACGGGATATGATGAGCTGGGCGAATGTATCTGAAGACGAACTTTCTGAAAAGGGAGAAATTCCCACTGACTTTGGAGAAACATTATCATGGAAGTATCTCTGCTTTGTCAGGGAACATCCAATCTCCTGGAATATTCCTACTGAAATTTTATACGCTGAACATGACAATCTGACATCACGGAAAACTGTAGATAAGTTCATTGATACACATAATGCACATCTTACAGTGATGAAGAATGGAGAACATTGGTTCCACACAGAGGAGCAGCTTGATTTTCTGGATGGGTGGATGCAAGAGGCAGTAAGATGAATGAGAGAATGTTCTGATGAGTGGATGAAAACTGAAGAGGAAATTTAAAACTGCCGCTGCGGGGGGGACTTCCTGCGGCGGCAGTTTTAGGATGGGATTCCTTGGCTGAAGTGCTTGTGAGCAGTATCAGATAATTGTATAATTATGTCAGAATTTTAGGCGCGGGGTGATATTTTGAAAAAGACAATCCTAGTATTTTTACTGTTGATTACAGGAATAACGATATTAGATTATGCAAATATTCCGTCTCTTATGGGATTGAATATGTCTAATATAAATTGGGATTTTTATATGGGAGCGTTAAATGTTATAGCGGTAATAATAATATTTATTATTACGTTTGAAACACTAAATAGAAGAGAAATAGAAATTAATGAGCAAGAAATGGCAAGAGAAAAAAATAAATATGACATTTCGTTTATGTTACTGAAGAGTTGTTATGAAGAATGCATTAGCTATATAAATCTATTAAATGATGAACTAGTAGAAAAATACATTATTCCAAAAGTGGATTTTAATAGTTCCGAATCTAAAATTGTTAATAATTTGCAAACCGCTCCATTCATCAATGAAAATATCATTCTGGAGTTAGTTAAAGATGGACAAATCACAGAAAATGTAGTTGCAGGATATTTTAATATAAAACGTAGATATAGGGAGTATGTTAATGTTAGAATAACGTTATTTGATGCCCCACAAGTTTATACGCCATTAAAAACTAAATTAACTACTTTATTGAATGACGAAATCAAAATGGTTACTCAATCGAAAATAAATTAGTATTCTAAAAAGCTAATGAAGTAAAGGGGATCAATCAGATTGTGAATTTGGTTGGAATTTTAGACAAAAGAGGTTGAAAATAGGAAACCAATCCGTTGCTAGAGAAGATAATAATGCTTGTATAGAGATTATTTACTTCCTGTTATGCTATACATATTTTTTGGTTTAATGGGGCAGAATTTAGCTCCTAATATAATTTACTGATATTTAGTTGGGTACATTATTTTTGAATAGCTTAACCAAAGATTATGTTTGTTGTAGAAATTGAAAATAATTGTTATGAAGGAATGTATAGGAATATGGAAAAAGCTGGATTTCGATCACAGGATAATACAGGTTTTACCGAAAAAGTCAAAACAGGTCAGCCTTTAAAATGAATAAAAAACTGTATAAAGAGAATCCGGATTGGGCGGAGAAAGAGGCAGATGAAATTATAAAAAATACATATTGAACATTAATGACACGAGGTATGAAAGGGTGCTATGTTTATTGCACACATTAATGACTGTCTGCTTATTTGAAAAGATGTTTGGAGATACAAAAGACGAGGGTGTAAGATGACAAAGGAAACGATTGAACAGGTATTAAAATTCAGAGACGAACGAAACTGGAAACAGTTTCACAACCCGAAGGATCTTGCAATTTCCATCAGTCTGGAGGCGGCGGAACTGCTTGAGATCTTTCAGTGGAGCGCGGAGGACGTCTGGTGTGAGGAGAAAAAAGACAAAATCCGGGAAGAACTTGCGGATGTATTGAATTACTGTATTTTGATGGCGGATACCTGCGGACTGGATCTGGATGAGATCATTCAGGAAAAAGTCAGAAAGAACGCAGAAAAGTATCCAGTGGAAAAAGCGTACGGACATAAAGAAAAGTATACTGAACTGGGAGAATAATATGCAGTTACCATATTCTGATGTTCTGGATATCGCCCATTTTTCCAGACTGTTTGACAATAAAAGCGAGTGCTATAAATTATTCTGGTTTCAGGCAATCGCCCGGAAAGTCAAAGAGGGGCATAAAGTGATCACATTTAAGACGCTGATCAATGAAATGATCGCGGATGCATGGTACATGGTTTCGGAGTATCGCTTAAATCTGGGACCGAATGATGCGTTGGAGCGGGTAGTGCATCGGCTGAGCGAGATCAGTCATATGAAGTCCAGTGAGAAGAAAGAAGAAATCCTGAAGTATCTGGAGACTTGTAAGGATAAAGAAGTCATGGCCTTGAAACGTACTCTGGTCCAGAACGTGCCTTATCGATTACAGGCGCCTTTCATGGAGTCCATGAAGGGAAAGGAATGGAAAAGATCCGGGAAAGATCTTGCGGTAAGGATCAATCAGGAACGAAGGCTGATGTATTATTTTCTGCAGTTCAATGGTCTGGACACTCAGATCGAGATACAGGATGAATGGGTGGATTATATCGAACGGAATTACGAGATCATACAGGGATGGGTGGAACTCAATCTGATCCAATATCTACAGAGGCGGAATCCTAGTGTCCCGGGAATTGTGGATAAGCTCTATCCGCCGAAAGAGCGGAAACTGGAAAAAGTAAAAAAATATTGGAAAATGATCGTCTCCATAAAGCCTGTCTGTGAAATCTATGGAGAAGAACTCCTGAATGAAAGAAATCTCTCTATTGATCATTTTGTGCCCTGGTCTTATGTGGCGCACGATGAATTGTGGAACCTGACGCCGACGACCCGGAGCATTAACAGCAGGAAAAGTAACAGCCTTCCGGATTGGAACACCTATTTCCCGATGCTGTGTAAAAGCGAATATTTGTCCTATGAAATGATGTGGCAATATCCCAAAATACATGATGAGTTTGAAAAATGCGCTAAAGAGCATCTGAACAACCAGGAGATCAGACATAAACTTTATCAGCAGGGATTGGCGGAGACAGAGTTCTCGGGGCGTCTGGAAGAGGTTATCCTTCCGGTCTATCAATCGGCAAAAAGTATGGGATTTTCGAATTGGAGCCTGAGGGTGTGAGATGATGAGTGAGTATTATGAAATCAATGCGAAACAATATGCGGCAGCAACATTTTCCGCCGATATGTCAGAACAGTACCGGAGGTTTCTTCCCTTACTAAAAGAAGGGGCAAGAATTCTGGATGTGGGGAGCGGAAGCGGGCGGGATGCATGCTGTTTTCAAAAGCTGGGATATCAGGTGACCGCGCTGGAACCCTCAAAGAATCTTTGCCGGGAAATCCGAAAGGTTTTCTCAGGAGAAATCGTATGTTCTGATATTCAGAGTTATCGGCCGAGAGAACGGTATGACGGGATCTGGGCGTGCGCATCGTTTCTTCATCTGCAGGAAGAAGAAGTACTTCGCTTTTTTGAAAAGCTTGATCTGTATTTAAAAGATAATGGGATTGTGTATCTTTCCGGGAAAAATGGGATCTCTACGGGGAAAGCAGGGGATGGACGCTATTTTCTGGAGTTTACTGAGGAGCTGATGGGGAAGATACTGGCGGTGAATGAGCGGGTGAAGATTGAAGAACTGTGGTATACGGAGGATGTGAGCGGGAGGGGAGGTTTTCGGTGGATGAATGTGATGTTTAGAATGGGTGTAGAAACGATTCGGACATGAAGAGTTTTACAAATAAAATTCGATATAGGAGAAGAGTGATGAAAGTTATATTAAGTCGCAAAGGATTTGACAGTGCAAATGGAGGCATCTTGAGCCCTATTTTTGAAGATGGGACAATGCTTTCATTTCCTATTCCGAGCAAAGATGTCGAAAAGGACAATATTCGGTATGATGAATTGTTTTGCAATGGGATTTGTTTGAAAACACTTTTAGATGAGCTTGGATATTCGGGAGCAGAGTGTTGTCATTTTGACCCGGATCTTGAGAAAGACAGAAGAAGGGATACGATTCAGGAATGGATACCAGCTTTTGGGCAGATTAATCAATCTGCATCCTATTTAAAGAACCAGCGGATATCGGAAGGAGATTTATTTCTTTTCTTTGGAAATTTTCGCCACGTAAAGGAGACTCGTGGAAAGTATAAATATGTCCGAAGGACAGCTAAAATAGTGGATGATTACCTTGGAAAACCGATACAGGTTATATGGGGATATTTACAGGTGGGGAGTATTATCACTGATCCTGAAGAACAGAAAAAATTGTTCTGGCATCCACATTCCTGTGACAAACGCATTTATGAAGAAAAGAATAATGTCATTTTTACAGCAAGGAAACAACTTTCTTTTAATTCGAAAATACCGGGATGCGGAACATTTTTATATGATAAAAAACGTGTGCTGACAATGCCACAAAAATCAAAAGCAACCTGGAAATACTGTAGAGCATATGATACTGATAACATTGAAAGTAATCGAAAGAATTCTGCAAAGGGAGATCAAGGAATCTATTATGCCGGGATTTGGCAGGAGCTTGTCTTGAAAGAAAATCAAATTTCAGAAGAATGGGCTAAATCATTGTTTTAGTAAATCGTAGTTTAAAATGTGACAGAGAAATGCTAAGAGATATTTATGGGAAAGCTACTTTCAAGAATAATATATCTTTGAATATTATAAGCAGATAATAAAGAGTCCACCTAATAATAAAAAAAGTACTTACCTCTTGCCGTGCGGTGGATGGTTTTGTCCTGTGACGTCAGAGTCCGTAAAGCCTTATTTTACAAGGGTTCTACGGGCTCTGGCTTTTTGTCTGGGAGTGTCAAAAATCGTTATTTTTTACGAAAAGGGTGTAGTAGAGATGGTGAAAAGCAGGCGGATTTGATAAAATTAAAATAAATGCGAAATCTGTAATTTTGAGAAATGTATGAATGAAACAAAAGAATTATAAAAAACAGGAGCAGAATATGAAAGTAAATTACACTGGAAGCGGTAAAGTTTTTTTTCAAGAAAAGGAATATGATTGTGACTTATATCTCAATGAGAAAAAGGGTG